>Ga0194133_10002262_pt1 | contig 30376 bp, 16 predicted proteins | sample TA2KigOf40mmetaG_FD_155448 | JGI IMG/M metagenome (GOLD analysis project Ga0194133, IMG submission 155448) | Freshwater microbial communities from Lake Tanganyika, Tanzania - TA2015055 Kigoma Offshore 40m | ecosystem: Environmental > Aquatic > Freshwater > Lake | place: Tanzania: Lake... | reverse complement strand
GTAATGCTGCCAGATTCGCATAAGAACCTAGGATAGTAACCCCGGTACCGTCAGCACCAGCAGGTCCTTGAGCACCAGTTGCGCCTGTCAAACCAATGGGTCCTTGTGCCCCAGCAGGTCCGGCAGGTCCTTGTGCTCCCGCAGGTCCGGCAGGTCCAATAGCTCCAGCAGGTCCAGCGGCTCCGGTAGCTCCTTGTGCTCCAGTAGCTCCTTGTGCTCCAGTAGCTCCTTGTGCTCCGGTAGCTCCTTGTGCTCCAGCAGGTCCAATAGCCCCAGCAGGTCCTTGTGGACCCACAATTGGACCAACATCTTCCCAAGCAGTGCCAGACCATACATAAAGATTACCTGCTACAATATAGCCATCACCTACGATTTGATCAATATTAGGTAATAAATTCGCAGCATTTCTAGCACCCTTGATCACGATGGTACCAGGGTTTATACCACCTATCCTACTGCCAGTGGGTAATTCAACGCCTTCAGCACCGGCACTAATGGACAAGTTACCTAGTCGGATAGTATTACCCGACAAGTAAAGATCACGCCAACTTAGAGCAGCAGTACCTAAGTCATAGGTAACATTAGCAGTTGGAACTATATTAGATGCAACTGCTAGTAAATTTGCTGATGCTCCGCCACCTACTCCAGCTGGTCCTTGTGGTCCTTGTGGTCCTTGTGGTCCTTGTGATCCTTGTGCTCCAGCAGGTCCTTGTGGACCTTGTGGTCCTTGTGGTCCTACATTGCCTTGACCGGAATATAATTCAGTAAAATTGTTATTTACTTTTATAAATGCTGAGCGCAATGGATCCCCATTACCTTGGTCTGCTGTACCTACATTAATTATTTGTTGTGTCATTATACACGCCCCACTGCTAATTCAATTATGCCTGCTTGGTCATAATTTTTATCTTCTAATGCTTTACCTATTATAGTTCCTACTTGTGGATTCACAGCCTTAGCTGCATGTCCTGCTATTGCACTAGTAGTTAATAAATCACCTTTCTTAACTTTGCCCACAACTTGACAAGGAACACGCCCTTGAAGTGCTATACAAACTTTAGTTCCTTCTAATCCAGCGTTCATGGTATATGCTGGATTAGTTGTAACTACGCCCGCAACACGGCTATCTCCAAATGTTTTTGTAATTGTAGTTTCTGCTACCCCACCAAATATTAAAACAGTTCCTGGATCATATTCTTGGTCACTAGTATAATATTCCGCCAAGTCAGCATAGGTAGCTTGCCATTTACTACCAGTAGTTAGTGTCCAATCACCAGTAACAGTTCCAGGTGTTGCAGCAGCCCCTGTGGTAATAACTGTAGTAGTTACATTCCCTGTTACATTCCCTGTTACATTACCTGTTAGGTTAGCAGTTATAGTGCCTGCACTAAAATTACCATTGGCATCACGAACTACTACTTTACTTGCAGCATTATTGCTATCTGCATCTACAGCCCATGTGCGTGTTGTGCTACCATCATAGTTATCACCAGTTAGGTAACTACCTCTAGTCAATATTGAACTTACTTTTGTAGCTGTACCTTGAAAATTAGTGGCATATATATTGGCAAATTTGTTATTACTCTGTCCTATATCACCATTAGCATCTGTACCTGTTTTTGTTATAGCATTTAAACTAATAGTTCCTGCACTAAAATTACCGTTTGTGCCACGTAGTACAATACTGTTATCTGTATTAGATGATGTTATTAAAGTTTGTTTTAAAAAATTACCTTCTGTTGCTCCACTAGTTTCTTTTTGTATACTTACAGCGTAAATTTCTCCAGCTGTTGATGTTGTGTTATAAAAATTCCATAAAGCTCGCTTTACAACATCTTCAGGCAGTTCATGTCTAATGCTGGTACTATTACTAGAAAGATTTCCTAAAACACTATTTGTGTTGACATTTTGTATTTTTGTATAACTAATAGCTCCATTCGTAATATTAATCCACCCATCGGTAGCAGTAAAAGTACTGCTATCAAAACTTGCTAGACCACTAGCAGCCTGTTTTTGAGCAGCAGTTCCGGTTGGAGCTGAGTTAATGGCAGTTGCCAAATTCATAGCTAATTTACTTTGCAATATTCCTGCTTGTGGATGTACATCATTGTTTACTATCACTTCAGCTGCTATTTGGAAATCTAGTCTTGCTGTGTTCAAGGGAATGACAAGATCGTTAACTTGATGTTCTTGAGTTTTAGATTTTTTTTCTGCTCTTTTTACGCCAGTCAGCTTGCCTGCAGGAGTAGTGAGGCTTGTACTCTCCACTCCAGTGTAACTAAAGATTTCACCGTTTATCTGAAAATAATTTTCAGCAGCAGGATCAGGTAATGTACCAAAGATACTATTATTATTTACAAATCCTCTTATATCATTAACAAACACTCCGCCGTCTACAATATCTTGATTGATTTCAGCATTTGAATCTGTTGCAATACTATTTGTTAATGTGGTTATACCATCTGCTGTGTATTTGCTAAAAATATCACCTTTAACATCAGCGTAACCTAATACGCCATTTGCACCAAGGAAAACTGCTAGTTGTCCGTTTATAATTTTATAAACATCTATGTTGATAGATGAAACATTACCTACGTTAACAGCAGTGCCACGTTTAGTTTCTGACAATGTAAAAGTGGTTTCACTTGGTATACTTGATACGTAATAAATTTTATCTTTCTTTAGGGATCCTACGGCTCCTTCAAGCATTATAGGAATATCTAAAAATAATAAATTTGTTTTTACGGTTCCAAATGTTGTAAGAATACTGCCCGATGCACTACCTATTGTAGTTAAAGTTTCACCGTATCTTACTACAACATCTTTTAATTCCTCAAATTGATCACTTATATTCAGTTTATTAATAACATATTGTACAGTGGCAGCATGATTAAGTTGTGTATCGTTAGGAGTTGATAGTCCAACAATATTATAGTTACCCATGGTAATATTTCCCTGCATGGGACTTTGACCATTTAATGGTAAATATCCAGGACCGATTTTGTTAGCTATTGGTACGGCGCTTCCTGCATGATCAATACCAAGACGCTTATCAATATATCCACGCACTGCCTGCTGTGTTGGCACCGTATCAGCAGCATTATTAGTCATAGTATTATCAGTGCTGAATTCACTTACCGTTACACCACGTTTGAAACCAAGTCCATCTAAGTTACTTAAAGCAATGCTAGCTGCAAATGTAACTGTGCCTGTGCCTTGATCAACCTTAAAGTAAGGACCGACCTTAAACACACCATCTTGATCACTGGTTACGTAAAAAACTCTTCCTTTTGTTTCCTCTTTTATCTCATATGCATCACTTGGTTCTACGGCTGGATTTCCAAAAATAGCTGTAGGGTAATTGCTAGAATTATATCCTCCCGAACCTATGTCCAAAAAGTCATGTCCTGTCGCCCTACAGGTGCTGATCTTTATAGTGATTGCAGCACTGCTTCCAGCTGGCAATCCTGCTCTAAAAACTCTAGTACCATCACTAGGTATAGCTTCTCTAATACCTGAAACAGAAGAAGGAACATTGTTGTTATCAAATTCATCTACAAATTCAATGTATGCTGCCGCTGTGGATGTTTGATCTACGTATTTTATTATTCTATGAATTTTTCCTGCCCATGAAAACAAAAGTGTTCCGGTGTTTAAAAGATCAACTAGGTAATTTGTTGTTATTTGGTCAACTGCAATTTTACTGTCGCCGATAGCAGATCCATATCCACCAGATAATGAATTGCCTTTACTGTTGGGTTTAACATAATTAAATGTTTGATCTGTGGTCAAAATTGCTGTGTTACTAGACAATAGATCACCAGTTGATTGTGTAAGATTATAGGCAATTACTCTTAGCGTGGGCTGCTGCAAATTTTGAGCATAAGCAGCTATTTCAAGAGCAGTGCTTGGGCGTGTAGGACTTACATTTTCAATCCCATTAAATCTCATATTTTGAAGTATTCTTATAGCAGCATTGTGATGGTCTGGTAGTTGTTCATCTAAACCAGTAGCACTTCTATTATCTGCTGCATTAGTTGACAAAGATAATTGTAAAATTTCTTGTCCAGCAAAAGCACTTCCTAGTAATTGTACTGTACTAGTACTAGATGATAAAACAGTTCCAGAGCTCACAGCTTGAAAGACTTCGCCAGAAGATGGAGTAAGGTCTGCACCAAGAGTAATTAAATCTGTATTCGCAGTAGTTATAGAATATAAATCACCTTCGGTTACGGATGTAGCATTAGTATTAGAAATATTAGATTCATATGATTGTAATAAAGCTTCTCCACCATTATCAACAGCAGCTCCTGAGCCTGTAGCAGTAAATATGGTTCCTGTTATAGGTTGTCCTTTTAACAAAGTGCCAGCCGCCACTGTTTGTGATGAACTTACAGTATAAGTTCCAGCACCACCAGCCGGGCCTGCAGTTTGTGCTGTTATATAAGTACCTAAAGTTACAGTTGATTGTGTGTTTACTGCATTAGTAATCACTGTATTAACCTTTAAACTTCCACTACTAACGGTTGTAACAGTCATTGTGGTATCTGATATTGATGCTGTAAAGATAGCAGAAGCACTAGCTCCTAATGTAGTAAAATCTGTAACGCCTACTTTTACTATTTTATATTTTTTTCCATTTGTAAAATTACCAGCTGTAACCTTTGTAATAAGAGACAGGTTGCTAACTAGTGTTTGATCGCTCATTAATGCCACCTGTGTAGGACCTAATATACTTACAAGTTGTGCTTTTCCACTAGTAGTTGCATCTCCAATTCCTGTAGCTGTAAAAATAGTATCTACTGAACTACTATTTGCTCCTATAGAGTTCCAATTGGTATTTCCTACAACCAGTATCTTATATTGTTCACCAGGGATAAAATTACCTGCATTTACTGTAATAGATCCGCCACGTCTTACATAATGCGTATTATTAATGGCGCTAATATTTGTATCACTAATTGTTATTAAATCACCGTTGCTAAAATTAATAGGTTCTGCAAAAGTTACTATTGCAGGACTTGTGCTGCTGACATCGGTAATTTCATATTTTACTTTTTCATATGCCCATCCACCATAATAGGCCGTGTTCGCAGGTGTGGTCACGGATCCTGGCCCAGTTGCAACAAAATGATCAAGAATATTATTCGTTGCTGATCCTATACTTGTAAAAGGCCCAGTGGTGGTAATCATGTATTGTCTATTAGTTACATATGACCCACCATTATGTGTACCAGTTCCATCACCAAAAGGTGTAATAGTAGTGTGATCTAACGGTTGATAAAATGTAAAATATCCAGATGACACAGTCTGACTGATGTTTACAGTCCAGATAGATCCCGAACCTGATACAATTTTTGTACCTTTTTTAACACCAGGACCTACTAGATACCGACCTACAGCTAATGTGCCATGATACAGGGTAGTTACAGTTAATTTGGTAGCTTCTATATTTCCCAGAAAGCTGTTATTAGAAGTTACTGTAGAGCCATCTCCAATAGTTACAGTACTGTTGGCAATAAAAGTACTGCCTTTAACATAAGTTTTATTAACAGTTCCTGCCTGAGAATTCCAATCAGTAGTTCCTACTGTATTAATAGTGTAAAGTTTTCCTTGTAATAGTGAGGTTAAAGATCCTGAATTGTTGTCTGTATATAACTCAGCTTGATTGAAGGTTGTTGTTGGAACAGTGTAAAATTTCCTTCTATTAAGTTGAACTGAATTGACTAAGCCATCTAGATAAAGCATATCTCCTGCATAGAATTTTAATCCTATCTTGACCTTACCGGTATTTGCGGTATGGGTATTAAAAAGGCTAGAATCGACGGGAGCGTTCAAGGAGTCTTTATAGAGCTCAAACTTAGTTGATGAAGTGACTTTTACATAAAAACTTCCACCATTCAATTGGGTCATACCTTTTACACCAGATATGGATACAAAGTCACCAGAGATTAAATTGTGTGCAACGCTTGTTGTGATCTCACAAGGATCTGATCTACTAATAGCGGAAATGTCTATTCCGCTTGAATCAATCTGATAAGCGTCTAATTTGATTTTGACAGGAGTATCAGTTGTGTCAACAGCAGTAATTCTATATTGATATTGATTGTCAGAAAATCCTGTTTTACTAATACTTCTTATCTCGTATCTGCTGCTGCCTCCATTTGTATGTTCAATTTCTAATTCACTTACAGATTCTGGAACATAACTATATCTTTTTACATAAGCTATGATATTATTCTTTAAATTTTCGTTACTATACTCTTGTCCATATCTAAAAATTTTAAGGTTCTGAACTTGATTAGAGCTTAGAGTAACTTGATCAGGAACTTCAGTAGGATCAGCTCCAGCTGCTCTTAAGCCAAAATTTCCGTTTGCATTTGATCCAGCAACGCTTCTAATTTGTCCTCCATTACTGGCAAAATAAGCCGTATGGCAATAGTAGGTAAATGTTGAAACCTGTTCAGTAAGTCCACCATTGTGTGCAACTATGCCGTATCCAAGATCATTTACCTGTGTGTAATCGTTGGCCAACATACTTCTGTTGCCTGGAGTTTCTAATATAATTTGTAAATTACCATTATTCCATGGTGTAGTTGCATTTAATTCTACTTTAGCCTCACCTAGACCACTAGGATCCCATGAAATTACATTGTCTATTTGATATCTAAAACCATTATAGTAAAATGCTGTTGGTGCATTAGGCCTACGTTTTGTTAGTCCTTGTAAGGTAAGCAGTAGTCCAGAGCTTTCTACATTTACTATTTTAGCAATTAGTCTGCCGCTAAAGCCATCGATAAACTGACCTCCCCTAAATGCCTGTTTGTTTATACTGGCACTGAAGCTGGCTGATTCTTGAACATATGGACTCTTACTTAAGATACTGCCAGAAGGGTCAAGTACGCACATGAATCCGCCGTGATTTTGTCCAGTGATGTTACTGATTCTCACTGCATCATTCATTAAGAACATATCAAGTTCGGTGTTATTCTTAGGAGGATTATACGGATTTGTACCTGTGTAATTTGTGGAATCTAAAGCATATGTTATACTGCTGATCAAATTCGTAACTGTTGCGGTTGCTGTGGATTCTATAACTTTATTATCTAATAACTGAGGCTGTGTAGTTGATATATTACGTCTTTTAGCTACAGTGACACTATTAGTTCCTGTAGTTGAAATAAAACTATTAGGATTATCTAAAATTGCATTTAGTAGCGTGCCTATGTATTGCATAGCCTGTCTAAAAGCTATGTTTTGTTTGTTATCTAAACTGTAAAAATTAGCAGCCACGTCTACTACATTTATTTTTCCACCTTTTTTTAAATCTTTTACAATTGCATCTACAATAATACCTGCGTCTTTTTTGACTGAATCTTGACCCCCAACTGAGGAAAAAACGAAACTTGGATGCACATCGGTGATAAACGGAGGAATCTGATCTTGAATAAAGGCTCTGTTTATTTCTACTAAATAGGCTGCATTTTTAAAATTACCAGAATTGTTGTAGGTTGGTCCTACATTGAAAACTTTAGTGCTGTTTTTCAAATAGTGATAACCATATTTCGGACTGTCATAATCTCCAAAAGAGCTATAAAGAACAGAGAGGCCATTTCTAATAACATTCGCGATGTCGGTACAGAGTTCATAAATTTTATCTTTGGCAGTAGTTTCACTTACTAACCTAACAGTTCCGTTTCCTGATCCAGGTAAGGTAGCAACAAATTCTCCACCTACTGCCGCGGTTCCTATATAACCAATAGTATTCCAGTTTGTTGTTCCTAAGCTTAAAATTTTATACTTTTTTCCAGTTACAATTGTTAAAACTGATTGACTAGATTGTTGCAGACTAGTCTGTATGGCTACAACTGTATTACCCAGCATAATATCGTTTAATAATGACCTTAATTTAGTATCTATTGCAGTAGCAGTTTCATTTATTTGACTAGTGGAAAGATATCCAGTTCCAATCGTGCTTGTTGTTCCATTCCAATACAGTGTAGCAGCATAATAGCTTTCACCATTACCTCCAAACTTTACATCATGCGTTATTGCGTCAATAATTAATCCAATATCTCTACTGCATTTTCCTTTATTGTAGGTAAATGTATTTGTAAATGGAGATATATTTCCTGAGATTTGTTCATCTATCCAAGCAGTCACTTCACGTTTGCAAAATTCTTTGTTTTCTGTAAGCAGTTGAACGCTTGAATTATTATAAATGGGTAAAAGATCAATACCATCAAAACTGCTATCTCTGTAAAAATATGTTTCTATCCAAGGACTAGAACTGGTTTTGTTTTTTGGTCTAACTATACATCTGCGGAAATCGTTACCTCTTATAGTTACATTGGCAGGTATACGTATAGGAAGATCTTCTAGATAAATGCCACTTTCTACTAAAATTGTTATTTGTAAATTTTTGTTAGATTCTGCAAATTCTAATTCTTCACCTGGTTGAAATTCTATAGGTGAAAGAAGTGTAACACTGATGGAATCAACTCCTGGCGATGATTGTCTATTGTAGACAGTAATTCTGCCAAAAGCTCCACTAGAAATACCTCTTAAAATTTTTCCAGGAATTATATCTATATTACTAGGAATTCCTTGATCTGCACCAACATTTCCATTTGTAAATTTAATCACACTAACTCCGGTGCCAAAATCTATTGTGCCGTGACTTGCAGATCCTTGAACTTGATAATATTCAATTATATTTTTAATTATGTTGATTTTGGATATTGTGCTTTGGATAACAGTTGGTGTTACATTTGAGTAAGCATCAGTTAATTGATGGCGACTAAAAGTTGTTTGATAAGACACAAAATCTGTAGGCGCATTTACTTGGTTTTTAAGTGCTACATCTAATAATTCTTTAATACGATCAATGGCAGATAAAGTAGCAGCTTTCTGCGTAGTGCTAGCAATGATTGCACTTGCATTTACAAAATAATTTCTTCCTGCATTAATACTTTGATAATTTGAATTAGCTAATATGTCAATTTTTGCAGAATTTAATATTAATTCAGTATCTCTGCTGCATAGTACTTGATCATATAGTAAAGATGGTTGAGTAGCATTAATATATGCTATAGTTTCAGCTTTTATCCAATTAATATTTCTTTCCAACAATAATTTAAATTCATTGGCGTAAGGTTGTCCCATGTTACCAAGGCTAAAGTTTATTTCGGTAGATACAGCAGTATATTGTATGCCATTGACTGTGTAAAATATTTTTTGTCTGTAAGGCCCAGGTTCATTAGCTGCCAATTCCATCATGTATTCTGCACGCTCACAGGCAGATTTTATACTAGCAAATGCATACGCATTAGCACTGCCTCTTTTATTAACAGGAACATTGGTCTGAATATCGTCCCCACTGGTGCTAACATAGATATTTGTTTCGCTAGAAAAACTACTATTGTCAACATAAAATTTTGTTACAGCCTGTAGATCATCTGCTCCGTTAGGTGTGCCTGAACCGGATAAAGGTTCAGGATGATCATGTAGTAACAATGCACCAGTCATAGTATCGCCCTGGCGTCTGACAGTATTTTTCCTAGGCATAGCTTCATTGCTAAGATAATTTCCTGCTAGACCAGAGTTAAAAAATGCATCTGTAATTTTATGTACACTACTTACTACAAGATTAACAGGCGCAACGTTACTTCCTAGTGTTTGACTTGGACTCACTTTGTATTGTCCTGTTCCTCCAGTTGTACCTGACACCTGTTGTGTTATAACTGTATTTGCTGCAATACCTGTAGCACTAACTTTATCTCCTATGTGAATGCTTCCAGTAGAAATTGTAGTAACTGTTAGAGTGTCATTAGCTATATAACCTACGCATAATGTATCTTGTGAGAGGCCTACATTTATTCTATTATTGTAGTTGTTTGATGAGTCATCAGCTACTATTTCTTTTGCTTCAGATGCTTTATAATACAAGTTTAAAAAATTGCTGTTATAAAATCTTATAAAATAAACTGGTTCTGCTTTACCTGTTGAAGTCTGTCCGGTAGGAATAGTAGTATTTCCTGTTGTAAGTGCTGTGAATAAATCGCCTATTCTGTATGTTTTCCCTTGAGTGCCTGCAGCAGTGTTCCAGTTTGTATTACCCAACACTTTTATTTTATAAGTTCTAAGTGGCACGAATTGCCCAGCTGTTATTTCTTCAGCTAATTGGCCTAATAAAGCACCAGTGCCGTTATATGTAAAGGCAGCGCCGTTTGATCCTTGATTAAATGAGTGATTTGGAAGATTAATTCTTCCATTTTCAACAGCAGGATTTCCCAGTGTAAATGTATGAACGTCTGCAGTATCAGGCTCGTCTCTAAGTCTAATTGATCCAGAAACACTAGATCCTGTGGCACTTACAGATTGAACATATCTTTTATCAGCGTATCCTTTTGTGATAACTACTTGGTCTGCTGTGATTGGGGTTGAACTAGCGGGAAAATCACTATTCCATAAACTAAATTGTTCTGGATCTGCAACATTAGCAATTACATTTTTAAGTCCATCTAGTGATCCACCTAACTGTGGTCTACTGTCTACAATTAGTTTTCCGCCAGTTGCTCTAAATGTTATGGTATTGGCATTAGTGTTATCTATTATTATAGAGTTATCTACAGTAGATAAAGTTTTGCCTAGTACCTTTTCACCTGAAGTATCTGTTATTAATACTGTGTTTGGAGAATATACATTTGGAAAATCATCTAAAAGTTGTGTGCTTAAAATTTCTTCTTCATCGCCAAAAAAAGCAAATAGATCTCTAAAATTATCATTTACTTTTCTAAAAGCTTCTCTTATGCTATCGCCGGTTCCATCGTTTCCTTGAATTCCAATATCAATTATTTTCCGTGACATGTTTACTCTCTTAGCTATCTAGATAATTGTCTGCAACTGAAAAACTAGATCCACAGCCGCAAGAAGTTTGGGCGTTGGGATTTTTTATGCTGAAACTTTCGCCATTAAGATCATTTTTAAAATCTATTACCGCATCGTGCAGATATTGCATACTCATTGCATCAACCAAAACTTTAAATTTTCCTATAGATATTTCAAAATCATCTTCGTTATGGTCTTCATCAAAAGTGAATCCATATTGCATACCACTGCATCCGCCACCTTGAACAAATGTTCTTAGATTCAATTTGGGATTGTTTTCTTCTTCTAATAATAGCAAAATTTTATTTTTGGCGTTTTCAGTAATGTTTATCATTATTTTTGCCTTTGTTTTATATTTATAGAATAATTTTATAAACTTAATGTAAATATTAGTATGTACCTTGCACAAGAAATAATTATTAGAAAGTTTACTAGAGTCAGTAAATTAGGTTGCGTTCATGAATTTGCAAGAAAAGAATCTATAGTTATTTTAAAATGTGATAACTGTTTAGCTATTTTTTCTAGATCTAGGAAATTTATGAACCACAAAAGACTTTCAAACAATTATTTTCATTGTTGCAATAATTGTGATTATAAAAGATTCGCTCAACGTAAAGGAGTTGAACGAAGAAAAATCTGGGATATGCCAGTAAGCAGCGAATTAAATATTAGCAGACTCTAGGCCAGTCTTTCGTTAATAACATCCCAATTAATTATTTTCCAGATATTTTTTAGGTAAGACTTTTTGTCAGCAAGGTAGTCCAGCACAAAAGCATGTTCCCACCAATCAATCAGTAGCAAAATATCATTTTTAATTTCATGATTAACTATTGTTTTTATTTTTCCGCTAGTGCTTAGGTAAACCCAACCACTTCCCTGAATACCCATAGCTGTTTTTTCAAATTCTTCTTTCAATTTTCCTAAACTTTTATAATGTTTTTGAATAAATTCTAAGCTTTTTCCTGTCGGATTATTATTTGTTGATGGTTTTTTCAATTGTGGAAAGAACACATTGTGTAAGAAAGCACCAGCTTCATTAAAGTTAAGGTCTCCTTCACCCTTATTATACCGTTCTACATAAGTTGCTGCTAATTTTCCGTAATGATACTTAATTGTTTCCTCACTCATTACTGGCTCAAGATCGCTTTTACCATATGGTAAAGGCAGTAACTCCAATTTTTTACTAGGCGTGTTCTCGTTCAACAAGATATTTTTTATAAAATTAAAACTCATAGCATATTTACCTATAAATAATTTACTTGGAGATTACTATGGAAGTTGTTTTTGTTTTATTAGTTATTATCTGTTTAGCAGGATTTTACATCATTTCTAACAAAGATAAGTTAGATAAAAACCAAGATGGTAAATTAGATGTTGAAGAGGTAAAAGCGGCTGCTGAGCCAATAGTTGCTAAGGTAGAGGAGGCTGTAAAACCTCTGGATCTTAACAATGATGGCAAGGTAAATTTAGCTGACGCAGAGGAAGCAGTAAAGCTGGGTAAATCCAAGGCTAAGGAAAAAGTAGCAGAAGTAACTACAGAAGTTAAGAAGCGTGTAGGACGAAAGCCAAAGTCACAAGCCTAATTCTTTAGCTTGCCTGTGTAGTTCAAAGCTAGCAAGATTTTTTCCCTTAGATTCACACATTATATCTGCGGTCTCATTGAAAGAAAGAGCCCATCTATTTACGATTGTATTAGGATAAAAATCACTATGCGCTCTTAGTTTTTGTTTTTTATGTCCTGATTCCAACAAAGCTTTCATATCAGGCAAAGTGGTATGTAGAAAATCATTTGGAAGATGTTCATTTCTACTGTATGAGTAATGAATAACTGGTCTAACTCCTCTCCAAGATTCAATTACTTTTTTGTATCTGTCTTCTGTTGGTTGAATGTATACGCCTTCATTTATCCACAAATGATGTATGTCTAACACCAAAGCGAGATCTTCGGCAAGTTCAAGGGTTGAGTTGAGTCCCCATGCATTTTCTTCGTTTTCGATGGTAATGGTGTTTCTTGCTTCTGGAGACAGTCTTGTAAGTGCTGCTCGAACACCCGAGGGACCGGCGCGACCCGCGATGTGGACGTTGATTTTAAAGTCCTGAAATTTTTTACCGTATCCCATCCAGCGGGCCATATCCACATGATATTCAAACTCCTCTATACTTCTATTTACAATATCAGCATTGTCACTAGCAAGCACACAAAACTGACCAGGATGAAAAGACAGCCTAACATCAAGGTCACGGGCAAGGTCACCAACCACATGGAATTGCCGTTCAGCATATGACTGAACGTCCGCTTGACGCCAAAACCAACTCCAATTAGGTTCAGTATAAACAGGCAGGATGTCGCTACTAAGACGTACCATTCGTAATTCATGCGGTAATTCTCCAATTCGTTTAACTAGTAATCTTGTTGACTCTATGTTTTGTTTAACTAAATCCCAAAGTTTTTCTACTGCACGATCTTTTGTTTGTCTATTAAGCCATGCAACAGTTGTAGTTCCTGTATTGTATTTTTTACAGTCATCTTTAGGTTTAATACCGTCTAGCTGTTCTGGGTAGTCTATCCACTTACAGGCAAAACCAATACGTTTTTTCATTAAATTATTGTACATAAACTATTTCCAGTTGTCAACAATTATTGGATCTAAAACATCTTCAGGTTTAGGATCTCCATGAAATACTAAAATAGAAGAAGCCTGAGGAATATTAGGATTGATAACATGTTTAAATTTCCTTTTATTGTTTTCTAAAATCACATCTTGCCTGCTTCTAATTTCCCATTTATAACTTTGAAACCAATCATCTGGCCAAAAAGAATAATTTGATCTTACCTGTTTAAATATCCAATCTTGATCTCCGTGCATCTGTTTAGTTTGATTAATGTTTATGATAAGATTGTCCCAGACATAGTGCATTGAGCCTTTCAAAAATTTAAAAATACTAGAATTAAATTTGTTATAACCTGCTATATGTTTTCTATTGAAATCTCTAATAATACAAAATTTATTAGGTTCAAATGTCCATAAGTGGTCGATGTTTTTTATTATTACTAAATCGAGATCCATAAAGATAATAGTGCCTTCTATAGGAATTTCTCTACTAAACACATATGGTTTAAACCACCATCCATTTAAATTTACTTTAGGTAGATGAATAATTTTGATATTTGGATTTAGATCTATTGGATTTTCAGTGATACATGCAAATTTGAAAGGAATCGTAAGATTACGACTACACATATTAAATAGTTTGTTTACATAACTACTGTCGTATTTTGTACCATGTTTTAAACATACTATCCATTTATCCATTTACAAGTGTATGTATGTCTTTAAGTTGTTTTAGCAATTTAGGTAATGTATCTATTTCTATCATATTTGGACCATCACTGGGAGCGTAATCTGGATTTTCATGGCATTCAATAAAGACTGCACTTACTTCTCCAGTTGCGACTGCTGCTCGGGCAAGGTAGGGTACCATCCCGCGATCCCCGCCAGAAGCCTTTCCCATTCCTCCAGGTTGTTGCACGGAATGAGTACAATCAAACACCACAGGGTAACCAGTGCGGGCCATAATAGGCAAACTACGCATATCAACAACAAGGTTGTTATATCCATGAGTTACTCCTCTTTCACATAGTAAAATATTTACATTACCTGTGCTGGCAATCTTATCAGCAACATTTTCCATATCTTGAGGAGCTAAAAATTGTCCTTTTTTAATATTAATTGGTTTGCCAGTTTCTCCTGCTGCTAAAATTAAGTCGGTTTGTCTACAAAGAAATGCTGGAATTTGCAGGACATCTATACCTGCTTCTGCAACTAGTTCTGCTTGATAAGTTTCGTGTATATCAGTAAGCACAGGCATATCGTATTGTTGTCTTACATAATTTAAAATCTTAAGTCCTTCTTCAATACCAACTCCTCTTTTAGTGTAAACACTACTTCTGTTGGCCTTGTCGAAACTACTTTTGTAAATAACCGGAAGGTTTAAATTATCACAGGTACGCTTGATTATATCTGCTAATAACAGTGCGTGAGTTTTATTTTCTATTTGGCAAGGACCTGCTATGACACATAAAGGACGACCCTTGCCTATTTCTATATTGCGTATTCTAGTTACTAAATTCACAGTCTTCACGATGTCCAACTCTCATAGCCATATTACTATCTGTTTCTCTAACTTCTACTTTAGAGCACCAAATTCTATCTGATTCTCCCTTGCCAAAACTAGGCAGATATATGGTATTTACATACTCGTATAAAAAGTCTGCAATACCCTCGCAACCAGTTTTTTCTACTTCTGTGATTTTAGCTAAACCTATTTTTCCTAAATTTAGCAGTTCTTGCCTCATGGGATCGTCTTGTGCTACTAGTAGCGTATGGTCAAACCAGTCTTCTAAGTTATGTTTAAGATCTTTTAATCCACCAAAATCCATACACCAATTACGAGCATCTAAGGTATCACATTCAAATTCAAAATGAAAACTTAGAGCATAACCGTGTATAAGATTACAATGACTGTCAGCACGCCATTGACGGTATGCTACGGGTCCTATTTGTCTATATGTTTTTGTGCTGAGATATTTTGCCATCTCTTGACTCCTTGAGTAAGTTTGATGACACGCAGAATTTTTAAAGAGGGGTGAGCGTCTAAGACCTCTTGCTGTTATTATATTGTAAAGTATTTAATTGTCAAGTTATTAAATTTACTCCATTCAGGCGGACTTTGCCAATTATATAGCTGATGTTGACAGAACTCAACATTAGGAAAAATTTCAAATAATTTGGATAATTGATGAATCCAAAAATTAGGTTTAATTTCTTTTTGACTGCTAGGAGCATAGTTTTCTGTGTCTTTATAAAGATTGTTTTGTAGACCATTTAAGCCATAAAGGTCAAAACCTAGTAGATTTATCTGTTTAGGTTTTCTTAAGCAGGCTAACAAAATTGCATATGGACCACTATTCCAATGAAATCCTATATCCTGTTTTTGTTGACTATTGTAAGGAATTTCTGGCAGGCACAATACCCGTTTAGATTTGTATTCTTGATACCATTCAGGCCTTGTATATATAGTTTTTTTACTACAGGCTGGGTTATCTAACATTTCTTGCACCATTCTGCGATCCACTGCAACAAAGACATCGCAGATAAAATTTCTATGCAATGCATTACAGCCTATTGTATAGCCTTTAATGTTATTCAAATTAAAATTTTTTCTACTTTCTCCGTTTCCAATAACCCAAATATTCATTGTAATCTCGTATGCAAATATTTATTTGCCAAAATAAATATAAACAAATAAGGAAGAATTATGCCTCTACAGCCTGTAGCTCTAAATGATACATTTAGAAACATAAGTTTAAAGCAGAATTTCAACACGCCTGTGTTTTCTACATTAACCGCAAATACTGTAACTGACAATCTGACAGTGATTGCAGGACCTGGTATTTCATTGCACTCTGACATTGGCACAGATTCAATTACAATTATCAACGATTTTGGAGATGAGAATTCTATAATAAATGTCAGAGGAGTACAGACAGATAATATTTTAATCGATACTAATGTTATTCAAATTACAGAAAGCAATGCAAATTTAGAAATTAGAGCGAACGGAGCAGGTTTAGTCTATATTAATGACAGCTTATCAGTTGAAAATAATTTACATGTAAAGGGTCAATCAATATTTCAAGGACCTGTGATTGCTCAAAATGATGTCACTGTGGCTGGATCGCTTACACTGACCGGTGATATAAATGGTGGACCACTTAGAACTGATGATATTCAGATAGTAGGTAATAGGATTGAAACTACAGTTAGTAACAGTAATTTAGAACTTGGCACAGCGGGAGCTGGATATGTTGTAGTTGGCGATCAAATAATATTAGATAATAATGAAATAAGGACTTTTGCGAATAATGACAACCTTTTATTGACTGCAAACGGCACTGGCAAAGTAATAATTACTCCAGACCTTGAAGTTAGTTATGGAGGTACTGGTGTAAGCACATTCACACTAAACGGTATATTATATGGAAATGGCACTAGCCCTTTACAGGTAACAGCAGCAAGTAATCCAGGAAGTAATGCAACAACAAGCAATGGAATTTTAACAACCAATGGCAGTAACGTACCACTTTGGACAGACGTGATTGATGGCGGAAGTTATTAATAGGGCGCCGAAAGGCCTGACCCATAGGGCGACGCGAGTCTTGACCCAACCTTTTTAGGAATAACAAATGGCAACAAGGATTAAACATAAACGCAGTAGTGTAACTGGAAACATACCTACAGCAGCACAACTTGAAGCAGGTGAAATAGCTCTAAACACTGCGGACGGTAAAATTTACCTTAAAAAAGATGATGCAAGTATTTTAGATGTAACCAGCACAATCTTTAAAAATAATACAGCTGTAACTGTAACAGACACTGGCAATAATGGCGCAGTAATAACTACCGCTGATGGGGACACAGTTTCTACATTAACTTCAATAGGCGCGACCTTTAATAAAGATGTTTATATAGATGAATCATTAAGATTAAAAGAAGACACTGTTAATGGTACAAATTATATAGAGCTTAAGGCTCCATCAAATCTTGTCAGCAATTATACATTTACATTTCCTACTGTGGCAGCAGCAGTGGGTCAAACTTTGGTAAGTGATGGGCAAGGTGGATTTGTTTTTACAGATGTTGACACATTTGGCGGAAATAGAATATACGTAAGTGCTGATAAAGGTGATGATACAAATGACGGAAAGACAGCTCCGGTTAAAACAGTAAAAAAAGCATTACAAATTGCTTCTGGCCTAGTCTATAGTCAAACATTTGTTTACAGTGAGGAAACTTGCAAGCGCGATGTTGGTCTTATATTAGCAGCAGTAGGCTTTGACTTGACTTATGGAGGTAATTGGCAAAGTTTAAAATCTGGTCTGACCTACTACAACGCAACATCTGCTGCGGTGGTGACTACACAGAAAGCAGTTACTCTAGCTGCACTTAATCAACTAAAGACACTGGTACAAAATCTCAATGGAGTTTCAGGAGCTAACGAAACATTTTTGAATGCAAGGTTTGACGAGATAATCAGCATATTTAATTTTGGAGTGAACCATCTAAATATACAGACCACACTGTCAATGCCTAATCCTTCAGGCAGCACAGCTAATGTACAAAATGCCAAAAGTCTTTTATTAGCCAATGTGCCTTTTATTAGAGAACAACTGACAGGATGGATTGCTGCACAGGTAGCAGGTAATATAGCTCCATTTACTAGTGCATTTACTTATGATGTAGATAAATGTGAACGAGATACAGAGTTTGTAGTAAGAAGTATAGCATATGATTTGATATACGGAGGAAATAGTCAAACTGTAGATGCTGCCCTAAAATATTATGATGGTGTTGGCAATACTATTTCTCTTCAGGTTCCAGGACAGGTAGCTCAGACTGCGGCAGCGTTTGGATATGCCAAGTATCTATCGCAACAGGTAATTTTAAATTTAGCACCTGCTGTTAGTTATAGCTCAGAACCAAGAGTATCCGGCACCGCAGCTACCCAAGCTGAAGTTACTATCATAGGAAACTCATACGATATAATCATTAATGGGCTAATCAATGGTGTTTCAACTATTCCAAGTGGTGCGAATGTTATATTACCTACTGCTACAGAACAACAAAATGCCACGAGATTAATTTTAATAGACCAAAACAATCAAAATTTAATAAAATATAAGATAATAGCTACTGCAAGCAATTATAAAACTAACGGAGTTAAGATAAATGTTTTGGTTGCAGCAGGAGATTATGAAGAAGATAATCCTTTAATTATAGCAGACAACGTAACTGTGACAGGAGATAGCCTACGTAGTGTAGTGATGCGACCTTTAAATCCTGGAAGAGATATGCTTAGAGTTCGTAATGGATGTTATTTCGGCGAGTTTACTTTTAGAGATAAGATTGTAGCAAATGTTCCTGTCGCTACATGGGACTACAGTGTTTCTTTTGACGATGTAAATGATGACACAGTAGATAGGTATTCATATGCCAAATTACCTATTGCTAAACCTACAATTACGCAAAGTCCTTATGTTCAGAATGTTTCTATAATTAGCTTTTTAGGTGGAAATGGAGTACTTATAGACGGTAATTTAGTTAATACTCCAAATATTACTCCAGGAATTCCAGAAGAACAAGAACTTTCGCCTACAGGAAGTATTCCTGAACAGGGTAAGTCAATGGTGGCTAATGCCTTTACTATGTTAAGTTTCGGCGGCACAGGATGGCGACTTGTAAATGATGCTTACGCACAGATAGTAAGTTGCTTTCAAATTTTTATGTTAAATGGAAGTTTTTGTCAAAGCGGTGGATATCTAAGCATTACAAACAGTGCTACTAATTTTGGACTGTACGCACTGAGAGCAAGCGGATATAGCCCCAATGCTTTTACATTTGATAGAGGTATATTCGCGGAAACAGGCACGTTTGGAACAAATGCTCAACAGACTTATACAGTGGTAGGCGCAGGGCATGAATTAGTAAATCATTATATTATAAGAGCAAGAGAAAACACCTGCAGATTCACTGCCAGCATCAGCGGAACAACAATGACTGTCACACAGGTGATTGCTGGCAGTTTAGCAGTTGGTAGTATATTAATGAGTGATGATGTAGTTCAGGGAACATTTATTACTGCCTTGAATGCTGGAACGACTGGCACAACAGGGTCATATACAATTAGCTCTACTCAGACAGTAACATCAAGAACTTTTTACGCTACCCACGAATCTACAGCGGACGTAACAGGATCTTACAAGAATGCAGCTACTGAAATAAGTTTTAATGCGGCTACAGGAATAGCTAATTTAAATAATATAAACGGTGCAGTAATAACTACATCAACACTCCATTCGCTAGTTAACGAAGATATCGTTGAATACTCAGCAAATGGAAATACCGCGATACCCGGATTGGATGCCGGACAAGTTTATTATGTACAGGTAATAACAAGTACTTCAATAAGATTATTTTATGATGAAAGTTTCCGTAAACCTGTAGTCATCAGTGCTGTAGGCAGTGGTACACATAAGTTTTTATTCAATAATGAAGAGTTATTCATTGATGATATTTTAGACAGCCACAATGTATATCAAAAGATTCAACTGTCTGCAGGAACATATGATTTTGTAAGAGGTAGAAGTGTTGATGCTAGTAGTTCTGGAAGTCCTGTAAAAGGCATAGTGCAGTATTGGGATGCAGTTAGCAGAAATCTTGTTTTAAGTATTGAAAAGGTCACTGTAGGTGGCGTTTTAATACGTAATCAATTTAATGATGTCAGCAGTAGTATCATACTAGCTGATCATAGTAGCACTCCTGTTACTAATATCACAGTGTTAGCCGGCGGCGTCAGCAGCGTAACAAACCTTTACACTACTAAGTTTACTGTCAAGTCAACGAAAACTGGTGGTCAGTTTCTCAATCCTACAGGTCTATTAGAATTAAATGCATATCTACATAGACCTAGTATTGTAAACAGCTCAGGACATACATGGGAATATGCAGGAAGTGGCACAGATTACAATGCATTACCTCAAAATGGAGGGCAAACTGATTTAAAGTACGAACAGTACAGCGATTTGCCAGGAAGAGTATATAGTTCTGGAACAAATGAACTAGGTGATTTTAAGGTAGGAGATTTTATAACTGCCTTTAACCGGACTGGAAATATTACATTTAAGAATCAAGTGACTGTAAGTGAATTAAATGTTCTTAAATTAAGTCTAAGTGATATAACAATTTCTGCTATCAGCGCAGATCCTGATCTAGGCGATAACGAAGCAGGCGGACCAAGTCATTCTAGATTAAGCACACAAAAATCTATGCGCGATTTTATGTCAAATAGGCTTGGTGTTTTTTTAGATAAGCAAGTAAGTACAAATGCTGTTCCTGGAGCTTTGGTGCAGTTAAATGCTAATGGTCAAATTAACAGTGATTTATTAGCCATAGGAACCGGATTTCAAAATATTACTGTAGAAGGATATAGAGCAAGATTAGAAGCATATAATGATATACCTGCAGCTGATCTTGGTTCGGGAGATCTAGCTACAGAAGAATATCAACAGCAGACAATTATTCTAGCTAGTGCATTCACAGGATATGATGGCGATGTTATATATCAACAGGGAAGTCAAGCTTATGGTATACTGAAAGGTAATTTTACTTCTGCTACTACTATAGTAGTAGCTAGTGGTCCTGAGCAGGGAGCTACTTTCCCTAAACAGTTTTATGCTAGTAATTATACGCAGCCTGATTCTACAGACGCAGGACAAATCGTTAATCTTTCTATCAGTTCAACAACATACTATACTATTGTAGATGTGTCAGCACCGCTTAATTCATCTCAAAATTATTTTCTCAAACAGGCCTTAAGCAGTCAATTTTTAGTTTTAGATAACAGTCAAACTTACAGTTTTACAATAGGAAATATTGTTAAAAGTGTTAATTCTCTTATTACAGGTACCACAACAGAATTTAGAACAGGCGTAGTAACAGGTGTAGAACTTACAGGTTTACCTACAGGATCTGGATATATTAATAATAAAATTTACAAAAATGTTAGCCTTACTGGAGGTTCTGGCTCAGGAGCAAAGGCTAATATTACAGTAAGTGCAGGAAGTGTCAGCAGTGTTGATATAATTAGAGGTGGTACAGGTTATGCGGTTAATGACTTATTATCAGCCACTGATGCAAGTATTGGCGGAAGATCTGGCGGCAGCGCATTTAGTATTCCTGTTTCAAGCATAGAAAAACGTTTATATTTAAATCTATCGCCAGGATCTGGTTTATTTCAGGCTTCTTCTGCTGGACCAGATTTTATTGAGGATAATAATGCTTCGGTAAAAACTATTACTTTAACTAGTACCATACAGAAATCCTTTAACGCAGCTAATGATATAAATTATTCTAACTACAGAATAACTATTACTGCGCACGGATTTGCAGACGGTGATCCAGTTTCGTATAGCTGTGGAGCAAATGTGGTTATAGGTGGATTATTAAATGATAGTGTCTATTATGTAAAGTCAATAAATGCTAATACTATAGAACTGCATGTAAATTATTATCTAAATGATATTATTGAATTTACTAGCAGCAGTTCTGGAACACATACTTTAACTATTAAAGCAGCTAATCCTACGAATGATAGTTTTTACGTGGCAGCACATAATTTTACTACAGGTAATGCAGTTAAAATTACAGGATCTAATTTACCATCTGCCGTAGTAGGTGACACACTTACTAGTGACACATTTAAATTTGTAGGCAGTGTAACTGTAAATTCATTTACACTTCATGATCTAAGGTCGGAAGCACTAGCAAGTATAAATGGAATTACAACTGCTGTTGTTGGTTTTATTAATGCGGGCACAGGTAACTGTAGTTTCAAACTGCAAAACGTAACAATTTTAGGTACAGTCAATACCAGCAGTAAGTTTGTATCCAATTGGAGTAATGTCAGTGCTACAAATATTGACGCTTCTAACATAATAAGTGGCGTAATTTCTTCAACAAGACTAGCTGCTAATGGTATAGCTAATACAGAAACTTTTCTAAGAGGAGACAGCAGTTGGGTTCCTGTAGTACAAACTATTAAAGAAAATGGCGATAGTCCTATCTTTATATCCGGTGAAGGCGATAGTTCTGGTTTTTATGAAAATGTAATATTAGATGTTGAAAGAGTTGAAGGAGATAGGGGAGACGGTACTTTTACTAATTTAGGAGTAGCCAAGTTTCTAAAAAATCAATTTGATGTTTCTGTTGATGGATCAGGTGCTGTGTTTATCAGGGATGGAGTTGTAGATGCATTGACTTTAAGTGGAAATACAGCAAGTTTTTATCACGATCCTGTGAACCTAAGTAGCCCAGTACCGCCTATTAAAGGCGGAACAGGCACTGCAAATAATTATGCGATTGCTATTGCTGGTGCAATAAGCACTGTAGGACAATTATACACAACAAGTAATGTGCCAAATACCGTAAGGAATTTAACACTAAACTTAACTGGTAATTCAACAATTACTTTGCCTACTTCAGGAACTTTGAGCACATTGGCTGGCACAGAGACACTAACAAATAAAACTCTAACCAGTCCTACTGTTAGTGGATTATACCTAAGTGATAGTAGTATTGTATTTGAAGGATCAAGTGCAGACGACAACGAAACAACTCTAACTGTTACAAATCCAACAGCAGATAGAACCATTACTTTCCCAGACAGAACTGGTACAGTAATAACTAGCGGTGATACAGGTACAGTAACAGCGACAATGTTAGCTAGTGATAGTGTAACAACTGCTAAGATTTTAGACGCAAATGTTACAAATGCTAAGTTGGAAAACAGCAGCATTACAATTAATGGTAGTTCAGTAAGTTTAGGTGGAAGTGTGTCTAACTTGGCACTAACAACAGGCAAATTAAGTCAGTTTGCCGCTACAACAAGTTCTGAGCTTGCGGGTGTTATTAGTGATGAAACAGGCACTGGTTCGTTAGTGTTTAGTGAAAGCCCAACCTTTACTGGGACTGTAAGTGCAGCTAATCTCACACTGTCTGGAGATCTAGTAGTTAATGGAACAACTACTACAATCAACAGCACAACTTTGACAGTAGATGATAAGAATATTGTACTAGGTGATGTTGACACACCAACCGATGTAACAGCCGATGGTGGCGGTATTACACTTAGAGGTACTACAGATAAGACATTTAATTGGCTTGATGCTACAGACTCTTGGACATCGAGCGAACACATAAGACTTAATGCTGATAAAAACTTAATTTTAACTGACGGCAGCGTGGGCATCGGGACGAGTTCGCCTTCTGTGAAGCTGCAAGTGGAAGGTTCTGCAAACTCTGCGGCACTAACTTTGTTGCGTTTGAATAACTCCGGCACTACTGGTGGTGGCCCCGGCATTGCGTCACGCATTTCATTCACTGCTGGTGCTACTGCGCTTGGATATATTCAGGGTTGCAACTTTGCTTCTGGTGTCGCTGGTTTGCAGTTCAGCGGTGATGGCTCAACCGCACAAGCCACCTTCGACTCCTCCGGCAACCTCGGCCTCGGGGTGACGCCGAGTGCGTGGGGGAGTGCGTATAAAGCGTTTCAACTCGGCGCGGGTGCGTATCTTCTTGGAGGCACGAGCATTCCACACCTGTCTGCGATTGCAGCTAACTCATTTTTCAACGCTTCAAACCAGTTCACTTACATCACAACTGGTACCTCCTCGATGTATCGCCAACTCAGCGGAGCGCACACTTGGTTCTCCTTCCCCTCCGGTGCCGGAGGCACCCAAATTACGTCTATCGACCCGAAGATGACGCTGGATGCGAGTGGGAATTTGGGGGTGGGGACGAGTTCGCCGAGCGTAAATTTTGTTGTCAATGGCGCTTCTGGCGTAGTGATGCAGTTGGAAAACAGTTCTGATACCAATCGTGGGGGTCGGTTAATTGCAACAGGCTCTGCTGGCTCAGGAACTTTTGCGGTCAATACCACCAGCAGTGGCTATGCCCTGACGTTTGGGATTGATAGTAACGAAAAGGGCAGGTTCAGTACCGACGGCACTTTCCGAGTAAAAGGAGCAGGTACCGCCGGAACAACTGATTCTGTGCAATTTTCTGGGTCTGCGCCTGCTAGTGCTTTGCTTCTCGACTCCTCCGGCAACCTCGGCATCGGGACGAGTTCGCCTGCGGCTAAGTTGGATGTTGTTGGTAACGCAACTGTATCTGGTTCGATAACTTCTTCTGGAGGTGACATTACAGTTGCCACTGCTGGGAAGTTCTTGTATTCAAATTTTGTGGCGCAGAATAGCGGTAATTCTCTTTATCTTCGTGGCGCTGGCGCAAGCGGACAAATAGAGTTCCAAACAAACACCACGACCAAAGCCATCCTTTCCTCCGACGGCACTTTCCGCGTAAAAGGAGCAGGAACCGCCGGGTCTACGGATGCAGTGCAGTTCAGTGGGTCTGCACCTGCTAGTGCGATGACGCTGGATGCGAGTGGGCGGCTTGGGATTGGTCAAACAAACCCAACAAACCCGGTGACAGTCGCTGGTACTGGTAATGCCTCATTCGTTAGCGCCAAAGGCATTGTTGTTGACTACACGACTTCCAGTACCAACGTTGTCATTCCGATTGGGTTTAGTTGGTCAAATTCAATTTCTAACCAAAATCCTTATTGGGGGATAGGTTTCATACCCGTTAATTATGGCACGGGAACTGGTGATTTAGGTTTGTACACCAACGGCACCGAACGTGTCCGCATCGACTCATCAGGCAATGTCAGCATAGGAAATAAACTACATGTATCTGGAGATGTAAAGTTCGGATTTACTAACACAGGCTTAAGATTTTACGAAAGTGGCGATGACTCTAGATTAGACTTTGTCAAAGCCAGCAATAATACTGTCAGTGCTAGATTTGAGTGGAATGGCTATTCCTCTTCTAACGATCATAGAATAGATTATTTTGCAATATCACTAAATGATAGTGGTGGAACGCTCCAAAATCGTTTCCATATTTTAGAAAATGGCAACGTCGGCATAGGAACGGCGAGTCCTTCAAATAAATTACATGTATTTACTGGTTCTTCTGGTGCAACTGCAGATACTGGGCTATTCACTCAATTATTAATCGAAGATAGTTCTGATGCTGGTATTCATATTATTAATCCGAATGCTAGTATCGGAAGAATAATGTTTGGGACACCAAGTAATCAGTTTGGTGCAATAATACGCTGGGATAATACGAATAATAATTTTGATTTCTCCACTGACAAATCAACTGGTTATATTAGATTTTTAACTGGTGCATTCCAAGAGCGTGTTCGAATCGACAGTAGCGGCAATGTCGGCATTGGAACGACGAGTCCTGGATATAAACTAGAAGTCAATGGCAGTTTCGCAGCCACAACTAAATCATTCGTTATCGATCATCCCACCAAGCCTAGCATGAAATTACAGTATGCCTGTCTAGAAGGTCCAGAGAATGCTGTCTATGTTCGCGGCAGTTTGAAAAATAGCAATGTTATCGAATTGCCAGAGTATTGGACTGGCTTAGTTGACCCAGATTCTATCACAGTGAGTATTACTCCAAGAGGTCGTAGACAAGAAATCTTTGTGGGAGAAATTAAAGACAATCAAGTAAATGTTATTGGAGAAGATATAGACTGTTTCTATGTTGTCTACGGTGAACGTAAGGATGTAGATAAATTACTAGTAGAAATTGGAGATCAATAATGGGTATTTCATTTGGTAGAGCTATTCCACTTTCCGGTCTAATGTGTCATTTAAATCCGGGTAACCCCTCTTCATATCCGGGATCTGGTAGTACCATAAAAGATCTAAGAGGAATTACTAGTGACAGTACAATAGGTGGACTTACTAGCTACGACTCTACTAATAGACTTCTGGTAGGTACCAGCAACTTAACAATAACAATACCCTATTCTTCATGGATGAACACGGTTTTTGAATCCCTAAATAGCAGCTGGTCAATAATTCAATGGACTAGATCTGACGATCTAACCTATCCAAGAGCCGCAGATGGTGGCGTTGTAAATACAGGTTATGGGGCTACAACAACTAGAGGTTTTGATTGGAATCACGGGGTGGGTAATTTAAGCACAATAAGGTTTGCAGGCAGTGCAGGAACAGATGTAAACGCAGCTTCTACTGGTTATGATTTTGATAACACCCTTAATCTTACCACAATACCATCATCTTCAACAGTATATTGTAGAGCCTTATGGTGGGACAGAAGTACAAATACCTGCGGGGCATTTATAAATGGTGTAGATAATGGTTCAGTGAGCATGAGCACGGTATCCGGATTTAGAATTTATTCAAATGGTGACATAACTCTTGGTACTCTGTATGGTTGGCAACACATTGGCCGAAAAGGATCAGTGTTAATTTATAACAGAAAACTGTCAGCTGACGAATATTATACAATATATCTCAGTCAACGCCTATATCACGGAGCTCCCTAATCATGGCTTTTTTTGCTAATGCAGTTGCAGTTACTTCGGGGCTTATCTGCGGTTATGATATGACTAATACTGCTAAGTCATTTAGGGGACAAGCTACTACAAATTTAAACAGATTAGAATCTGATTATACCGGCACCCAGTATTTGGTAGATGATGAATGGACTACTGATGCTACCAGATTAAGTAAAACGTATTTTAGTACTATGCCTACACCCATAGGGCCCGGAGCAACTAGAATAACCGAAAGCGGTACAGCAGGATATCATCATTTAAGCAGAATGGGTGGCGGTGGCACAGGCAATTTTGCCATAAGTTGTTTTGTTTATCCTATTGCAAATATTACAGATTTTACTATAGGAATGTTAGGCGATGGCGGTAATGGTTACACTGTTTTTGACCTATCAACTGTAGCAGTAACATCAACCACAGGCTCAAGTGCGTTTATTGAAAGAGTCACGGGCTGGCCCGGCTGGCTAAGATTGGGTGTCACTATACCCGGTCGTGTGGGCGGTTGGGTAGGAGCTCTAGGTTACTCTATAGCTAGTTCATATACAGGAACATCTGGTGCTAAACCTTGTTTTATCACCGGTATTCAATATGAAAGTGTAGCAGTGCCATCTGCTTATGTTAAAGGCACAAGATCTAGTTCGCAGTCTATCATAGACTTAACCGGCAACAATATTATTACGCCAACTAGCCTAACCTATGCAACTAATAATTCATTTAGTTTTAATGGTAGCAGTAATTCATTACACTTTGGAAACATTTCTAGTAATTTTACCAGCAATCTTACCGTAGAAGCAGTAGTTCGTCTAAATGCAGGACCGAGTGATTGGGTAAGAATTGTAGGAACTGGCGGAAACAGCGGCAATAGAACGTTTGGTCTATGGTATTCAATTTCACGAACTTTATTGTGGCAACGGTATGGAGCTGGCGACCCCAGTATACAGCCAGCAAATGTCTTAGCAACAGGTACATGGTATCATATTGCAGCTACTACATCTGGTGCTAATCACACTGTCTATCTAAATGGCGATTCTGTTGGCACTGGCTCTGGTTCAGGTCCCTGGGCCGCATCAGGAGAAAACGTTACAGTAGGATATGCAGGATTTCACACATATCTAAACGGCAATGTACCTGTAGTTAGGTTATATAACAGAGCTTTAACAGCAGCTGAGATAAAACAAAATTTTAATTCACTTCGTGGAAGGTATGGAATATAATGATTGGACTTTATTAGGGGTACCTGATTAATGGCGATTCATTATAATCAAAACATTGTAACATCTAATTTACAGATGTATTATGATTGGGGGAATACTAAATGTTATACCGGAAACGGATCAACAGTTAACAATATTTCTACATTTTATAATTTAGTTGATAGTCAAAGAAATATTGGATATACAAAGAATGCGGTTACTTATACAAGTTCTGGACCAAAATATCTTTCAACTAATGGAGCACAAAGTGGTGCGTTATATAATGTTGGTAGTCGGATTGATATGAACACCAGCGGTGCTGGCATAGATAGATTTGGTGCTCATAATTTCAGTATAATGTTTTGGGTAAATCAAACTAATGCAGGATCTGGAAGACTTATGAGTACTGGTAGTGCAGGCACTGGAACCGGCAATAATGATCAATGTGTATGGCAAATGTGGTGCGACACAGAGCAATTTTATTGGTGGAATAGCGGCGGCGGGGGAGCTAATAACATTAGTGCCACCGGAACTTGGCATACACCCCAAACGTGGCAATTAATAGGATTTACCTATAGTTATAACGAAAGCGGTAATAACATTGTTCGTTGTTATACGAATGGTGTACAACAGTTTTCAGGCACAACGCCTACTGCTTCGCATAGCTATATTGACAGAAGTAATGAAAGTGTTATCCAATGGACGCTAGGCGGTGGGTATAATAGCAGTTGTTATAACACAAATATAGCTGCTAGTTTTGCTACTTTTATGTTGTATAACACCAAACTTTCTGACAGTCAGATGCTACAAATTTTTCAAGCACAACGGGGGAGATTTGGAATATAATGGCATTAGGACATAATCCATCAATCATTACTAGTAATCTTTTATACTGCATCGATGCCGGTAATGCTAGGTCGTATCCTGGGACAGGCACAACTGTTTATGATGTGACTACTAGTGGTTATAATGGTACTCTCACTAACGGTCCTACATATACTAGCGGAACGAACGGATATTTTACTTTTGATAATGTTGATGACTACATCTCATTGCCTTTCGCACCACCTAGAACTAATCTATCTTTTAGTTTCTTTGCATGGGTATATTTAAATTCAACCCCCGGTGCTGGAGTCACTAATGGTATATGGGGCCATTATGGTGTGAGCAGTGTTAATTGTCATTTTGAAACAAACACGACTTATACAAGAATTCGATTAGGTAGTGTAAACAATGTTTCTCTTGCTGTGTTTCCTACCGGCGCATGGACATATGCAGGTTTCACTACGACAGGAACAGAACACAAATATTATATTAATGGTAGTTTAAGTGCTACTTGGAGCGGTGAGCAAGGCGCAGTATTAGGTAATCCGGGTGGGGATCCTATACAGATGATAGGTAGATCAGATGCAGGAAGAACATGGAATGGTAGGATAGCATATGCAAATTTTTACTTATCCACACTAACTGATAGTCAGATATTAACAAATTATAATGCATTGCGTGGGAGATTTGGAATCTAATTAGATCAAGCGAGGAAATTTATGGCAATAACTTCAGGACCTAACAGTGTTAATTCAGGACTAATTTTTGATTTTAATATGTATAATACTGTGAAGTCTTGGAAGGGGCAACCTCTGACCAATCAGTTTGCAGTGCCTACTCCTGACAGTGTTGGTAATGTAGGTTTTGCTGTCAATGGTACAGGAACTTTTCGTAGAATATACGAAGGAACATATGGTGGTTACACTATCAAAGACACTGATGTTGTTTATAGATACGATTTAGGCGCTAATGGTTGTCATTATCATGGCAATGACGCCACAATAACTGCAGGACAATTTCCAACTTTTACCTTTGATTATTATCTAAGTCCTGAGGTAACATCATTTAATGATACATATATGGCCAATTTTGAAAACTTAGGATCTGGTGTAGGCGGTTCTGTTGGATTACCTAACTATAATTTAGATGTTTGGCAAACACTTACTATCAACGGTAACGCAGCTACAGCGACATCTGGTGTAAGAATGTTATTATATCCAGGTGGTTGTAGCGGTGGTAGACTAGCTGCTACAGGATTTCTTTTGATGAAAAACCCACAAGTTATCTTTAGCTCTACCAGTGGAATGACAGCACCATTTGTAGGGCCAAGCGGAACTCGAAGTACTACACAGTCCTTAATAGACAGCATGGGTAGAAGTACAATTACAGTTAACAACTTAACATATAAT
>Ga0194133_10002261_pt1 | contig 30387 bp, 24 predicted proteins | sample TA2KigOf40mmetaG_FD_155448 | JGI IMG/M metagenome (GOLD analysis project Ga0194133, IMG submission 155448) | Freshwater microbial communities from Lake Tanganyika, Tanzania - TA2015055 Kigoma Offshore 40m | ecosystem: Environmental > Aquatic > Freshwater > Lake | place: Tanzania: Lake... | reverse complement strand
GGCGGCTTCGTGCTCCAGGCCTCGATGCCCGCGCGCGGCATCGCGACCTCTGGCCGCGCCACGAAGGGGAGCGGCGGGCGCAGCTTCTCGCTCGGCATCGCCGACGCCGTCACCGTGCTTGCCCCGACGGCCGCCGAGGCCGACGCCGCGGCGACGGTCGTAGCGAACGCGGTCGACCTGCCGGGGCACCCCTCGATCGGGCGGGCGCCGGCGCGCGACCTCGATTCCGACAGCGACCTGGGCGAGCGCCTCGTCACGACCGGGCTCGAGGCGCTCTCCCCGCCGGAGATCCGCGTGGCGCTGCTGCGCGGCCACGCGGTGGCCGAGCGCCTCGCGCGGGCTGGACGCATCCTCGCCGCGGTGCTGGTATTGCGCGGTGCCATGGCGCGCGTCGGCCTCGACGCGCGCATCGCAGCCTGAAAGGGACGGGCATGGAGATCAACGGCATCGAGATCCGCAAGTTCGCGACCTTCGTGGAGGAGATCTTCCACGAGGGCGGCCCGGTGGCGGCGCGACCGCTCAAGGTCGGCGCGATCGCCGCGGTGGTGCGCAACCCCTTCGCCGGCCGCTACGTGCCGGAGATCGCGCAGCTGATGGAGCAGCTGCGCCCGCTCGGCCTCGAGATGTCGACCCGCCTTGCGCAGGCGCTCACGGGCGGCGACCTCTCCGCGATCGAGGGCTTCGGCAAGGGCGCGATCGTCGGTTCCGCCGGCGAGCTCGAGCATGGCGCGCTGTGGCACGTGCCGGGCGGCTACGCGATGCGCGACCTGCTCGGCAAGGCCAAGGCGATCGTGCCCTCGACCAAGAAAGTGGGGCCCGTGGGCGCGCGGCTCGACGTGCCGGTGACGCACATCAACGCCAGCTACGTGCGCGGCCACTTCAACGCGATGGAGGTCGGGGTGAGCGACGCGCCCCGCGCGGACGAGATGGTGCTCGTCCTCGTCATGGCGACCGGCGCGCGCGTGCATGACCGCGTCGGCGGCCTGCGCGCCAGCGAGGTCAAGGGAGAGGACGGGCTGCGATGAGGTCGAGGATCCGCAAGCTCGCGACGATCGTCGACGAGACCCATGTCGAGATGGGCCGCGCCGTGTCGCCGCCCACGCGCCGCGCCGCCGCCGTCGCGGTCATCGCCAACCCGTTCGCGGGCAGGTACGAGGGCGACCTCGAGGAGCTGATGGCGATCGGGGAGGAGCTGGGCGACCTGCTCGGACGCCGCGCGGTCGCCGCGCTCGGCATCGCGCCGGCCCAGGCGGAGAGCTATGGCAAGGCCGCGATCGTGGGCGAGGGCGGCGAGCTCGAGCACGCCGCCGCCATCCTCCATCCGCGCCTCGGCAAGCCGTTGCGCGCGGCGGTGGAGAAGGGCGCGGCGCTCGTCCCGTCTGCGAAGAAGATGGGCGGGCCCGGCGCGCCGATCGACGTGCCGCTCGGCCACAAGGACGCGGCCTATGTGCGCAGCCATTTCGACGCGATGGAGGTCCGCCTCGGCGACTCCCCGCGCGCAGGCGAGATCCTCGTGGCCGTGGTGGTCACCGATTCCGGGCGCCCAAGCCCGCGCATCGGCGGCCTGGCCAAGGACCAGGTCGAGGGCAAGGACGGGCTGCGCTGAAGCGGCCCGCGGGACAACGACGCAGACAGGCAGGGAGAGGACGATGACGATGAAGCGCAGGACCATGATGAAGGCGGCCGCGATCGCGGCCGTGGCAGCCCCGTCGATCGCGCGCGGCCAGGGCGCGGCGATCCGCATCGGCGAGATCAACAGCTACACGGCGCAGCCGGCCTTCCTCGCGCCGTACCGCAACGGCTGGAACCTCGCCATCGAGGAAGCCAACGCGGCGGGCGGCGTGAACGGGCGCCGCCTCGAGACGGTGTTCCGCGACGACGCAGGCAAGCCGGAGGACGCCGTGCGCTTCGCCGGCGAGTTGCTGGCGGCGGAGAAGGTGGACCTGCTCTCGGGCGGCTTCCTGTCGAATGTCGGCCTCGCGATCGCCGACTTCGCGAACCAGAACAAGCGGCTCTACGTGGCCTCCGAGCCGCTGAGCGACGCGCTCGTCTGGGGGCGCGGCAACCGCTACACCTTCCGCCTGCGCCCCTCCACCTACATGCAGGCCGCGATGCTCGCGGAGGAGGCGGCGAAGGTCGACGCGAGGCGCTGGGCGATCGTGTCGCCGAACTACGAGTACGGCCAGTCCGCGGCGAAGTGGTTCAAGGAACTCCTCGCGCGCGCCAAGCCAGGCGTGGAGTTCGTCGCCGAGCAGTTCCCGGCGCTCGGCCGCATCGATGCCGGCGCCACCGTGCAGGCGATCGAGCAGTCGCGGCCCGACGCGATCTTCAACGTCACCTTCGGCGGCGACCTCACCAACTTCGTGCGCCAGGGCAACACGCGCGGCCTGTTCGAGAAGCGCTTCGTCGCCTCGATGCTGACCGGCGAGCCGGAGTACATGGACCCGCTCAGGGACGAGTGCCCCGAGGGCTGGGTGGTCACAGGGTATCCCTGGGACCAGATCCAGACCGCCAACCACAGGCGCTTCCGCGACGCCTACCAGAAGCGCTTCAACGACTACCCGCGCCTCGGGTCGGTGGTCGGCTACGACACGGTCGTGTCGATCGTGGCGATGCTGCGCAAGTCCGGCGGCACCGACACGGAGAAGATGGTCGACGCGATGAAGGGCCTTCCGTTCGAGTCCGCCTTCGGCGAGGGGCCGGTCCTCTATCGCGCCATCGACCACCAGTCGACGCTGGGCGCCTATGTCGGCAAGACGGCGCTGAAGGGCGGCAAGGGCACGATGGTCGGCTGGCGCTACGCCGACGGCGCCAGTTACCTGCCGTCCGACGACGTCGTGCGGACGCTGCGCCCGCAGGGCTGACGCGATCGATCCGCGCGCGCCCGCCGCGACGACGCCTGGCGTCGTGGCGGCGGGTGCGGCGGGCGACCCAGCCGCCATGGAATTCCTCGCCATACAGTTCCTGAACGGGCTCGCGTCGGCGTCCTCGCTCTTCCTCGTCGCGTCCGGGCTGACGATCATCTTCGGCGTGACGCGGGTGGTGAACTTTGCCCACGGCTCGCTGTACATGCTCGGTGCGTACATCGCGCTCACCATCGTTAGCCAGCTGCCGCGCGACCCCTGGCTCTACTGGGGCGGGATCCTCGTCGCCTCGGTCGTCGTCGGCCTCGTCGGCGTTGCGATCGAGATGCTGCTGCTGCGGCGGATCTACCAGGCGCCTGAGCTGTTCCAGCTCCTCGCGACCTTCGGCGTCGTGCTGGTGGTCGAGGACGTCGCGCTATGGATCTGGGGCCCGGAGGACAGGCTCGGGCCGCGTGCGCCGGGCCTGCGCGGCGCGGTCGAGATCCTGGGGCAGCGCTTCCCGCAATACGAGCTGCTGCTGATCGCGATCGGCCCGGTCGTCCTCCTGCTGCTGTGGCTCCTGTTCACCCGCACGCGCTGGGGCACGCTGGTGCGCGCGGCGACGCAGGACCGCGAGATGGTCGCCGCGCTCGGCGTCGACCAGCGCTGGCTCTTCACGTCCGTCTTCTTCCTCGGCGCATTCCTCGCGGGACTCGGCGGCGCGCTGCAGGTGGCGCGCGCGCCGGCGACGCTGCACATGGACCTCGACATCATCGCCGAGGTCTTCGTCGTGACCGTGGTCGGCGGTATGGGCTCGGTGCCCGGCGCCTTCCTCGCGGCCCTGCTGATCTCGCAGATGCACGCCTTCGGCATCATGGTCTTCCCGAAGATCACGCTGGTGCTGACCTTCCTCGTGATGGCCGTCGTCCTCGTGGTCCGGCCCTACGGGCTGCTCGGCCGCCCGCCGACGCATCCCCGCGCGGCCGGACCGGCGCGCGCGCAGCCGATCGGCCCGGCGCCGCGCGAGCTGCGCCTCGTCGGGCTGCTCGCGCTCGCCGCCGCCGCCATCCTCCCGCCGCTCGCGGGCGAGTACGCGCTGATCATGGCGACGGAGATGGCTATCCTCGTGCTCTTCGCGGCGAGCCTGCACTTCATGATGGGGCCGGGCGGCCTCGCCTCCTTCGGCCATGCGGCGTATTTCGGCGTCGGCGCCTATGCCGGCGCGCTGCTGATGAAGCATTTCGGCGCGCCGATGGAACTCGGCCTGGCGGTCGCGCCGGTCGCGGCGGGCCTCGCCGGCGTCGTCGTCGGCTTCTTTGTGGTGCGGCTCGAGGGCGTGTACCTCGCGATGCTCACGCTCGCCTTCGCGCAGATCGCGTGGTCCGCGGCGTTCCAGTGGGTCGAGGTGACGGGCGGCGACAACGGCATCCTCGGCGTCTGGCCCTCGGCCTGGGCGCGCGACAGGACCGTCTACTACCTCTTCGTTCTCGCGCTCTGCGCCGGCGGCACGCTCGCGCTGCGCCACGCCATCCACTCGCCCTTCGGCTACGCGCTGCGCGCCGCGCGCGACAACCCGCTGCGCGCCGAGGCGATCGGCCTCGACGTCGCGCGGATCCGCTGGGTCGCCTTCGCGCTCGCCTCGGCCTTCGCGGGGATCGCCGGCGCGCTCTTCGCCTACGCGAAGGGCTCCGTGTTCCCGACCTATCTCGCGATCCCCAGGTCGGTCGACGCGCTGCTGATGGTCCTGCTCGGCGGGATCGAGACGCTGAGCGGGCCGATCATCGGCGCGCTCGCCTTCCACGGCCTCCAGGAGCAGCTCGTGCGCGTGGTCGAGCACTGGCGCGCCGCCATGGGGCTGGCCATCATCGTCCTGGTCCTCGCCTTCCCGCAGGGCATCGCCGGCCATGTCCGCGACCGCTGGGAGCGCGCGCGATGAGCCCCGTGCTCTCGGTCGAGGGGATCTCCAAGTCGTTCGGCGGCGTGCATGCCGTCCGCGACGTCAGCTTCGCCGTCGCGCCGGGCGAGATGCTCGCGATGATCGGCCCGAACGGCGCCGGCAAGAGCACGACCTTCAACATGGCGGGCGGCCAGCTGTGCCCGGATCGCGGCCGCGTGCTGCTCGGCGGGCGCGACGTCACTGGCATCGCACCGCGCGCGGTCTGGCGCCTCGGCGTCGGGCGCACGTTCCAGATCACCGCCACCTTCGCCTCGATGACCGTCGCGGAGAACGTGCAGATGGCGCTGCTGTCGCATGCCGGCCGCGCCTACGACGCCTTCGGCGCGGCGCGCGGCTTCGCCCGGGACCGTGCGGTCGCGCTGCTCGGCCAGGTTGGCCTTGCCGAGCAGGCAGCGCGCAGCTGCGGCGAGCTCGCCTATGGCGACCTGAAGCGCCTCGAGCTCGCCATGGCGCTGGCCAACGAGCCGCGGCTGCTGCTGATGGACGAGCCCACCGCCGGCATGGCGCCGCGCGAGCGCATCGCGCTCATGGCGCTCACCGCCGCGATCGCCCGCGAGCGAAGCCTCGCGGTCCTCTTCACGGAGCACGACATGGATGTCGTCTTCGCGCACGCCGACAGGCTGGTCGTCCTCGACCGCGGCGCGCTGATCGCCGAGGGCAGGCCCGCGGAGGTGCGCGCTGACCCGAAGGTCCGCGCGGTCTATCTCGGCGGCGGCGCCATGTCCGGGGGGCATTGATGGCGCTGCTCGACGTCGAGGGCCTTCACGCCCATTACGGCCAGGCGCATGTGCTGCAGGGCGTCGACCTCCGCATCGAGGCCGGCAGCGTCCTCGCGCTGATGGGACGAAACGGCGCGGGCAAGTCCACGACGCTCAAGGCGATCATGGGCCTCGTGCCGCCGAGCGGCGGCGCGGTGCGCTTCTCCGGCGGGGCGCTCCATGGCCTCGGGCCGCACGAGATCGCGCGGCGCGGCCTCGGCTACGTGCCCGAGGACCGGCGGATCTTCACCGAGCTCACGGTCATGGAGAACCTCGAGGTGGGGAGGCGCGCCGCGCGGCCGGGGATCCCGGCCTGGACGCCCGAGCGCCTCTTCGAGCTCTTCCCGAACCTCGCCTCGATGCGCGACCGGCCCGGGGGACGCATGTCGGGCGGCGAGCAGCAGATGCTGACGATCGCGCGCACGCTGATGGGCAATCCCTCGCTCGTGCTGCTGGACGAACCCAGCGAGGGCCTGGCGCCCGTGATCGTGGAGCAGATGGCGCGCGCGATCCTGTCGCTGAAGCGCGAGGGTCTGACCGTGCTGCTCTGCGAGCAGAACCTGCATTTCGCGACGCTGGTCAGCGATCGCGCGGCGATCATCGAGAAGGGCGCCGTGCGCTACGAGGGGAGCATGGCGGCGCTGCAGTCGGACGACGCCGTGCGCGCGCAGTACCTGAGCGTCTGAGCGCGGCTTGGGCGGCAGGGCGGCCTCCATCCTCGTCATCGCGGCCTGCCAGGTCGCGGCGCTGGCGCTGTGGTTCTCCGCTGCCGCGGTGCTGCCGCAGGTCGTGGCCGAGTTCTCGCTGTCGCCTGGCCATGCGGCGCTGCTGAGCAGCGCGGTGCAGGCAGGCTTCGTCGTCGGCACGATGGCGAGCGCCACGCTCGGCCTCGCGGACCGGATCGATCCGCGCCGGCTCTTCTCCGCGGCGGCGCTGCTCGGCGCCTGCTCGAACGCCGCGCTCCTCGTCGTGCCGATGGACTCGCCGGCCGCGATCGTGCTGCGACTCGTCACCGGCGCGAGTCTCGCCTGCGTCTACCCCGTCGGCATGCGCATGGTCGCGGCCTGGGCAAAGGCGGACCTGGGATTGCTGATCGGCATCCTCGTGGGCGCGCTCTGCCTCGGCTCCGCCGCGCCGCATCTCGCCCATGCGATGGGCGGCGTGGAGTGGCGGCCGACCATCGTCGCCACCTCGCTCAGCGCGCTGCTCGCGGCGGCGCTCGTCCACGCGGCCCGGCCCGGCCCGCTCTGGCGGCCTGCCGCGCGCTTCGACCCCGGCGCGATGCTCGCGATCTTCCGCGACCCCGCCATGCGGCTCGCCCTGGCGGGCTATCTCGGCCACATGTGGGAGATCTACGCGATGTGGGCTTGGCTCGGCGTATTCCTCGACGAGGCCTTCCGCGCCGCGGATGCCGGCGCGCACGCCGCGCGACTCGTCGCCTTCGCCGCGATCGGCCTCGGCGGCCTGGTCGGCTGCGTCGCCGGCGGCCTGCTCGCCGACCGCGTCGGCCGCACGCGCCTGACGATCTGGTCGATGGCGGCGAGCGGTGCCTGCGCGGTCGCCGCCGGCGTCTTCGCTGATGCCCCCCCGGTCGTGATCTCCGCGATCTGCCTGCTCTGGGGCCTCGCGATCTGCGCGGACTCCGCCCAGTTCTCGGCTGCCATCGCCGAGCTGTCGCCGCCCGACCGCATCGGCACGATGCTGACCGTGCAGACCAGCTGCGGCTTCCTGCTGACGCTCGCGACGGTGCAGGGGCTGCCCTGGGCGGTCGCCGCGGTCGGCTGGGGCGGCGCCTTCGCCATGCTCGCGATCGGCCCGCTCTTCGGCGTCGCCGCGATGGCCGCGCTGAGGAGGCGGCCGGAATCGCTGCGCCTCGCCGGCGGCAGGCGCTGAGGCGTCAGCCGGCGAGCGGGTAGAGGTCGGCGCGACGGTCCTGCCAGGTGCGCACGCTGCCGCCCTGGCGCGCCCGGGCGAGCAGGTCGAGGTCGAGCTCGGCCACCACCAGCTGCTCGACGTTCATCTCGCCCTGCGCCATCACGCCGCCCGGCGGGAATTGCACGTCGCAGGGCGTGATGATCGCGGCGTTGCCCACGTTGCCCCGCATCCATTCCACAGGCAGGTTGCCGACCGTGTGCGTCGCGACGACGTAGACCTGGTCCTCGATCGCGCGCGCGTGGCAGCAATGGCGCACGCGATGGAAGCCCTGCCGGTCGTCGGTGCAGGACGGCACGAAGAGGATGTCGGCGCCGCGCGCGCGCGCCTGGCGCGCGAGCTCGGGGAACTCGACGTCGTAGCAGACCAGCACCGCCGCGCGGCCGAAGGGCAGGTCGAGCACGCGCAGCTCGCCGCCGGGCGCGAGCGCCCAGGGCGAGACCTCGGTCGGCGTGAGGTGCAGCTTGTCCTGCATCTCGACGCGCCCGTCGGGCAGGAAGACATGCGCCGTGTTGCGCAGCCCGTCCTCGACGGCATGGACATGCGTGCCGGCGACGATCGTCATCGCGTGCCGCGCGGCGAGGCCGGAGAACAGCGCGCGATAGGCGGCTGTGTGGGCGTCGAGGTCCGCGATCCCCGGGGCGCGACCATCGGTGCGCGGGATCGACAGCAGCTGGGTCGTCAGGAACTCGGGGAAGAGGCAGGCCTGGACGTTCCACTCCGCCGCGGCGGCGACGTGGTGCGCGCATTGCGCCGCGAAGGCGTCGAAGGAGCCGACGGCGCGCATGTCGTGCTGCACGCCGGCGACGCGGATGCGTCGGCTCAATGCACGATCTCCGGCACGCGCTCGGCCGGCGGCGTGTTGCGCGAGCGGCCGATGCGCACGACGCCGTCGATGACCACCATGCCGATGCCCGGCAGGTCGCCCTTGCGCACGGAATCGAGCAGGTCCTTGCCGCTGGAATGCTGGGCGCGGTCCATGAGCACGAAGTCGGCGGCGCGGCCGGGCTCGACCAGGCCGCAATCCAGGTCGCGCAGGCGGGCCGTGTTGCCGGTGGCGAAGCAGAAGGCCTGCTCGGCCGGCGTGTCGCCGAGCGCGGAGAGCAGCGCGATCATGCGCAGGATGCCGAGCGGCTGGACGCCCGATCCCGCGGGGGAGTCGGTGCCGACGATGACGCGCTCGAGCTGGCGTAGCTCGCGCGCCACGCGCAGCGCGTGCAGGCCGGCGAGCTCGTTGCCGTTGTGGACGATCTCGATCGCGCGCTCGCAGCGCTCGCACAGGCAGGTGATCTGCTTGAGCGAGAGCGAGGTATGCCCGCCATTGATGTGGCCGATGACGTCCGCGTCGGCCTCGAGCACGACGCCCTCGTCGATGTAGCCCGAGCCGGGCACGGACGGGCCGCCGGTATGGATCGTGGAGTTCATGCCGTACTTGCGCGCCCAGGCGACCATCTGCCTGGCCTCGTCGCCGGCCTTGACCGAGCCCAGCCCGATCTCGCCCAGTAGCTTCACGCCGGCCCTGGCGAGCTCGGCGAAGTCCGCCTCGACCATGCCCTTCTCGATCACCGGGGCGCCGGCATGCACCTTCACGCCGCCGGGGCGGAAGGCGTCGAAGCTGCGCTGCGCGGTGATCGCCATCGCCTTGAGGCCGACGATGTCCTTCGGGCGCCCGGGGAGATGCACCTCGCCGGCGGAGATCATCGTGGTGACGCCGCCATTCAGGGAGGAGTCGATCCAGCCGACCTGGCCCTGGCGCGGCGTCCAGTCGCCGATGACCGGATGCACGTGGCTGTCGATCAGGCCGGGGGAGAGCGCGCAACCCTTCGCGTCGATCGTCGTCCTGGCGCCCTCGAGGTCGAGGTCCTTCGCGCGCCCGACCGCGACGATGCGGCCCTTGTCCGCGACCACCGCGTCGGCGTCGAGGATCGGGCGCATGATGTCGCCCGAGAGCAGCAGCCCGATGTTCCGGATGACCAGCTTGCCCGCGGGCCCCGTCGCGCCGCCGATGTCAGCCATGATGTCGTCCTCGCCAATCCGATCCGTGGTCGCGCCAGATTCCGGCAAAGCGCCCCGGCGCGCAACCTCCGCGGACCGGCGCGCCGCGCGGGGCGCCGTTCTTCGCGGCGCTGGCGAGCGCGTGGTCCATCGAGGCCCTATCCCTCGCCGCGCTCCGCGGCGCGGCGGTCCTTGCGGTCGAGGTGGCGGTACCAGGCGCCGACGATGGGCAGGAACCAGGGATTGCCGCCATAGAAGGCCTGGCGCGGGAAGGGGCGGCCTTCGAAGGCGTTCTGCCGGTTCCCGCCGCCGAGCATCTTGCGCGCGGATTGCTGCCCCAGCCAGCCGAGCATGCCGACGCCGCTGCCGTTGCAGCACATCGCGTAGTGGATGCCGTCGATCTCGCCCATGTGCGGCAGCTGGTCGAAGGCGAAGGCGAGGTTGCCCATCCAGCCATTGGCGATGCGCGCGCCGGCGAGCTGCGGGAAGCGCTCGACCATCAGTTCGTGCAGCAGGCGCGCGGACGTCTCCGGCGCGACCTCGGTGAAGCGCGGCCGGCCGCCGAAGAGCACCCGCTTGCCGTCGGGCGAGAGGCGGTAGTAGCAGAGCACGCGCTTCGTCTCGCCGAGCGTGCGGCCGTTGGGGATCAGGCTCGCGGCGAGCGCGGGGTCGAGCTCCTCCGTCGCGATCATGTGGCTCGCCACCGGGATCGCGCGGCGCCGGAGCCCGGGCGTCACCTTGCCCGTGTAGCCATTGGTGCCGACGAAGACCTTCTTCACGCGCAGCTCGCCGCACGGCGTCGACACGCGCCAGCCGCCCGCCTCGCGCGCGAGCGCCTCGACCGGCGCGCCCGACACCAGCACCGCGCCGGCGCGCTCCGCCGCGGCGAGGAGCCCGCCATAGTATTTCGCCGGATGCAGCTTGCCCGCGCGATCGACGAGCATGCCGCCGAAGTAGAAGTCGCTTGCCATCTCCTCGCGCTGCCGCTCGCGCGGCAGCATGCGCGCCTCGGATCCTCCGAAGGCGTTGAGGCGCTCGCACTGCTTCTCCTGCGCGCGGTAGTGCGCCGGCGTGAAGGCGCCGGAGAAGCGCCCCGAGCGCACGTAGTCGCAGTCGATGCCCTCGCGCGCGATCACGGCCTCGAGATGGTCGAGCGCCTGCGCCGCGTCGGTCAGCAGCGAGCGATTCTCCGCCTCGTCCTCGACGCCGCGCAGCCCGCCGAGGCCCTTGCCGACATTGACGCCGGCGCTGACCGCGCCGCCGTTGCGCGTGCTGGCGCCGATGCCGAAGGCCTTCGCCTCCAGCACGACGCAGGACGTGCCGGCGCGCGCGAGCTCGAGCGCGGCGTTGAGGCTCGCGAGCCCGCCGCCGACGAGCGCCACGTCGGCGCGCGCAGGCACGTCGCGCCGGCCCCGCTCCATGGAGGGGCGCCATGCGTCCCACCACCAGGGATCGGTGGAGAAGGACGGATGGAAGAGACGATCGTCGCGCTGCGCCATGGCGGCCTCCCCTGCGCCGCCTCCCCCGGCGGCCGGCGGATGATACCGGGCATCGCGCGGCGGCGCGCATCCGCTTGCGTGGCGGACCTGCCATGCGCGGCCTATATTCGCGCGGGATCAAAGGAGGCCGCGATGGACGACAAGACGCGCACCGAGCTCGAGGCCGCCGCCTTCCGCAGGCTGGTCGAGCATCTCAGGGCCCGCACCGACGTGCAGAACCTCGACCTCATGAACCTCGCGGGGTTCTGCCGGAACTGCCTGTCCAACTGGTACAAGGACGCCGCGGACGCGAAGGGCGTCGCGATGACCAAGGACCAGTCGCGCGAGATCGTCTACGGCATGCCCTACGACGCCTGGAAGGCGAAGTACCAGGCCGAGGCGTCGCCCGAGGCCGTCGCCCGGTTCAAGGCTGGCGGCTCCCACAAGCACTGAGGCCTGGAGGCCTCGGAGAGGTGCGCGGGGCGCTCGCACTCTCGCTGCTTTTAGCGGCGGCGCTGCCGCTGGCGGTCGCCGCGCAGGCCCCGCCGCGTCCCGCCGCCACCGAGCCGGCGCCCGCGCCCCAGGCCGAGGCGCCGCGCGCGCGCATGGTGCCCGATGACAGGACCGCGCATGCGGGGCCGGGCCGGGCCGCGGGCGCGGTGCTCTGGAACCATGCCGGCGATTCGCCCCGCCCCACCGACCCGGCCGCGCCGCCCTTCGTCGGCGTGCTGCGCGCCGCCGGCAACGACGTCTTCCGGCTGGAGCGCCAGCCGCAGGGCGACACGATCGCCGCAGGCGTCGCCGCGGTCGTCGCCTCGGCCCGCGACCTGCGCATGCGCGGCTATCGCAGGGTCGTGCTCGCCGGGCAGAGCGCGGGGGGATGGATTTCCCTCGCGGCCATCGCGTCCGCGCCCGGCCTCGCCGAGGTCGTGGTCGCGACGGCGCCCGCCGCCTATGGCAGCAGGACCGCTGATGCCGCGCGGGCGGAACGCAACCGCGACGAGCTGCTGCGCATCCTCGGCGCGGTGCGGGACACGCGCGTCATGCTGTTCTTCTTCGATGCCGACGACTTCGACCCGGGTGGACGCGGCGAGGCCGTGGCCGCGCTCCTTGGCCGGCGCGGCGTGCCGCACCTGCTCGTCGATCGCCCGGGCCTCTTCCGCGGCCACGGCGTCGGGCTGACCAGCGGCTTCGCGCGCCACTACGGCGGGTGCATCCTCGCCTTCCTCGACGTCCCCGACCCCGCGCAGCTTGATTGCGACGAAACGCCTCCCGCCGCGGTGCCCTGGCGCTTCACCGGGCTGCCCGACAGCCTGCCCGGCCCGGCCAACGACAACTCGCCGCTCGGGCGCTTCGTCGGCGCGTGGCAGGGTTCGCTCGACAATGGCGACGACGTGATGCTGGTGGTCGAGGGCGGTTCCTCGACGCGAGTCGCGGCGCTGTTCGCGCGCGGGCGCAGCCGCCTGACGGAGGCCGACCAACCCTTCTCGCAGCGTCGTACGGGCAGGCTCGACGACGCGACGGGCGACCTCGTCTTCGCGCCGAGCCAGGGCCTCTCGCTGCGTGCCACGCCGCCGCGCGAAGGGGCGCTCCGGCTCGAGGTCGAGACGACCGATGGCAAGCGCCAATATCGCGGCCTGCTCAGGGCCTTGTCCCCCTAATCCACAGGCGGGGAGGCGGCGGCTGTTGCCCGGACCCCGGGCCAGCGCCTAAGACGAGTGCCGGGCCCTGGCGGCCCGCGGCACCAGGGAGCATGACATGGCGGATGGCAGCACTAGCAGCATCGCAGCGGCGAAACTCCGCAGCTTCGTCGAGCGCATCGAGAAGCTCGAGGCGGAGAAGACCGAGCTCGCCGCCGACATCCGCGAGGTCTATGCCGAGGCCAAGGGCAACGGCTTCGACACCAAGATCATGCGGCAGGTGATCAGGCTGCGGAAGATGGAGGAGCCGGATCGGCGCGAGCAGGACGAACTGCTCGACCTCTATCGCCGCGCGCTCGAGGTCTGACCGGCGCGATCCGGCTCACGCGGGCACGGCCATGAAGCGGCAGGCTGACTGGGCCATACCGGCCGACCTGCAGCCCTCCTCGCAGGGCCGCGGCTTCGACCTCGATGCCGCGCTCGAGGCCGTGGTGAGCGTGCGCACCGAGGTGCCGGAGGACGCCTTCACGGCCTCGACGCTGGGCACGGAGCGCGCCGGCAGCGGCGTGGTCGTGCGCGGCGACGGGATCGTGGCGACGATCGGCTACCTGCTGACCGAGGCGGAGCGCGTCTGGCTGACGACCAAAGACGGCCGCGTCGTGCAGGGGCACGTGCTCGGCTACGACCAGGTCTCCGGGCTCGGCATCGTGCAGGCGCTGGGCAAGCTGCGCGTGCCGGTCGTCCCGATCGGCGATTCCTCGGCCCTGAAGACCGGCGACGCGGTGGTCGTGGTCGGCGAGGGCGGCCGGCGCCACTCGCTCGACGCCAATGTCGTCGCGAAGCGCGAATTCGCCGGCTACTGGGAATACGTGCTCGACGAGGCGCTCTTCACCGCGCCCGCGCATCCGCAATGGGGCGGCACGGCGGTGCTGGATGCCGGCGGCAGGCTCGTCGGCATCGGCTCGCTCCTCGTCGAGGAGAAGGTCGGGCGCAAGCGCGTCCAGGGCAACATGAGCGTCCCGGCGGAGCTCCTGCCCGCGCTGCTGGACGACATCCTCGCCCATGGCCGCAGCAAGGCGCCGCCGCGGCCCTGGCTCGGCCTCTACGTCGGCGAGGCCAAGGAAGGCCTCGTCGTCGGCGGCGTGGCGCGCGGTGGCCCGTCGGAACGCGCCGGCCTGCAGGAGGGCGACGTGCTGCTCGAGGTCGCAGGCGGCTCGCCGACGACGCTCGCCTCGTTCTTCCGCAGCGTCTGGCGCCTCGGCCGCGCGGGCACGCAGGTGCCGCTCAAGATCCGGCGCGACGGCGAGGAACTGCACATCCCCGTGCGCTCGGGCGACCGCAACGACTTCCTAAAGAAGCCTTCGCTGCACTGACGCCACGCCCCGGCCCGGGCGCCGGCGCACCGCGTCACTCCGCGGCGGCCGCCTTCGGAGCGGATGGCGGGGAGCGGAAGCGCGCGAGCAGCGCCGCCTCCTGCTCCTTCGCCTTGCGCAGGTTCGCTTCCTTCACGTGGCCGAAGCCGCGTATGCCCGCCGGCAGCGAGGCGATCTCCACGGCGAGCGCGTGGGTGGACGCCGAGAGCCCGGCGCAGAGCTCGACGACCAGCGCCTCGTACTCCCCGACCAGGCGCCGCTCCATGCGCCGCTCGTCCGTGCGGCCGAAGACGTCGAGCGCCGTGCCGCGCAGGCGCCGGAACCGCGCCATTACGCCGAAGACGGCGAGCATCCATGGACCGAAGCGCCGCTTGGCGGGCTTGCCCGTGTTCGGGTCGATGGCCGAGAGCAGCGGTGGGGCGAGGTGGAACTCCAGGCTCCGCCAGTCCTCGAACTGCTCGGACAGCGACTTGCGGAAGGCTGGCGCGCCGTAGAGCCGCGCGACCTCCCACTCGTCCTTGATCGCCATCAGCTTGTGGAGGCTGCGCGCGACCGCCTCCGAGAACTGCGCGCGCCCCGGCGTCGCGGCGGCCTCGGCGGCCGTGGCCCTGCGCACCAGCGCCTCGTAGCGCGCGGCATAGGCCTCGTCCTGGTAGTCGACCAGGTCGGCGCGGCGCAGCGCGAGGATCGCCTCCAGGCCCTCGGCCGGCTTGGCGGCCTCGCGCGGGCGGGCGATGGCGACGAGCGCGGCCATGTCGTGCGCGGCCAGCCGCCCGAAGGCGAAGGCGCGCAGGTTGGCCGCGACCGCGACATCGTTGAGCTCGATCGCGCGTTCGATCGCCTCGCGCGACACGGGGATCGCGCCCTTCTGCCACGCATAGCCGAGCATGAAGGGATTGGTGGCGATCGAATCGCCCATCAGCGCGGTGGCGAGGCGCTGCGCGGGGAAGACCTCGAGCGCCTCGCGGCCGATCGCGCGGGCGAGCGCGGCCTCGAGTTCGCCAAGCGGGAATTCGAGGTCGGGGTTGCGCGTGAACTCGCCGATCGGGGATTCGTGGACGTTGACGAAGGCGCGCGTGCGGCCCGCGACGGCGCGGTCCAGCGCCTCGGCGCCGGCAGAGACGACGAGGTCGCAGCCGAGGATGAGGTCGCCCTCGCCGGCGGGGATGCGCGAGGCGTGGATCGCCTCCGGCGCGGCCGCGATGCGCACGTGGCTCAGCACCGCGCCGCCCTTCTGCGCGAGGCCGGTCTGGTCCAGGACGGTGACGCCCTTGCCCTCGAGATGCGCGGCCATGCCCAGCAGCGCGCCGATCGTCACCACGCCCGTGCCGCCGACGCCGGTGACGAGGATGTTCCAGGGCCGCGCGAGCCCGGGCAGGGACGCGGGCTCGGGCAGCGACGACAGGAAGGCGTCCGCGTCCTTGCCTGCGCGCGCGCGGCGCGGCCTGGCGCCATGGACGGTCACGAAGGAGGGGCAGAAGCCCTTGATGCAGGAGAAGTCCTTGTTGCAGGACGACTGGTCGATCGCGCGCTTGCGCCCGAACTCCGTCTCCAGCGGCACGAGCGAGAGGCAGTTCGACGCCTTGCCGCAATCGCCGCAGCCCTCGCAGACCCGCTCGTTGATGAAGATCCGCCTGTCCGGGTCGGGGAAGGCGCCGCGCTTGCGCCGCCGGCGCTTCTCGGCCGCGCAGGTCTGGTCGTGGACGAGGACCGTGACGCCCTGCTCCTCGAGCAGCTCGCGCTGGACGAGGTCAAGCTCGTCGCGGTGCCTGATCGCGACGCCCGGCGGGAAGCCCGCGTCGTGCGGGTACTTGCCCGGGTCGTCGGTGGTGACGACGACGCGGCGCACGCCCTCGGCGAGCACCTGCGCGGCTATCATCGGCACGGAGAGCGGGCCGTCCACCGGCTGGCCGCCGGTCATCGCGACCGCGTCGTTGAACAGGATCTTGTAGGTGATGTTCACCTTTGCGGCGACGGCGGCGCGGATCGCGAGCAGGCCCGAGTGGAAATACGTGCCGTCGCCGATGTTCGCGAAGATGTGCTTCGTGTCCGTGAACGGCGCCTGCCCGATCCAGTTGCAGCCTTCGCCGCCCATGTGCGTGAAGGTCGCGGCGCCGCGGTCCATCCACACCGTCATGAAGTGGCAGCCGATGCCGGCGGAGGCGCGGCTGCCCTCGGGGATGCGCGTCGAGGTGTTGTGCGGGCAGCCCGAGCAGAAGAAGGGCGTCCGGCGGAAGGCATGCGCGCCGGCGCCGCGCGCGCGCAGCGTCTCCTCGATGCGCGCCGCGCGCGCCTGGACATGCGCGGGAAGGCCGAGGCGCGTGAGCCTGGCGGCGAGCGCGACGGCCACCTGCGCGGGCGAGAGCTCGTCGGCGGCGCAGAGCAGCTCGCGGCCATGCTCGTCGAGCTTGCCGAAGACGCTCGGGCGCCGGTCCGCCGGCCAGTTGAAGAGATGGTCCTTGAGCTGGTGCTCGATGACCGAGCGCTTCTCCTCGACGACCAGCACTTCCTCGAGCCCGGCGGCGAAGTCGCGCGCGCCCTCCGGCTCGAGCGGCCAGGGTAGGGCGACCTTGAAGAGGCGGATGCCCAGCGCGCGCGCGAGGTCCTCGTCGATGCCGAGCATCTCCAGCGCCTGGCGCGTGTCGAGGTAGGACTTGCCCGTCGTGGCGATGCCGAAGCGCGCCGATGGCGCGTCCATGACGACGCGGTCGAGGCGGTTGGCGCGCGCATAGGCGAGCACGGCGCGCGACTTGTGCCGCTGCAGCCGGAATTCCTGCTCGTTCCAGTCGTCGGGCCAGCGGATGTGCAGGCCGCCCGGCGGCATATCGAAGCCCTCGGGCCGGACGACCTGCACGCGATGCGGGTCGACATGCACGGAGGCCGAGGACTCGGTGGTCTCGCCGACGCACTTGAACCCGACCCAGCAGCCGCTGAAGCGGCTCATCGCCCATCCATGCAGGCCGAGGTCGAGGAATTCCTGCACCCCCGCGGGGTTGAGCATGGGTATCATCGTCCCCATGAAGACATGCTCGCTCTGGTGCGGGACGGTCGAGGACTTGGCCGCGTGGTCGTCGCCGGCGAGCAGCAGCACGCCGCCATTCGGCGACGTGCCGGCGAGGTTGCCGTGGCGGAACACGTCGCCCGAGCGGTCGACGCCCGGCCCCTTGCCGTACCACATCGAGAACACGCCGTCGTAGCGCGCGCCCTCGAACATGTTGACCTGCTGCGTGCCCCAGACCGCGGTGGCCGCGAGGTCCTCGTTCACGCCGGGCTGGAAATGGACATGGCTCGCCTTCAGGAAGCTGCGCGCCTTCCACATCGCCTGGTCGACGCCGCCCACCGGCGAGCCGCGATAGCCGGTCACGAAGCCTGCGGTGTTCAGCCCGTCCGCTAGGTCGCGCTGGCGCTGCATCATCGGCAGCCGCACCAGCGCCTGGGTCGCGGTCACGAAGACGCGGCCGCTCTCCCGCGCGTACTTGTCGTCGAGCGTGATCGTCGGGTCGGGTCGCGTTCCGTCGGGCGGCATGGCGTCAGGCTAGCGCGCCGCCGCCGCCCGCCACAATGCGCCGCCTCGGGCGAAGCCATGCCGGGGGCATGGTGGATCGCGCCGCGCGCCGCGTGGCTTCAGGCCGCGCCGCGCGCGCCTGCGCCGGGCAGGCAGGCCACCGCGTTGGCGACGAGCGCGAGCCCGTTGCCGCCCGAGGCGCTGAGTATCGATTCGGGATGGAACTGCACCGCGGCGACGGGCAGGTGGCGATGCCTGACGCCCATCACCAGGCCGGTCTCGTTCATCGCCGTGACGACCAGTTCGCCATGCGGGAAGTCCGCCATGCGCGCGGTCAGCGAATGATACGCGCCGACCGCGAGCGGCAGCGGCAGGCCGGCGAAGATTCCCTGGCCGTCATGCACGACCGTCCAGGCCTTGCCGTGCCGGGGCTGCGCGAGCACGTCGAGCGAGCCGCCGAAGGCCTCCACCATGCCCTGGAGGCCGAGGCAGACGCCGAATTGCGGGATGCGGCGCTCCGCGAGCGCGCGCACCAGCGCGGGCACGCCGAAATCGGCCGGTCGCGCGGGGCCGGGCGAATGCACGACGAGGTCGGGCGCGAGCGCGGCGATCGCCCCGGCCGGTTGGCCATGGCGATAGGTGCGGACCTCGGCGCCGGTCTGGCGGAAGTAGTCGGCGAGGGTGTGGACGAAGGAGTCCTCGTTGTCGACGAGCAGCACGCGGCGTCCCCTGCCGGGCAGCGCCCGCGCCGCCGTCGTCGCCGGCGCGGGATCCGGCGACAGGGCGCGGAACAGCGTCGTCGACTTGAGGCGCGTCTCGCGTTCCTCCTCCGGGCCCGTCGAGTCCCACACGATGGTGGCGCCGACGCGGTAGCGCGCGACGCCGTCGCGCAGGTGGATCGTGCGGATCGTGATGCCGGTGTTGACGTCGCCGTTGAACAGGAACGCGCCGACCGCGCCGCCGTACCAGCCGCGCGCCGAGGGCTCCTCCGCCTCGACGATCGAGGCGGCCATGCGCTTGGGCGCGCCGGTGAGTGTCACGGCCCACATGTGCGACAGGAAGGCGTCGATGCCGTCGAAGCCCTCGCGCAGCCTGCCCTCGACATGGTCGACGGTGTGGAAGAGGCCGGCATAGGTCTCGATCTGGCGCCGCGCGAGCAGCCGCACCGAGCCGGGCTCGCAGACGCGCGCCTTGTCGTTGCGGTCGACGTCGGTGCACATCGTCAGCTCGACCTCGTCCTTCTCGGAGTTGATCAGCGCCTTGAGCCGCTCGGCGTCCTCCATGGCATCGCTGCCGCGCCGCGCGGTGCCAGAGATCGGGCAGGATTCGACGCGCCGGTCCTCGACACGCACGAACATCTCCGGGCTGGTGCCGACGAGCTGCTCGTCGCCCAGCTGGATCAGGAACTCGTAGGGGCTGGGATTGATGCGCGTCATGCGCTCGAAGAGCTGCGAGGGCGCGCCCTCGTGGCGGGCGCGGAAGGTGCGGCTCAGCACGACCTCGAAGATGTCGCCGACGCGGATGCGCTCGCGCGCGCGATCGACCATCGCGGTGTATTCGGCGTCGGCGAGGTCGCTGTCGATCGCCGGCGCGGCGGGCGGCGCGCGGCGCGCGGCCGCGAGCGGCGAGAAGGCCGCGCGCGCGCGGCCATAGGTCGTGGTCTCGCCGCGCGTGAACTCGTAGTCGACCGAGAAGGCCTCCTCCTTGCGCCGGTCGACCACGACCAGCGAGTCCGGGAGGAAGAGGTGGATGTCCTTGGCGCCGTCGCCGCGCGCATGGCGCAGGGCCATCGGCTCGAAGCGGAAGAGAAGGTCGTAGCCGAAGGCGCCGTAGAGTCCGAGGAAGCGGTCCTGGAGCCCGGCGAAGCCGCGCACGAGATGGCGCAGCGGCGTCACCAGCGAAGGCTGGCGGCTGCGCTCCTCCTCCGAGAAGCCGATGGCGCCGGCGGCGACCTCGAAGACCGCCTCGCGCGGGCCGCGCGACACCTCGGCCGTGTCAGGGGCCGCCGCGAGCACCGGCGCGAGCAGTGAGACCAGCGCCTCGCCGCGGCCGTTCAGCGCGCGCAGCGCGAGACGACGCTCGTGGCCGACGATCTCCAGCGGCGGCTCGGCGAAGCCGAAGGCCCAGCGCGAGTAGCGGCCGGGGTAGTCGACGCCGGAGGAGAAGAGCCCGCCGCGCGTGGAATCGAGGCGCTCGGCGAGGCCGTCCAGGGCGTTCACGGCGTCGAGGGGACGTCGCGTGGCGTCGACCGCGATGCCGTCGCGGGTGAGGAAGCTGCTCTGCATGGGTGCGCGCTCCAGCTGCGGCCGGGCGCAAGGCGCGCCGTCCGCGTCGACGGGGCCGCTTTGCGCCGCGGTGGCGGCGGAAGGCAGGCGGATTCAGGAAATGGGAAAAGGAAAGGGTGCGATCGGTGACGGCGTCACCACCACCAGCGGCGGCGCCAGGTGGCGCGCGCGGCGACGACGGAAGCGGTCGCGATGGCGATGCGGTCGATCACGGCCGCGACGCTCGCATCGCCGCGCGCCGCGGTCAAGCGCCCGCGCGCGCGTCAGCCGTAGAGCGCGTCGATCGTCGCGGCATGGGCGGCGCGGATGGCGTGGCGCTTGATCTTCATGGTCGGCGTCATGAGCCCGTTGGCGACCGTGAAGCCCTCGGCCAGCACCGCGAACTTGCGCAGCCGCTGCTCCGGCGGGAACTGCGCGTTGACGCGCGCCACCGCCGCCTCGACGCGCGCGCGCAGCGCCGCCTCGTCGCCGGCCTCGCGCGCGGCCTCCTCGCGCGGCACGAGCAGCGCGACGAGGTAGGGGCGCCGGTCGCCATGGACCATGGCCTGCGCGATCTCCGGCTGCAGCGCCAGCATGCCCTCGATGCGGGCGGGCGCGATCATGTCGCCGCCGGAGGTCTTGATGAAGTCCTTCTTGCGGTCCGTGATGCGCAGGTAGCCGTCGGCGTCGAGCTCGCCGATGTCGCCGGTATGCAGCCAGCCGTCGCGGATCGCCGCCGCGGTTGCCTCGGGGTCGCGCCAGTAGCCCTTCATCACGAGCTCGCCGCGCACCAAGATCTCGCCGTCCTCGGCGATGCGCAGCTCGACGTCCTTGAAGGGCGGGCCGACCGTGTCGAGCTTCACGCGCCCCGGCGGGTTGGCGCTGATCACCGGGCCGGCCTCGGTCTGGCCGTAGCCCTGGCACAGCATCAGGCCAAGCGCGGTGAAGTAGAGCCCGATCTCGTGGTTCAGCGGCGCGCCGCCCGAGACCAGCGCCTTCACCCGGCCACCAAAGCGCTGGCGGACCTTGGCGCGCACGAGCCGCTCGAGCAGCTTGTCGAGCAGGCGCTCGCCCAGCGTCAGGCTCGCGGGCTCGGCATGCCGCTTGGCCCCGATCTCGACCGCTCGCGCGAAGAGCGACGCCTTGAGCCCGCGCTCGCGCGCCATCTGCGCGGAGATGCGCGCGTGCATCGTCTCGTAGAGGCGAGGCACCGCGGTCATGATCGTGGGCCGCACCTCCAGCAGGTTCGAGGAGAGCTTGTCGATGCCCTCCGCGAAGTGGACCTGCGCGCCGATCGAGGGCATCAGCACGCAGCCCGCCGTGTGCTCGTAGGAATGCGACATCGGCAGGAAGGACAGGTAGACCTCCTCGTCCTCGCGCAGGTCGATGGCGCGCAGCAGGTGGATGGCGCCGTCGCAGTTGCGCAGCATCGCGCCGTGGTGGAGCTCGACGCCCTTCGGCAGGCCGCCGGTGCCGGAGGTGTGGATGATGCAGGCCGTGTCGGCGCGGCGCAGCCCGGCGACGACGGCGTCGATGTCGTCGCTCCGCGCCTCGCCGCGCGCCAGCGCCTCGTCCCAGCCGACGACCTCGATGCCGGTGTGCTGCCCGAGCTCCGGCTTCTCGATCGCGATGACGAAGCGGCAGGCCGGGCTGCGCATCGCGGCCTCGACGACGTTCGCCGCCAGCGCCTTGCCCGAGACGATCACGCCGCAGGTCCCGGCGTTGGCCATCACGTGCCTGTTCTCCTCGACCGTGTTGGTCGCGTAGGCGGGCACGGTGATGGCGCCGGCGGACATGATCGCGTAGTCCGCGACCAGCCATTCCGGCCGGTTCTCGGACACGAGCGCGACGCGGTCGCCCGGCTGCACGCCCATCCCGCGCAGCGCGCGGGCGAGCGCGCGGACCTGCCGGCCCGTCTCGCGCCATGTCGTGGGCTGCCACGCGCCGTCGCGCTTGGCCCACATGAAGGGACGGTCGCCGCCATGGGCGACGCGCCCGAAGAGCATGGCCGGCAGGCTCTCGAGCTTGTCGTGGTCGATCACGGCAGCGCTCCTCCCTTTCGACGGCGCCGCGCTTGGCGGGGCCTTGCACCCGGCTTATATCCGAAGTCCCCGATTGGAGCCAAAGCGATGAACGAGCCCGTCAGGAGCCCGCTGGACGCGACGGCCGGCGCCGCGCAGCCCTTGCCGTCCTGGAACCTCGACGACCTCTATCCCGGCCGGGACAGCGAGGCGCTGCGCCGCGACCTCGAGGCGGCCGAGCGCGAGGCCATCGCCTTCCGCGATCGCTTCCAGGGGCGGCTTGCCGCGATCGCGCCCGCGGAGTTCGGGCGCGCGATCGCCGAGTACGAGCGCCTCGACGAGCGGCTGGCCCGCATGACCAGCTACGCGGACCTGACCTACGCCGGCGACCAGTCCGACCCACAGGTCGCGCGCTTCTACCAGACGATCCAGGAGCGCGTGAACGCGATCGCCTCGCACACGTTGTTCTTCACTCTGGAGGTCAACCGCCTCTCCGACGCCGAGGTGTCGGCGAAGCTCGCCGCGCCCGAGGCGGCGCGCTACGCGCCGTGGCTGCGCGAGCTGCGCGCCTTCCGCCCGCACCAGCTCTCCGACGAGCTCGAGAAGCTGCTCCACGAGAAGCATGTCGCGGGCCGCGCCGCCTGGACGCGGCTCTTCGACGAGACGATGGCGGGGCTGCGCTTCCCGATCGAGGGCAGGGACATGACCAGCGCCGAGGCGCTGCACCTTCTCTCGGACGCGGATCCGGCGCGCCGCCGCGCCGCCGCCAAGGAGATCGGCGCCGTACTCGCCCGCAACGCGCGCGTCTTCGCGCTCGTCACCAACACGCTCGCGAAGGACAAGGAGATCGACGACAAGTGGCGCCGCTACCCGCGCCCGATCTCCGCGCGCAACCTCTCCAACCGCGTCGAGGACGAGGTCGTCGAGGCGCTGGTCTCGTCGGTGCGCGCGGCCTTCCCGCGCATCTCGCACCGCTACTACGCGATGAAGGCGCGCTGGTTCGGCGTCGAGGTGCTCGACCACTGGGACCGCAACGCGCCGCTGCCCCGCGTCGTCGAGCCGGAGATCGGCTGGGGCCGCGCGCGCGACATCGTCCTCGACGCCTATGCGCGCTTCTCGCCCGAGCTCGCCGATATCGGCCGCCGCTTCTTCGACCGGCCCTGGATCGACGCCGGCGTGCGCCCGGGCAAGGCGCCCGGCGCCTTCGCGCACCCGACCGTGCCGGGCGCGCATCCCTACCTGCTGCTGAACTACCAGGGGCGCACGCGCGACGTCATGACCCTCGCGCACGAACTGGGCCATGGCGTGCACCAGGTGCTGGCCGCGGGGCAGGGGCACCTGCAGGCGGACACGCCGCTCACGCTCGCCGAGACCGCTTCGGTCTTCGGCGAGATGCTGACCTTCCGCGCGCTGCTCGACGCCGAGGCCGATCCCGCGCGACGCAAGGCGATGCTCGCGGGCAAGGTCGAGGACATGATCAACACGGTCGTGCGCCAGGTCGCCTTCGCCGAGTTCGAGCGCCGCGTGCACGACGAGCGGCGCGTGGGCGAGCTGACGCCGGACCGGCTCGGCGAGATCTGGATCGACGTGCAGCGCGAGAGCCTGGGCCCGGCCTTCCGCTTCGACGACGAGTACCGGTTCTACTGGAGCTACATCCCGCATTTCGTGCACTCGCCCTTCTACGTCTACGCCTACGCATTCGGCGACTGCCTCGTGAACGCGCTCTACGCCGCCTATCGCGCCGCGCCGCAGGGCTTCGCGGCGCGCTACCTCGACCTGCTGCGCGCGGGCGGCACCAGGCGCCACCGCGAGCTCCTCGCGCCCTTCGGGCTCGACGCCGCCAACCCGCGCTTCTGGCAGGGCGGGCTGTCCGTCATCTCGGGCTTCATCGACGAGCTCGAGGCGCTGCCGTGACGCGCCGATGAGCGGGGGCGACGAGAACACGCTGGGCGGCAGGCTCGGCCGCTACGCGCGCGTCGGCGCGGCGGTCGGCGGCCTGGGCGCGCGCTTCGCCGCGGAGCGCGTGCTCGGCATGAAGCTCGACCGGGGCCGGCACGCCGCCGACCTGCGCGCCGCGCTGGGCGGGCTCAAGGGCCCGCTGATGAAGGTCGCGCAGCTGATGGCGACGATCCCCGACGCGCTGCCCGACGAATACGTGCAGGAACTCCTGCAGCTGCAGTCGAACGCGCCAGCCATGGGCTGGCCCTTCGTGCGCCGGCGGATGCAGGGCGAGCTCGGCCCCGACTGGCAGCAGCGCTTCGCGGAATTCGGCCGCGAGGCCGCGGCGGCGGCCTCGCTGGGGCAGGTGCATCGCGCGACGCTGCGCGACGGCATGGCGGTCGCCTGCAAGCTCCAGTACCCGGACATGGACAGCGCGGTGGAGGCGGACCTGCGCCAGCTCGCGCTCGTGTTCGAGGTCTATCGCCGCTACGACCGCGCCATCGATCCCTCTGCGATCCACCAGGAGATCTCGGCGCGGCTGCGCGAGGAGCTCGACTACGGCCGCGAGGCCGGCCACATGCGCCTCTACGGCCTGATGCTGCGCGACGAGCCGCGCGCGAGCGTGCCGGCGCCGGTCGAGGAGCTCTCCACGCGCAGGCTGCTGACCATGACCTGGCTCGATGGCGCGCGGCTGCTCGACTTCCGCGACGCACCGGTCGAGGTCCGCAACGAGGTCGCGCTCGGCATGTTCCGCGCCTGGTACGTGCCGTTCTACGGCTACGGTGTGATCCATGGCGACCCGCATCTCGGCAACTACTCGATCCGTCCCGACCACGGCGTGAACCTGCTCGACTTCGGCGCGATCCGGGTCTTCCCCCCGGCCTTCGTCGGCGGCGTGATCGACCTCTACCGCGCGCTGCGCGACGGCGACGAGGCGCTGGCGGTGCACGCCTACGAGACCTGGGGCTTCCGCGGCCTGACGCGCAAGCGGATCGAGATCCTCAACCGCTGGGCCGGCTTCGTCTACGCGCCCCTGATGGAGGATCGCAGCCGGGCGATCGCGGAGACGAATTCGGGCGTCTATGGCCGCGAGGTTGCGGAGGGCGTGCACGCCGAGTTGCGCCGCATAGGCGGCGTGCGCCCGCCGCGCGAGTTCCTGCTGATGGATCGCGCGGCGATCGGGCTCGGCTCGGTGTTCCTGCATCTGCGGGCGGAGATCAACTGGCACCGCCTGTTCCACGATCTGATCGCGGATTTCGACGTCGCCGCGCTGGGGCGGCGGCAGGCGGCCGCGCTGCGCGCGGCCGAGGTCCCGCAGGCCGCCTGAAGCCGCCAGTCAGCCGCCCAGATAGGCTCCGCCGTTCACATGGATCACCTGGCCGGTGACGAAGCGGCCGCCAGGGCCGGCGAGCCAGCGGACGGTGGCGGCGATCTCGTCGGGGTGGCCGCGGCGCTCGATCAGCGTGTGATGGGTCGCGTGATGGCGCGGCTGCTGGTTGCCGGCCGACGCGCCACGCTTGGTGTCCATCATGCCCGGCGCGACATTGTTGACCGTGATGCCGAGCGGCCCGAGTTCATGGGCGAGCGCGCGGGTGAAACCGACCAGCCCGGCCTTGGCGGTGACCACATGGACGCGTTCCACCGCGCCGGTATGCGCGGTCAGGCCGCCGATGTTCACGATCGTGCCGCCGCCCGCCTCCTTCAGCGCCGGCAGCGCGGCCTGGCTGCAATGGAAGGCGCCGTCGAGGCAGATCGACAGGATCCGGCTCCAGGTCGCGTGGTCCAGCCGCTCGAAGGGGATCTCGCCGCGTACCGCCGCGTTGTTGACCAGGATGTCGAGGCGACCGAAGCGCGCGCGCACGGCCTCGATCATCGCGTCGACCGCCGCGCGGTCGGTGACGTCGGCCATCGTCACCATCGCCGCCGGCCCGATCTCCGCCGCGACGGCCTCGGCTTCGGCACGCGAGGTTTTCGCGTTGATGGCCACGCGGGCGCCGGCCGCCGCCAGGTCGCGGGCGATGGCGCGGCCGATATTGCGGCTGGCGCCGGTGACGAGCGCGACGCGCCCCTGGAGTTCGGTCATGGGGTCAGGCTCCGAATGGCGCGAGGGAGAGTGGTGTGGACGAGGACAGGGCGCCGCGCGCGAAGTCGAGCAGCGCGGCCGTCTGCGCGCCGCTCCATCCGCCATGGCGGCAGTTGAGACGGAATTTCTCCTCGATCTCTGCGCGCGGCAATGGTTCGCTGGCGCCGCCGCGGAAATGCGGCTGGCGCTCCTCCAGCGTCGTCCCGTCGTCGAGGGTCACGCGCAGGTGGCCGGTGAAGCGCCGCGGATAGGGATTGTCCGGGTCGACGGCGTAACCGACCTTGCGGGCGACGGCGACGAGGCGCGGATCGGTCGCGACCGCATCCTCGAACGCGCCCAGTCCCGCATGGCCCAGCACCAGCCCCGCGGCGATGCCATAGGGGATCGAGAACTTGGCCGCATAGCCGTTGGGCGGATTGCGCTTGGCCTCCAGCGGTTCCCAGAGCCGGTGCAGGATGCCGTCGGAGGTCTCGCAGGCGATGGCCGCGATGCGCGCGGGATCGAGGCCGCGCGCGCGCAGACGGATCGCGCAGTCGATATAGGGGTGGATCATCGTTCCGCAGGCATGCGGCTTGAACGCCACCGTCTCGGTCACCCAGCGCGTGCCGAAGCCATCGAGCAGGGCCGACCAGTCGTCGGGCTTCGCGCGCGCGAAGCCGTGGAACAGGCCGTGCGTGCCTTCGAACAGCGTTCGCGGGCCGGTGAACCCGCCCGCCGCGAGTCGCGCGGCGCGATAGCCGCCCTGCGCCGCCCAGCCGGGATGCATACGCTTCGTCCAGGTTCCCTCCGCGAGATATTCGATGATCCCGGAGGCCATGCTGCCGGCGATGCCGAGCGCGTGGACCGTCTGTGCGCGCGACAGTCCCAGCGCGCAGGACACCGCGGCCGCCGCACCGATGGCGCCGAAGATCGCGGTGGGGTGGAAGCCGGCCTTGTGGACGGCCTTGGGCACGACTTCCGACAGGCGGCAGGTGATCTCGGTGCCGACCACGATCGCCCGGCGCGCCGTCGTACCGGCGATGGCGTGGCGCTCGGCGGCGGCGAGGACGGCCGGCAGCACGACCGCGCCGGCATGAACGGGACCGCCTTCGTAGGTGTCGTCGAAATCCTCGCCATGCGCGGCGGTGCCGTTGAGCAGCGCGGCGTCGGCGGGCGAAAATCCGCCTGGCAGGCCGATCGCCGTGCACGGGCCGCCCGCATCGACGCCGGCGCGCGCAGCGCGCATGAAATCGGTGCCGCGCGCGGCCACGCAGATGCCGGCGATGTCGATCAGCAAGGCCTGCGCGACCGCGTCCGCGGCGGGCGTCGGGCAGGCCTGGAGACTGGCGTCGGCCAGCGCTTCGGCGATCGTCGTCATGTCTTCCTGAACTCCCGCAGCAGCGAATAGGCGGTCATCGCCCCGGCGAGGGCGAGCAGTCCGAGCGAGACGGGATCCTCGAGGAAGATCGAATGGTCGCCGCCCGACAGGACCAGCGAGCGCCGATAGTTCGATTCGACCATGAAGCCCAGCACGACGCCCAGCACCACCGGCAGGACCGGCACGCCGAGTCGCCGCATCGCATAGCCGACCACGCCGAATCCCAGCACGAGCCCGACATCGAAGACGCTCTGTTCGATCGCGAACACGCCCGAGCAGACCAGCGCCAGGATGAAGGCGATCAGCCACGGCTTCGGCCGGTTCACCAGCCAGATGCACGGCGTCAGGATGACGAGGCCGATCAGCACCATCAGGATGTTCGCCGCGAACAGGCCGGCATAGAGACCGGCGACCACGTCGGGCGCTTTCTGGAACAGCATCGGCCCGGGCACCAGCCCATGGACCAGGAAGCCGCCGAGCAGGATGGCGGCCGAATTCGAGCCGGGGATGCCGAGGCTGAGCAGCGGCACCAGCGCCGTCGCGGTGACGACGTTGTTGGCGCATTCGGGGGCCGCCACGCCCTCGACCGATCCCTTTCCGTATTCCTCGGGATGCTTCGACCAGCGGCGCGATTCGTTGTAGGCCATGAACGCGGCGACCGTGCCGCCGGCGCCCGGCGTCACGCCTTCGAAGGTGCCGATGGCGCAGCCGATCGCCTGCGGCCGCCAGAGACGCTTCCACGTCGCGCGATCGGGAAGCTTCAGGCGCGTGTCGCGCGCGCTGGCCTTGTCCCAGCCGGGCAGGAGGATCTGTTCCAGCATCTCGGCGACGGCGAACAGCCCGACCATCACCAGGATCGGCCGGATCCCGCCCAGCAGGTCGGGGCTGCCGAAAGTGAAGCGCGGGACCCCGGAGACCGGATCCGTGCCGATCGTGGCGACCATCAGTCCCAGGCAGGCGCCGATCACGCCGCGCAGCAGCGATCCGCCCGACAGGCTGGCGATCACCGACAGCCCCAGGATGCCGAGACCGAAATAGGCCGGCGGCGTGAAGGCCAGCGCCACCGAGGCGAGCGGTTCGGTCGCCAGCACCAGGACGGCGAGCCCGAACAATCCGCCGACCAGGCCGGACATCAGCGAGATGCCGAGCGCCTCTCCGGCGCGGCCCTGGCGCGCCAGCTCGTAGCCGTCCAGGGTCGTGGCGGCCGCGGAATTGGTTCCCGGCGTGCGGATCAGGATCGCGGGGATCGACCCGCCATATTCGGCCCCGACATAGACCGACGCCAGCAGCACGATCGCCACCACCGGCTCCATGCCGTAGGTGAAGGGCAGCAGCAGCGCCATCGCGATCGATGGCGAGATGCCCGGCAGCGCGCCGCCGAATATGCCCCACACGACGCCGCCGAACGCGGCGGCCAGCATGTTCAGATCCATCGCAGCGCGCCCGTCGGCATCGATACGCCAAGCAGCCAGGCGAACATCGCCCAGAACACCGCCGCGCCGCCGATCCCGGTAGCGATCATGGCGACGCCGCGCGGGGCCCCGGCATAGGCGCCGACCGCGACGATCAGCCCCGCGATGGCCAGGACATAGCCAAGCAGGGGCAGCAGGACGACATAGAGCGCGAGGATCGCGAGCAGCCCGGCGGCGCGCAGATGTGCCGATACGGGCAGGTCGTCCTCGGTGCCGGCCGTCGGGCGCATCGCACCGCGCAGGGCAAGGACAAGTCCGGTCGCGCCCATCGCGACGGCGAGCACGCGCGGCACGCCGTCGGCGCCGACCGCGTCGGAGAGAAGGCTCTGCTGGATCTCTCCGGCCGCGGTCCAGTAGCCGGCGGCAATCGCGACCGCGGCCACGCCCAGGATCGTGTCGCGCGTCAGCTTCACTTGATGACCCCCAGCTCGCGCAGGGTCTGGGCGACCTCGCCGGCGAATTTCGTCGTGAAGGCGCGCGCCTCGGCACGCCCCATCACCGCGGGGATCAGGCTTTCCTTGGTGTATTCGGCGCGATAGGCCTCGGTGGCCAGGGCCGCGCGGACGGCCTGCTCCCACTGCGCGGCCAGCTCGTCGGGCATGCCCTTGGGTCCGGCGAGGCCGCGGAACTTGGTGACCACGACGTCCAGGCCCTGCTCGCGCGCCGTCGGCACGTCCGGGAAATCGGGCAGGCGCTTCTCCGACACCACGCCCAGCAGCCTGACCTTGCCGGCTTCCAGCTGCGCGCGCAGCTCCTGGATTTCGCCGATGCCGAAATCGAGCGTGCCGTTGAGCACGTTGATCATCAGGTCGCCGCCGCCTTCGTGGCTGACCACCGCGGCCTGCACACCGGCCTTCTTCTTCAACTGTTCGAGCGCGATGCGCTCGAGGGAGGCCGGATTGGCGGCGCCCCATTTGCCGCGGCCCGGGTTGTTCCGGGCATGGGCGACGGCGTCGGCGAGCGTGCGGAACGGGCTCTGCGTGCGCGTGTAGATGACCTCGGGGTCGAGGAACACGACGACCAGCGGGTCCAGCCCGTCATAGCCGATCTCCGGCTTGGACAGCAGCGAGGTCTGGATGTAGGTCGGCGTCGTCGCATAGAACATGCCGCCATTGGGCGGCGCCTTGGCGACCTTCGCCATCGCCGCCGCGCCGCTGCCGCCGCGCACATTGTCGACGGCGAAGGTGGTGCCCATGATCGGCGTTAGATGCTTGATCAGTTCGCGCAGGAACACGTCGCTGCCGCCGCCGGGGCTGGAATGCGTGACCAGAGTCACCGGAGATACGGGGTATTTCGTCTGCGCCGGCGCATCCGCCGCGAAGGGGATCGCGAGCAGGGCAGCGGCGATGGCGAGGCGTCGGGCGAGGGGCATGGGGGGATCTCATCTGTTCGGGGTTCAGGTCGGTTGCGGGCGGGCGCCGCCGGCCGCGCCGGTAAGCCAGTTGGCGAAGCCGACCACCGCGAAGGTGACCAGCAGCATGGCGACGCCGATCACGGCGATGGCGCCCAGATTGCCGCTCTCGTTGAGGTCGAAGATCACCACCGAGAGCACCTTCGTGGTCGACGAACTGAGCATCACCGCGGCCGAGAGCTCGCGCACCGTGCCGATGAAGATCAGGCACCAGCCCGCGATCACGCCGCTCTTGAGCAGCGGGGCGGTGATGCGTCGCAGCGTCTGCAGCCGTCCGGCCCCGAGGATGCGCGAGGCTTCCTCCAGTTCGGGATGGAGCCCGCGGAAGGCGGCGCGCAATTGCTGGAATGCCGCCGG
>Ga0194133_10002259_pt1 | contig 30418 bp, 27 predicted proteins | sample TA2KigOf40mmetaG_FD_155448 | JGI IMG/M metagenome (GOLD analysis project Ga0194133, IMG submission 155448) | Freshwater microbial communities from Lake Tanganyika, Tanzania - TA2015055 Kigoma Offshore 40m | ecosystem: Environmental > Aquatic > Freshwater > Lake | place: Tanzania: Lake... | reverse complement strand
CGCCACGGCGTCGACCATCGCCACGTCGAGGAATTGTCCGACACCGGTCGTCCGTGCGTGCAGCAGTGCCGCACAGAGCCCGAGCGCCGCGTGGAGCCCCGGCACCACGTCGCCGAGGAGCGGTCCTGCCCGGAGCGGGTGGTCGGGGTCCGGACCCGTCATGGCGACGACCCCGCCCATGGCCTGGGCCACGACGTCGTAGGCGGGCCAGTCGCCATAGGGGCTCTCGCCGGTTCTCGGGTCGCCGAAGCCGCGGATCGCTACGTACACGAGCGCGGGGTTGCGCTGCCGGCAGACGTCCCAGCCCACCCCGAGTCGATCGAGCACCCCCGCTCGCATGTTCTCCACGAGTGCGTCCGCGGTCTCGACCAACTCGAGGAAGACCGAGCGGTCCGAGGGGTCGGTCAGGTCGAGAGCGATGGCCCGCTTGTTGCGGTTGCGGTTGGCGAACCTGCCGCCGTAATGGCGCTCCGTGTCCTCGGCGAGAAAGGGCTCGGCGAACCTGGCCAACTCACCGGCGGGCGGCTCGACCTTGATCACGTCCGCCCCGAGATCGCCGAGGAACATCGTCGCGACGGGCCCGGCCGCCGCGTGGGTCACGTCGAGTACCCGAACCCCACGGAGCGGGCCGGTGGGGGTGGCATCCATCGGCGTGAGCGGCGGCGGCTCGATCGGCGACACCTAGTCGCCTCCCGCGCCGGCCGTCCGCCGCTCGCGGAGCAACCGCATCGCGGCGGCATGCTCCTCCGACTTCGCGCTACGTACGTGTCCATCTTGGATGCGGTCGAGGTCCGGGCTCGGTCCGCCGAGCTCGTCGATCGCCGACTTCGTCGCTCGCGCCGCGAGCGGCGCGAGCCCGCAGACCGCCTCGCACAGCGCGTCGACCCGGTTCCGGAGTTCGGACGGTACGACGAGGTCGGTCAGGTAGCCGATACGCAACAGCTCGTCAGCACCGATCGTCTCGCCGGTGAGGAAGATCCGCTTGGTAGCCGCCGGCCCGATGCGTTCGACGAAGCGTCGCAGTCCGCTCGCGTAGTACTGGAGCCCGATGCGCGCCGCCGGCATCCCGAGCGTCACGCCGTGCGACGCGATTCGCAGGTCGCAGGCGAGCGCGAGGTCCGTCCCGCCACCGTGCACCGATCCGGCGATCACCGCGATCGTCGGCACCTCGACCCGTTCGAGCTCATCGCACAGCTCGCCGAAGCTCACCGGTGCGGGAGCTCGGTCGGCGAGCGCACCGAGGTGGAACCCCGAACACCACGAGGGGCCCGTCGCCTCGATCAGCACGACCCGAACGGTCGGATCGATCCGGACGGTGCCGAGGTGGCCGAGAAGCGTCTCGAGGTCGACCGGCTCGATCCGGTTCCGCTTGTCAGGTCGACGAAGCGAGATCACGGCACGACCTCCGCCGATGTGCAGGGAGGGCACCTCCCCTGCTCCGCCGCTCACGCCTGGCCGCCCGACACGTCCATCGAAGGTCCTCCCCGGACCCCGGTGCGGAGCCCGGGCGGACGTTACCGTCCCGGTCGTTCAGACGTCACCGAGGGCGGCGAGGTCGTCGACGCGTCGGCCAAGCTGATCGAGGGTGCGCCGGCGCAGACGGGACACGTGTATCTGAATGACGCCGAGATGCTCGGCGATCTCGGACTGCGTCTTGTCCTCGAAGAAACGGAGCTCGGTGATCCGCCGCTCGCGCTCGGGAAGGAGGGCGAGGAGCCGACGGACGGTCAACCGGTTGTCGGCTCCGTCGAGACCGCGCTCACGGGCCGCCACATAGGCCTCGCGGGTCCCCTCGCCGCCATCGCCGCCGAACGACGCGAAGATCGACGACGCCTGGTAGGCGGCACGGGCCTCGAGTGCCAGGATGACGGCCTCCGGGCTGACGTCGAGCCGTGCGGCGAGCTCGGTGACCGTCGGCGAGCGTCGGAGTTCCGCCGTCAGAAGATCGGTCGTCGGACCGATCCTCGTGAGCAGTTCCTTCTGCTCACGAGGGACCTTCGTGGACCACGTTCGATCACGGACGTGCCGCTTCAGTTCGCCGAGCATCGTGGGCACGGCGAGGCTCGTGAAGGAAACACCACGGTCGGGGTCGAAGCGTTCGATCGCCTTGAGCAGACCGAACCTCGCCACCTGCACCGGGTCGTCCATCGGTTCGCCACGACCGTAGAAGCGTCGAGCCACGCCCGCGGCGAGGCCCGGGTAGTGGCGGGCGATCTCGTTGCGACGAGCGTTCGAGGGGTGAGACCGGTAGGCACGGAACAACCCGAGGACGTCGTCCTCGATGCCACCTCGCTGCAGCCGATCGGCACCGACCGCACTCACGCTGTGCCCTGCGTCGAACTCGTCCGTACCGCCACGTCGAGGTGCCACCGCTGCACCCACATGGACCTCCGATACCCGCGCGCAACGCCGAAGAACCGAGGACGACGCCAAATACGGGAAACCGGAGGCGGCAGCGCACCCTCGTGCTATCACAAGAGTGCTTCGTGCGCGCCGGAACCCGACCAGCACAGAAAGGGGGCTCCTGCGGTGCCCCTTCCTACATGTTCGTCGGGCTGAGAGGATTCGAACCTCCGGCCTCTTGACCCCCAGTCAAGCGCGCTAACCAAACTGCGCCACAGCCCGATGCCCCGAAGGGCCGACTTACCCTAGCGTCAGCGGACCACCGGCGAGCACTCCGGTCAGCCGAGGACGCCGAGGAGCACGAGGACGCCCTGCACCGCACGCCAACCGAGGTAGGCGACGAGCGCAGCGAGCAACCCCTTCAGGTGCCAGGGGAGTCTCGCAGGCGCCTCCCCCGTCGTCGTCTCGCCAGTAGTACCAGCCGAGGGGCCACATGCTGCGGTCCCGCATTGCGGGCACGCCGACGGGCCCTCGCCGACCGGCGTCCATGCGGCCTCACACGCCTCGCACCACGCCATCTCAGACGGGCGGCACGCCGTGGCGACGATCGCTGAACGTGCGGTCCTTGCCCCTCGCCCGATCGATACGGCGGACACACTCCATGCGGAGATCCTCGAAATCGACGATCGTGTCGACGACCAGCTCCGAGGCGAGACGCAGGATGTCGACGTCGAGCTCGTAGAGGCGGCGCTGCTCGGCGACCCACGCGTCGCGCTCCTCCGCGTCGGTCATGGCGGCGATCCGATTGGCATACACCGCGTTCACGGCCGCTTCCGGCCCCATCACGGCGATCTTCGCCGTCGGCAGCGCGATCGTCGCCTCGGGGGAGAACGCCGGCCCGGACATCGCGTACAACCCGGCCCCGTAGCACTTGCGGACGATGATCGACAGCTTCGGGACCGTCGCCTCCGACACGGCGGTGATCATCTTCGCGCCGTGACGGATGATCCCTTGTCGTTCGACCTCGGTACCGATCATGAACCCGGGCACATCGGCGAGGAACAGCAGCGGGATGTTGAAGGCATCGCAGAGCCAGATGAACCGGGCTGCCTTGTCCGCCGAGTCGACGAACAGCACGCCACCCTTCTGCATCGGGTTGTTCGCGACGATGCCGATCGGCCGCCCCTCGAGTCGCCCGAAGCCGGTGACGAGCTCCGGCGCGAACAGTGGCTTCACCTCGAAGAAGCTCTCCTCGTCGACGATGCCGTCGATGACGTCGTGCATGTCGTACCCACGACTCTCCTCCGCCGGCACGACGTCGGCGGTGAGGGGCTTCGACGGCGGACGGGGCTGGTAGACGGGCGGCGACTCCCGCCAGTGGGAGGGCAGGTAGGAGAAGAAGGCGAGAGCCTGGTCGAGCGCGTCCTCGTCGTCGGTGGCGAGGAGGTCCCCGCACCCCGACACCGTCGCGTGCATCCGTGCGCCGCCCATCTCCTCGAGGGTGACGATCTCGCCGATCACCATCTCGGCCATACGCGGCGAGCCGAGGTACATCGACGCATTGCCCTCGACCATGATGACGACGTCACAGAAGGCAGGGATGTAGGCGCCGCCTGCGGCGGAGGGACCGAAGAGGCAGCAGATCTGGGGGACCCGGCCCGACATCCGGACCTGGTTGTAGAAGATGCGCCCGGCGCCGCGTCGACCGGGGAACAGCTCGACCTGATCCGTGATCCGCGCTCCGGCCGAATCCACGAGCCAGAACATCGGGAGGTTGTCGGTCAGGGCGCGTTCGGTGATCCGGACGATCTTCTCGACGGTTCGCGCTCCCCACGAACCCGCCTTCACGGTGGGGTCGTTCGCCATCACCGCCACGGTTCGCCCGTCGATCGTGCCGGTTCCCACCACGACACCGTCTGCCGGCAGGTCGACCGCACTCGCGTTCGCCAGCAGGCTGTCCTCCACGAACGAACCCGGGTCGAGGAGCAGATCGAGACGTTCCCGCACGAAGAGCTTGCCCTGCTTCGCGAGCTTCTCGCCCTCCTTGTGGAGGTTGCCCTGGAGCGCCCGCCGCGCGGCCTCAGCCAGCGTGGAGGCGTCCGAGACCGCTCCGCTGCCTTCGATGGGATCCTGTGCCGTCACCCCCGCAGTCTCGCGCACGGGACGACGTGCTCCCAACGAGCCTCAGGAACGTCGGCGGACACGGATCTTCACCGGAGTCGCGCCGAGATCGCAGCCCTCGCGGAGCGCTCGTTCGAGGTAGCGGAGATACGTGGGCGGCAGATCACGGTTCGCGAACAGCGTGAACGTCGGCGGATTGGTCGCCCCCTGCGTCGCGTAGAGCACCCGGGCCCCGCCTGGTGCGGGGTGTGCCGCCTGCGCATCTCGGATGACCCGGTTCACCGTTCCGGTCGGGATCCGCGCCCGATAGTGCGAGATCGTCTCCCCCAACGACGGAAGCAGCTTGTGCACGCCCTTGCCGCTTCGGGCGGAGATTCGAAGCATCGGCGCCTCACCGAGGAAGCGCAGCCGTTCGCCCGACTCCCTCGCCCGGCGTTCCCGGTCCTCGTTCTCGACGAGCTCCCACTTATTCAACAGGATCACGATCGGACAGCCGGCTGCGTCGACCCGTTCCGCGAGCCGCTGGTCCTGGTGGGTGACGCCCTCGGTCGCGTCGACGACGAGGAACGCGACGTCCGCCCGGTCGACGGCGCGCAGCGCCCGCACCATGGAGTAGTACTCCGTGCGGTCGGCGTCGTCGTGGCCGATGCGCGACCGGCGACGCATGCCGGCCGTGTCGACGAAGCGGATCGGTCCGTGCTCGGTGTCCACGACCGTGTCGATCGCATCCCGGGTCGTCCCCGGCATGTCGTGGACGACGGACCGCTCCTCACCGATCAGGCGGTTGAACAAGGTGGACTTCCCAACGTTCGGCCGACCGACGATCGCAACGGAGAACTCCGACCGAGAGGGATCCTCGTCCACGGCGTCCGGGTCGTTGTCGGCCCAGGGGTCGGACTCCTCCGCTGGGGCGTCGACCCGGCTCGGCCCCACGGCGTCGAGCACCGCATCGAGCAGGTCGCCCGTTCCGGTGCCGTGCAACGCACTCAGCGGATAGGGCTCCCCGAGTCCGAGACTCATGAACTCCCAGGCGTCCTGTTCACGCGTGGCGTGGTCGATCTTGTTCACCACGACGAAGACCGGTGCGTCGACCCGCCGAAGGACCCCGGCGACACGGGCGTCCTCCTCGGTGAGGCCGACCCGGCCGTCGACGACGAAGAGGACCGCGTCGGCCGATCCCATCGCCTGCTCGGACTGTCGGGAGACCTTGTCGTCGAGTGCCGACCCGGAACCGCCTGGCATCCAGCCGCCGGTATCGACCACGGTGAAGGACCGACCCTGCCAGTCCCCTTCGAGAGACTTGCGATCAACCGTGACACCCGGCCGCTCCTCGACGATCGCCTCCTGGCGGCCGACGAGCCGGTTCACGAGCGTGGACTTCCCCACGTTCGGACGACCGACGACGGCGAGCACGGGGTTCCCGCGGTCGGCAGCCGCCGCGGCTTCACGACGACGACGTTGCTCGCTCATACCCTGACCTCTTCCACGTCGACCCCTCGGCGCGCCGTCCCGAGGGTTCCGAGTGCCCGGCGCAGCGCCACCCCGTCGGTGGGCAGGACCTCGACCGGTCGGGGAAGATCCTCCGGCCCGGTGCCGTCGAGGAAGCGCCCCTCGGAGAGACAGACGTCAGGCAGCAGATAGCGATGTCCTTCCGGCTCGGCGGCCAGCACCCGGGCGAGGTCCGCGCCAACGAGCAGGCCGGTCACCCCGATGTTCCCGCCGAAGAACTGGTTCTCGACGGGAATCACGCGCACGTCGGGCCGACCCGTCGAGGCGACGAGCGGCCGGAGCACCTCGGCGCCGTAGCTTCCCGTGAGGATTCCCACCGGTGCGTCCGGCCTGGGTCCGATGTGGAGTCCGGCCGAGCGACCCGCAGCGGGCGCCGCCCGCGGGGCGCGGTACCCGGCTGCCGGCGCACCGTCGACCCAGGCGAAGAACCCTGCCTTGGTCCCGGTCACCACCGGAGCGCGCCCGGTGAACTCCGCGGCGAAGGTCGCCGCCATCCCGATGCCGTCCTCGTGCAGCGCCGCTGCCTCAGGGTCGAGCTCGGGGAAGGGCCGACCGGCGAGGAGGTAGTACTCGTCGGCAGCGTGAACCACGAGACGTCCGCTGAGACCGAGGAAGCGCTGTTGCCACGCCTCGACGATGTCGACCACGTCGACGGCCTCCTCCATCGTGTGGGGCCGCATCCGGGAGGCAGTGGAGTACCGGGACACCCCGAGTGGGACGACGGCGACGCTCGCGAGATCGGCGAACCGGTCGGCGATCCCGCACAGCGTGTCCTCGAGGACGGCGCCGTCGTTCACTCCGGGGCACACCACGACCTGGCCGTGGACGGTGATCCCCCCGTCGAGCAACGCTCGTAGCCACCGCAGAGAGGTGGCGCCGCGACGGTTGTGCAACAGGTCGGAGCGGACCTCGGGATCAGTCGCGTGGATCGAGACGTAGAGCGGGCCGAGACCTTCGGTGAGGACCCGCTCGAGGTCCGCCTCGGTGAACCGGGTCAACGTCGTGAAGTTCCCGTAGAGGAACGACAGTCGGTAGTCGTCGTCCTTCACGTACAGGCTCTTCCGCAGCCCGGGGGGCAATTGGTAGATGAAGCAGAACTCGCAGTGGTTGTCGCAGGTCCGGACCCGGTCGAAGACCGCTGCGTCGATCTCGAGCCCGAGGGGCTCGCCCGCGGCCTTGCGGACCTCCACGTCGAAATCGATCCCGCCTCGCCGCAGTTCGAGGCTGACCTCGGCCTCGTCGGTGCGCACGCGATACTCGATCACGTCACGGAGCGGTTCGCCCGAGACGGTGAGGATCTCGTCGCCAGGCTCGATGCCGGCACAGGCGGCAGGGGAACCGGGCGCGACAGTGACGACGCGCGGCAACGACATGGGTGCCCATGCTAGGAGGATGTGCCCCGTGTTCCACTGGGCACGGCGTGCTCGGTAGCCTCGGCCCCGTGCGGGTCGAGCGAGTGCTCCTGGCGTCACCACGCGGCTTCTGCGCCGGTGTCGAGATGGCGATCAAGGCGTTGGCCTGGATGGTGCGGGTCTTTCCCGCACCCGTGTACTGCTACCACGAGATCGTCCACAACCAGCGGGTGGTCGAACGCTTCCGAGCCCTGGGCGTCGTGTTCGTCGACGACATCTCCGAGGTGCCTGAGGGCGCGCCGGTGATGCTCTCCGCACACGGATCGGCACCCGAGGTCGTCGAGTCCGCGATCGGCGCCGGGGGCTATGTCGTCGACGCGGTGTGCCCGCTCGTCACGAAGGTCCACCACGAGGTCAAGATCCGGGCGGGACAGGGTTACCGGATCGTCTACGTCGGTCACGAGGGCCACGAGGAGGCAGTGGGCACCATGGCCGTCGCACCGTCCTCCATCGAGCTCGTCGAGACCCCCGAGGACGTCGCAGCCCTTCCCGACGACGACCGACCCGTCGCGCTCCTCGCGCAGACCACGCTCTCGCACCGGGAATGGAGCGGGGTCGTGGACGCCGCCCGGTCCCGGTTCCCCGCACTCTGGCAGCCGGGACGGTCCGACCTCTGCTTCGCCACGACCAATCGCCAGTCGGCGCTCCTCGTGTTGGCCGAGCGGTGCGAGGCGATCGTCGTCATCGGATCGGCGAACTCCTCGAACACCATGGCACTCGCGCACCTCGCCACCGACGCAGGTTGCCCACGCGTGCTTCGGGTCAACGACCCCTCCGAACTTCCCGACGACCTCGACGGGGTCGTCGGCGTCACGGCCGGTGCGTCCGCGCCGGACGGGTTGGTCCTCGGTGTCCTCGAACGGCTCGCACCCCGAGCGGGGATCGAGGAGATCCGCGTCGTCGATGAGGAGGAGTACTTCCCTCCCCCACGGCACCTGCGCGAGCTCCTCGGCGCGATCGGCGGATTCCTCGCCGGCGGTCTCGGCACGCCCGGGGATCGCCGGGCCGACCTGCAGGACCGGGATCTGGCGGCGAGCGACGTCCTGCGGTCACTGGCCGCCCGCTGAGCGGACGGGCGCCCGCCCCTCAACTCCGGCGGTCCGACGCCATCTCGAAGAGGCGCTGCAGTTCCTCCTGCAGTGTCGCCGTGAGCTCTCGCACCGCCCGCCGCGACGTCGTCGATCCGCCCCCGACGGTGGGAACGAGCGGCGCGCCGATCACCACGTGCACACGAATCGGGCGGATCCATCGGCCGCCACGCGGCTGCGCTTCCTCCGACCCGGCGATCCCGATCGGAACGATCGGCGCACCCGTACGCAGGGCCAGGAACGCCGGGCCGTCGAAGATGTCCTCCACGATCGGACCCGAGCGGCGGGTCCCCTCGGGGAAGAGCACCAGCGGCTGCCCCGACTCGAGGACCTCCTGACAGCGGCGCAGAGCCTCCCGGTCGGCCGTCCCGCGCGCGACCGGAAACGCCCCGAGCGCACTCAGGACTGCGCCGATGGCTCGACTCCGCGCCCAGAGCGAATCCTTCCCCATGAACCGCAGCATGCGCCGAGTGGTCGCCGCCACGATCGGCGTGTCGAGGTTCGAGCGATGGACGGGCGCGAGGATGACGGGACCGTGTTCGGGAAGGTGATGCGAGCCCTCGACCCGCAGCCGGAACCACGCACGACATGCGCCGACGAGGACGGCGCGCGCGATCCGGTAGAACCCGCGCTCCGCCGATGTCGGCACGACGCCCCGCACCGGGTGGGATCCCTGCGCCTCGGTCATCGGCCCTCCCCTGCCCGACCGCCTACGGCCCACAGCGTCGCGATCTGCTCGACCACCTCGTCCACCGTGAGCAGCGACGTATCGATCACCGTCGCGTCGCTCGCAGCCCGCAGCGGCGAGTCGGTCCGCGTGCTGTCGAGGTGATCGCGACGTGCGAGGTCCCGGGCCACGGCGTCCACGTCGAGCGAGACCCCGTTCTCCGCTGCTTCACCGGCACGTCGCTGCGCCCGGACCTCCGGCGTCGCCGTAAGGAAGACCTTCACCAGGGCGTCGGGAACGACGACCGTCCCGATGTCGCGCCCCTCGAGAACGCCGCCGTCGCGCTCGCCGACCCACTGCCGTTGCAGCGTCCGCAGTCGCGACCGGACGGCCGGTGTCGCGGCGACCGCGGACACGGCATCGGTCACCGCCTTCGACCTGATCGCCCGGGTCACGTCGACCCCGTCGACGAGCACGGTGGAGGGGGCTGCACCGTCGCCGCGCAGTTCGACGTCGCAACGCTCGGCGACGACGGCGACCCCGACTGCGTCGCTTGGATCGACGCCGTCGCGCAGCACCGCCCAGGCGATCGCCCGGTACATCGCGCCGGTGTCGAGCTGCGGCAGCCCGAGGCGATCGGCGACCCGGCGGGCGACCGTGGACTTCCCCGTGCCTGCGGGACCGTCGATCGCGATCACCCGGAGCCCCCGGCCCCAGGACCCGCCGTCGCTCATCGGCGCAGCTCCTCGAGAACGTCCCAGAACTGCGGGAATGTCTTCTCCACGCACGCCGGGTCGTCGATCGAGATGCCGTCGGCGCTGAGCCCGAGGACCGCGAAGCTCATGGCGAGTCGGTGGTCGCCGTGGGGGTCCACCACACCGCCGTGGAGCCGCGACCGCTCAGGACGGATCGTCATGCCGTCGTCCTCCTCGACCGCATCGACGCCGAGGCGGCAGAGCTCCCCCACGACATCGCCGATCCGGTCGCTCTCCTTGTTCCGGATGAAGCCGATCCCGCGCAACCTCGACGGCCCGCTGGCGAGTGCGGCGACCGCAGCGAGCGTCGGCGCAGTGTCGGAGATGTCGGCGAGGTCGACGTCGACACCGCGGAGCTGTCCGGGTGCCGGCCCGCGGACCTCGGTCCAGTCCTCTCCGGAGCTCACCTCGGCACCCATGCGCTCGAGCACGTCGACGAAGCCGACGTCACCCTGCAACGCGCTCCGTCCGAGACCCTGCACCCGCACCCGACCACCGGTGGTCGCCGCAGCCCCGAAGAAGTACGACGCCGCCGATGCGTCCGGCTCGATCGTGTACGACGTGGCGCCGTATCGACCGGGAGCCACGACCACCGCACGTGCCGTCACCGTCGCGGTCGCGCCGAATGCCGCCATCACCGCAGCGGTCATGTCGAGATACGGACGCGAAACGGCGTCCGTCGTCAGGCGCAGCCGGAGCCCAGCCGGGAGGAGAGGACCGACCTGCATCAGCGCGCTCACGAACTGGCTCGAGACGTCAGCGGCGATGTCGACCATGGCACCGAGGCCCGATCCCCCACAGCCGTGGATCGTGAGCGGCAGTGCCCCGAGTCCGGAGGGGTCCTCGACCCTCGCCCCGAGGTCGCGGAGCGCCACGAGGAGGTCACCGAGCGGTCGCCGCCGCAGTTGCTCCGTGCCATCGACCACGTACGGCCCGGACCCGAGCAGGAGAACCGGAGGAACGAACCGTGCCACGGTTCCGGCGGAGCGGGCGTCGATCGCCACGGGTCCCGGATGGAGCCTGCCGCCGGTCCCCGAGACGACGACCTCGGCCGCCGCACGGTCGACAGCGGTGGGGATCCCCAGAGCGTCGAGCACACCCAGCATCGCCTCGGTGTCGTCGGAGAACAGCACTCGCCGGAGCGTCGACTCGCCCTCTGCGAGCGCGGCGATGAGCAGCGCCCGGTTGGTGATCGACTTCGAACCCGGTAGCTCCACCACGCACTCCGGTGGTCGGGCGAGCGGGACGACCGGGCGCGGGAACGTCATGAGAGGCGTTCCACCGCGTGCTTGAAGCGCCGGGCGAGCAGTCCGCCGTGGAAGAGCTCGGCCTGCGAGGCGTCCACGAGGAGGATCGCGACACCGGTTCGGTCGGCGGCGGTGTGCATGACCTCGAAGTCGTCGATGTTCACGCCGAGCTCGGCGGCGAGCGTGAACAGCTCCGCAGCGGCACCGGGCCGGTCGGGGATCTGCACGCGGACCTCCGCGAGCTCCTCGGGCTTGGCCGCTCGCACCGGGAGCCGGCCCCTGGCCGAGCGAGCCCGTTCGAGGTGGGCCGTGAGACCCTGACGGTCACCGGTCGCCACCAGGCCCCGCACGCGTCCGAGCCCCTCGATGAACTCGTCGAGCGTCTCGAGGATGGCGTCCCGATTCTCCGCGCAGATGTCCGGCCAGATCGCCGGGTGACCCGACGCAATCCGGGTCATGTCTCGGAACCCGCCCGCAGCGAGCCGGAGCAGGGCGCCGTGGTCCTCCGCCCGGCGGTCCGCGATCGTCATGAGCGTCGCAGCAGTCAGGTGCGGGACGTGGGAGACGACCGCGACGAGCGCATCGTGCTGTGAGGGCGTGACTGCGACCACCTCCGCCCCGAGTGCTGCGACGATCCCCGCGAGCTCGGTGAAGACGGCGTCGGGGGTCCGCGGTGTCGGCGTGAGCACCCACACCGCGCCGGTGAACATGTCCGGGTCGGCACCCTCGACCCCGATCCGTTCCGATCCGGCCATCGGGTGACCGCCGCAGAACCGAGGGTCGTCGATGGCCGCAGTGATCGGCCCCTTGACCGATCCGACGTCGGTCACGAGCCCTGTGGTTCGCCGGAGTGCGTCCGTCGCAGCGTCGACGATGCCGGACACGGGTGTCGCGACGAACGTGACGACCGCGTCGCGATCGAGCCCGATCGCGTCGAGGACGCCGAGCGAACGGGCACGCTCGGCGACAGCGGGATCGCGGTCCTCGCCGGAAACCAGCCAACCCGTGGCGCGAAGCGCTCGCCCGATCGACCCACCGATCAGGCCGAGACCGACGATGTTGGCCCGCTGCTGGGCGCTCACGATCCCGCACCGGTGGCGAGGTCCGGACGCAACGCAGCAGCCCCCTCGAGGAAGAGGTGGCGAACCGCGGACCGGGGGGCGTCCAGCTCGGCGTGCGCGAGGATCCGGATGCAGCGGGGAAGCGCGCCGTCGACGTCGAGCTGGGCGACGTCGAGCAGCGGTACGTCGGCGAGCTCGGGGATGCGGGCACGGGCCGCCGCTGCGGGGAACGAGGTCCGCAGGTCACCGGTCGCGCTGAAGACCACCGAGATCAGGGCATCGGTGCCGATGCCGTTTCCCTCGAGCACCGCCCGGAGGAGCGCCTCGACGCGATCGGCGACGTGTCCGGCCTCGTCACGGTCGACGGTCGTGGCGCCACGCAGCGCCCGGACGGATGCCATGGGGGCGTATGCTACGACCGCCACGGCCGACCGCCCAACCACCCTCAGCCCGCTGCGTCCTCCGACGGTTGGCACGCCGCGGCGAGTGCCCGCACCTCGTCGGAGTCGAGTGGTCGCCAGGATCCCGGCGGCAGCGCTCTGTCGACGATCGGACCGATCCGCACACGGACCAGCCGTCGCACCGGGTGTCCGACCGCGGCGCACATCCGCCGCACCTGGCGGTTCCGACCTTCGTGGATCACGATGCGCAGCACGTCCGGCTCGACGGTGCTCACCCGCGCAGGTGCCGTCCGTCCGTCCTCGAGCTCCACGCCTTCCCGAAGGCTACGCAGCGCCGCTCGACCGGGCCGGCCCTCGACCCACGCCAGGTATTCCTTGTCGACGCCGAACGACGGGTGCGTGAGCCGGTGCGTGAGATCGCCGTCGTTGGTGAGCAACAGAAGGCCCTCGGAATCGAGGTCGAGACGGCCCACCGGGTGGACCCTCGGTGCTGCGGGCACCAAGCCGAGCACGGTCGGTCGTCCCTGCGGGTCGTCCGCCGTCGTGACGACCCCGGTCGGCTTGTTCAACAGGTAGTGCACGAGCCCGGGTCGGATCCCGATGGGCACGCCGTCGACGGTGACCCGATCGACCTCGGGGTCGACCCGGTCACCGAGCTCGGCCGTTCGACCGTTGACCAGCACGCGGCCTTCGACCACCAACTCCTCGACCGCCCGACGGCTTCCCACCCCGATCCGGGCCAGCACCTTCTGGACGCGTTCGCGGCCCTCGTCGCTCACGGTGTCGGTGCGGCGGACTCCTCGCCCGCCGTGGAGGTGCCGATGTCGTTGCGGGGTCGGCGTCGTGGGTCGCCGTCGTCGAGGAGGGTGCGCTCGAGCGCCTCGACGACATCCGCCCCGGGGACCAGTTCGCCGATCGCCGGGAGGTCCGCGACCGTGTCGAGGCCGAGCCGCTCGAGCAGTGTCGCCGTGGTCCCGTACAGCACCGCTTGCCCGGGCCCGTCGTCCCGACCGACCTCGGTGATGAAGTCACGGTGCAGCAGCGTGCGGACGACACCGTCGACGTTCACGCCGCGGATCGCTGCGATCTGCGCTCGGGAGATCGGCTGCTTGTAGGCGACGATGGCGAGGGTCTCGAGCGCCGCGGCCGAGAGCCGCGTCGCCTGCCCCTCGAGGACCACCCGCTCCACGTAGGGCGAGAGCTCCTCCCTCGACCGGAAGACGTAACCACCAGCGATGCGCACCAGCTCGAAGCCGTGGCCACCCTCCCGGTAGCGGTTCTCGAGATCGGCACAACGGCGGTCGGCCTCTGCGGCAGGGATTTCGAGGAGCTGCGCGAGGACGGCGGTCGCCAGCGGCTGCTCCGTGGTGAGCACCAGCGCCTCGATCGCCCGGTCGAGGTCGTCGAGAGGGGCGGGACCGTCGGTCATCGCTGCGGCACGCTACCCGTCGTAGACGTCGACGCCCGTGAGGACCGTCTCGACCGGTCCGTCGTCGCCGGTCCAGCGGATGTCGAGCGCACCGAACGTGCCCCCCTGGTAGAGGTCCACCATCCCCCGCTTGAACAGTTCGAGGACGGCGAGGAACCGGACCACGATCTCCAGGCGTTCGCCGAGACCCTCGCAGAGGTCACGGAAGGAGAGTCGCCGAGCCCGCCGGAGTTCGTCCACCACCTCGCCGAGCGCCTCGAGGACACTCACCCGGACCGAGGGCAGGTGGTCCAGCGCCACGCGTTCGACGGGCTTCGGTGTCATCGCCCGGATGAAGGCCGCCCGCAGGTCGAGGGGCCCGATACCGGCGAGGAGGTCGGGCTGAAGGTCGAGGAAGCGATCGTCCGGGCCGACTCTGCGGAGGTAGGAGCGGCGTGCCCGCTCGAAGAGGCGGTCGAGGACGGCGCCGGCGTCCTTGAAGGTCTTGAACTCGAGGAGCCTGGCCAGCAGGAGGTCGCGCTCCTCCCAGAGCGCGAGCTCGTCGTCGAGTTCGAGGTCGCCGTCGTCGGGCAGCAGGCGGCGAGCCTTCAACTCGACGAGTGTCGCAGCGATGAGCAGGAACTCCGTCGCCGATGCGAGCTCGAGGACCTGCATGCGCTCCATCTCCACGAGATACGCGTCGACGATGTCGAGGAGCGTCACCTCGTAGAGATCGACCTCGTCCCGCAGGATCAGGTGCAGAAGGAGGTCGAACGGCCCTTCGAAGACCGGGGTGCTCACGTCGAGGGCCACGACGCCAGCGTAATTACCCCGGTGTCGTTCTTCAACCGGAGTCGTGCCCGGGTACGCTGTCGCTCTCGTGGCCCGCGTCTTCTCCGGAATCCAGCCCTCGGGTGCGCTCCATCTCGGCAACCTGCTCGGAGCGGTCCGCAACTGGGTCGAGGACCAGCACACCGACGACTCGATCTTCTGCGTCGTCGACCTGCACGCCCTCACCGTCCCGCAGGATCCGGCGACGCTGCGTACCGCCACCGTCCAGCTCAGCCAGTTGCTCATGGCGAGCGGGCTCGACCCTGCGATCTGCACCCTGTTCGTGCAGAGCCATGTACCAGAACACGCCGAGCTCTCCTGGTTGATGGAGTGCACCGTCAGCTTCGGTGAGCTCCGCCGCATGACGCAGTTCAAGGACAAGTCCGACCGCTCGGAGTTCGTCTCCGCAGCGTTGTTCACCTACCCGGCGCTCATGGCGGCCGACATCCTCCTCTACGACACGGACCGCGTCCCCGTGGGCGACGACCAGCGACAGCACCTCGAGCTCGCCCGGGACATCGCCGGGAGGTTCAACGGCCGCTATGGCGACACCTTCGTGGTCCCCGAAGCGGCGATCCCACGCGCCGGCGCGCGGGTGATGGACCTGCAGAACCCCACGGCGAAGATGTCGAAGTCCCTCGAGTCCCCACTCGGCACGGTGTACGTCCTCGACGAGTTACGGGACATCGAGCGCAAGATCAAGCGGGCCGTGACAGACACCGACGGTGAGGTTCGTTACGACCCGTCGAACAAGCCCGGGGTCTCGAACCTGTTGTCGATCCTCGCGGCCTGCACGGGTCGGTCGCCGGAAGAGGCCGCCGCCGGGTACTCCCAGTACGGGCCGTTGAAGGCCGACACCGCCGAGGCGGTGGTCGAGACCCTCCGGCCGATCCAGAGCCGCTACAGCGAGCTCGCCGACGACCCGGCCGAGTCGGCTCGCCTGCTCGCCATCGGCGCAGAGCGGGCACGCGAGGTCGCCGGTCCCGTGCTCGACCGGGCACGGGCTGCCGTCGGACTGCTCCCGCGCTGATTCAGCGGGCCGTGCGGTCGGCCGCCACGAGACGTTCCGCCCAGGCTCGGGGAACGGTCCACCGCTCCGGATCCTCGTGGTGCTCCGCGGCCCACCGCACCACGAGCGGATCACTCCCCACCGCGGCGAGCAGCTCCGCTCCCCTGCGGGGGTACGTCAGGTACCGCCCGAGCGCACCCGGCGCCGAACCAACCCCCAGGATCTCGAGGACCGTCGCAAGCGATCGCCCCAGTGGCCCGAGAGCCGCCTCGGCCTTGCCGACGTCGTGCAGGAGCGCCGCCTCGAGCACCCATCGTGGCGGGTCCGACCCCTCGACGGCGCGTGCCACCGCGATCGTGTGTCGACGGTCCTGCACCGACTGCGCTTCCCAGAGTGCCGCAGCGGGACCGGCGATCCCGGCCGCCCAGAGCGTGTCGGCCTCGCTCGGCTCGCTGCGGCGGAACGCATCGACGAAGCGACGTGCGAGGTGCGGGACCTCGCGCAGGGTTCGCAACCTCAGTACCCCAGGCGGCGAGCGGCCAGCGTCAGCCCGATCACCGTCTTGGCGTCGACCACCGCCCCGGAGGTGATCAGGTCGTCGACCGATCCGAGGTGGAGACGGTCGACGACGAGGTAGGCCTCCTCGACCCCCTGCGTGCTCTGAGGAACCTCGGAGAGCCCGGTCGCGAGGTAGACGTGCGTTCGCTGGTCGGTCATCCCGGCGGCGTTGACGAAGACGGTGAGGAGCTCGAGGACCTCGGCTCGGAGCCCGGCCTCCTCCGCGAGCTCGCGTGCGGCCGTCGTGGCAGGGTCCTCCCCTGCGACGTCGCGGAGTCCGGCCGGGATCTCGACCAGCCAGGCGTCGAGCGCGGGTCGATACTGGCGGACGACGACGACCTCGTGCCCGTTCGGACCCTCGACGACTGGCACAACCGCGACCGCTCCCGGTGCGCGGACGACATCCCGGTCGAAGGACTCCCCCGCCGGACCGGTGAAGCTGGCGCGGACGAGCGTGAGCACATGGCCCCGGTGGACCACTGCGTCGCCCAGCCATGCGAACTCACTCACGACGCGACGGGCCTCACAGGTCGGAGCCGGCGAGCGTTCGAACCTCGCCGGTCAAGTCGACCACATCCTCCGCCGCCGGACGGGTCGCGGCGCGTGCCATCGCCGCACGGAGGAACTCCCGGAACAATGGCGCCGGACGGTTCGGACGACTGAGGAACTCCGGGTGCGCCTGCGTCCCAACCCAGAACGGGTGGTCCCGCAGCTCGATGAACTCCACCAGACGCCCGTCGGGTGAGACCCCCGAGCACACGAACGCCCCGTCGTCGAAACGCGACCGGTAGCGAGGATTGAACTCGAAGCGGTGACGATGCCGTTCCTTCACCACCGTCGCCCCGTAGGCCGCTGCGACCTTCGATCCGGGCACGAGTTCGGCGATGTAACTGCCGAGACGCATCGTGCCGCCGAGGTCCGTCACCCCGCGCTGGGTCTCCATCAGGTCGATCACCGGGTGCGGCGTCGACGGGTCGACCTCGGAGGAGTTCGCATGTTCGAGACCGAGCACCGAACGTCCGTACTCGATGGTCATCACCTGCATCCCGAGACAGAGCCCGAGACACGGAAGGCGATGCTCCCGTGCGTATCCCGCCGCGGCGATCTTGCCCTCGATCCCCCGGTTGCCGAAGCCGCCCGGGATGACGATGCCGTCGTAGGCCTCGAGGCGCGCCGCGGCGAGCATGCCCTCGATGTCCTCGGCCTGCACCCAATCGAGGTCGATGCGCGCCCCGAGTTCGAAGGAGGCATGGTTGAGCGCCTCGACGACGGACAGGTAGGCGTCCGGGAGGCTCACGTACTTCCCGACGACCGCGATGCGCGTCGCTGCGCGAGGAGCGCTGATCCGACCGACGATCGTTCGCCACGGCGACAGATCGGGCTCGGTGCCCACGAGGCCGAGCTGCGCACACACGACATCGTCGAGCCCCTCCTCGTGGAGGACGAGCGGGATCAGGTAGATCGACGACGCGTCGGCGGCGTTCACGACGCCGGAGACCGGGACGTCACAGAGGTTCGAGATCTTCCGCTTCAGGTCGTCGGACAGCGGCGCCTCACTCCGACACACGATGGCGTCGGGCTGGATCCCGCGACCCCGGAGCTCCGTCACGGAGTGCTGGGTCGGCTTCGTCTTCTGCTCGGCGGACGGACCGATGAACGGGACGAGGGTCACATGCAGGAAGAAGCAGTTCTCACGACCGACGTCGAGCCGGTACTGGCGAACCGCCTCGAGGAACGGAAGGATCTCGATGTCACCGACCGTTCCTCCGACCTCGGTGATCACCACATCGACGTCGTCGTGCACGACCCGCTCGATCCGACGCTTGATCTCGTCGGTCACGTGTGGGATCACCTGGACGGTCTTGCCGAGGTACTCTCCGCGTCGCTCCGCCGCGATGACCGCCGAGTAGATCGACCCGGCCGTGGCGTTGGAGTCCTTGGTGAGGTCGGCATCGATGAAGCGCTCGTAGTGCCCGAGATCGAGGTCGGTCTCGCCGCCATCAGCTGTGACGTAGACCTCGCCGTGCTCGAAGGGGTTCATGGTGCCCGGGTCCACGTTCAGATACGGGTCGAGCTTCTGCATGGTGACCCGGATCCCCCGCGCCCGCAGGAGAGCCCCGAGCGCCGAGGCCGTCAAGCCCTTGCCCAGCCCGCTCACCACGCCGCCGGTCACGAAGATGTGCTTGGCCAACGGTCCTCCCGGTCGACGTGAGCGACCTTCCGGCCGGCTCGAGAACGTGACCCAGCTGAACGTCCACCCGAACTCCGCCGAGATCGGCGAGGCTCGGAGGTCGAACCGGACGGGTCCGGCTCACGGTAGCAGTGGATCGCAGTCGAGCCGGGCATGCGCGGCGCCATCAGCTACCCCGGGCCTCGGCGAGGAGCTCCGCGGCATGGGCCCGTGCCCGTTCGCTGTCCGGACTGCCCGACAGCATTCGCGCCAGCTCCACGACCCGGTCCGCCGTCCCGAGCACGCGCGCGGAGGAAACGGTCTGATCCTCGGCGTGGAGCTTGGTGACCGAAACGTGCCCGTTGGCCCAGGCTGCGACCTGAGCGAGGTGCGTCACGACGAGGACCTGCCCACCGGTCTCCGCGAGTCCGGCGAGCGCTCGCCCGACCGCTGTGGCCGCAGCGCCGCCGATGCCGGCGTCGACCTCGTCGAAGATCTGGGTCGAGGCGGGGCCGACCCCCGTCCGACGGCTGCTTCCGTCCTCACGGAGAGCGAGACGGAGTGCCAGCATGCAACGGGCGAGCTCTCCCCCTGACGCGACCCGTTGCAGTTCCTGTGGCGGTGCGCCACGGTTCGCCGAGAACTGGTAGACGACCTCGGCGCCGTCTCGCCCGCCGACCTCCACCTCGAACCGAGCGTTCGGCAGTCCGAGCGCCCCGAGTCTCGCGGAGACGGCCGCAGCAAGGGGACTCGCCGCCTCCCGTCGCAGCCGTCCGACGCGGTCGGCCTCGATCTCCTCGGCTGCTCGGACGGCGCGCAGGTCTGCCTCGAGCGCACCGGCACGCGTCTCCCAGGACTCGAGCTCCAGCGCTCGTTCTCGAAGCTCCTCGAGCTCGGCAATCACCGCGACGAGGTCGACGCCGTACTTCCGGCGGAGGTCGCGCAGCACCTGGCGGCGGGAGCCCACGGCCGCCAGCCGGTCGGGGTCCGGTTCGATCGCCTCTCCCTGTGACCGCAGATCGGATGCTGCGTCATCGAGTTCGTCGAGGAGACCTCGCAGGCGGGAGACGACCTCGTTGAACGGCGTGCGGTCTCGCAACTGCCCGATCGCCTCCGCGAGCCGAGCGAGCGCCCCTTCGTCGTCTCGGATCGCTGCAAGCGCCGAGCCGGCGGCCTCACGATGGGCGACCGCGTCGGCGAGCACCTCCTCCTCACGGATGAGTCGTTCCTCCTCGTCCGGGTCGTCGAGGGCTGCGCCCTCGATCTCCGCGATCTGGAATCGCAACAGGTCGAGCTCGCGGGCACGACCCCGATCGTCTCCGCCGAGCGCATCGAGCGACTCCAGGAGCGAACGCTCCTCGGTCCGAAGCCGACGGAGTTCCTCGGTGTCGATGCCGCCGAAGTCGTCGAGGGCGGCTCGCTGCGCCCCCGCACGGGCGAGCCGGTGGTGGGCATGCTGACCGTGGACCTCCACGAGCTCCGCGCCGGCTGCTGCGAGCTCGCCCGTCGTGGCGAGTCCACCGTCGATGTAGGCGCGGGTCCGCCCCGACGCGGGCACCACCCGACGCAGCACGATCTCGTTCTGCCCGTCGGGCCCGAGGGCGAAGCGCCCCTCGATCACCGCCTCGGACGCCGTGGGGCGGACCAGGCGCGGGTCGGCGCGTCCGCCGAGCAGGAGGTTGACGGCCTCGACGATCAGTGTCTTGCCGGCACCGGTCTCACCGGTTACTGCCCACATCCCATCACCGAGGGTCAACGACAGTTCGTCGATGACACCGAGATCCTTCACCCGCAGTTCGAGGAGCATCCTGACCGTCCAGTTGCGGTGAGCGTCGGGGATCAGCGGTCGTTGAGACCGAACTTCGACCGCAGGATCCCGAGGAAACTGTGGCGGCCGAAGGTGACGAGTCGAGCGGGGTGTGGTGACGTGCCGCACACGATGGCGTCGCCCTCCTCGAGGACGCCGCCCTCCCGACCGTCGAGGAGGAGCGCCGCAGGACGCCAGCCGCGCACCTCGAGTCGGAGCACGGCCTCGGGCTCCACCACGAGCGACCGGTCGAAGAGCATGTGGGGGGCCACCGGGGTGAGGACGAGCGCACGGTGGGTCGGGGAGACGATCGGCGCTCGCGCCGACAAGGCATAGGCGGTCGATCCCGTCGGCGTGGCCACGATCAGGCCGTCCGCCGTGAACGTGGCGAAATGCTCGCCGTCGACAGAGGCGGCGAGCCGAACCGTGTGCCCTTGCGCCGTCTTCTCGAGGACCGCCTCGTTCAGCGCCGCGGCGACCGCACCGGATCGCTCGACCCGCACCGAGAGGCGCATGCGCTCCTCGATGGCGTGCCGACCCTCGAGGAACCGCTCGATCGCAGCGTCGAGGTCGGCCGCCTCCGTCTCCACCAGATAGCCGAGCTGGCCGAGGTTCACCCCGAGCACGGGGACGTCGTGGTCGGAGACGAGGTCGACGGTTCGCAGCATCGTCCCGTCGCCACCGATCGAGACTGCAAGATCCCATGACCGATCACCTGGAAGATCGGTGGCGAGTCCCGGCCGGTCGATCCGCTGCGCATCAATCTCTCCCATGGCGACGGCGTGCCCGTCGGCGAGCAGCCGGTCCACCGTTGCTCGGGCGACGGCGTGTGCCTCGGCTCGCTCGTCGTGGACGACGATGAGGAACGCTGCCATCTCAGGAGTCCACTTCGTCCGGTTGCGCGACCACGGCATCGAGCATGGCACCGAGGGACTCCTCGGCAACGATCGGACCGCCGGGCCGCAGCCCGAGCAGGAACTCCACGTTGCCCGATGCCCCACGGAGCGGAGAGCGGAGCAGACCGATGACGTCGAGTCCGCCCGCCCGATAGGTCGCGATCACCTTCTCGAGGACCGCCCGATGGACCGCCGGATCGACGATCACCCCACGCCCACGGGCGACATCTCGCCGGCCCGCCTCGAACTGCGGCTTCACGAGCAGCACCGCCACCGCACCGGGATCGAGCACCCCGATGATCGCAGGGGCGACGGTGCGCAACGAGATGAAGGAGAGGTCGGCGACGACCCCGTCGACTGACCCACCGAGCATCTCCCTCTCGAGGTGGCGAACATTGCAGCCCTCGACGACGACGACACGGCCGTCGCGACGAATGCGCTCGTGGAGCTGACCGCGTCCGACGTCGACGGCGACCACCTCGACCGCACCCCGCTGCAGCAGGCAGTCCGTGAACCCGCCGGTCGACGCGCCGAGGTCAGCGAACCTGCGCCCGGTCACATCGATCGAGAAGGAGTCGAGCGCGGCGTCGAGCTTGTGACCGCCACGACCGACGAAACGGTCCGGGTCTCCTTGCACCACAACGGGCTCGTCCGGTCCGACGAGGCGAGCGGCCTTTGCCGCTGGGGCACCGGCGACGGTGACGCGTCCCGCCTCGACGAGCTCGGCGGCGCGGGTGCGCGAGGGCGCGAGACCACGTCGGACGAGTTCGGCGTCGAGGCGACGGCGGGTGGACGTGGCCGGCTCCTTCGGTCCTGCTGCCCGGGTCGGGCTGCCCAGCGCGCAGCGTACCGTCGCCGCGGGACGACTCAGGCGCCGAGCACGGCGTCGACGAGTTCCGCGAGGTCGGCTGCGACCGCCGATATCGACACGGCGTCGTCCGTCGGCGGCACCTTGGTGGAGCCGCTGAGTACGAGCCCGAAGGCGAATCCGAGCGTCTCGGCGAACCCGCCGTCGGTGTCGCACCGATCACCGACGACGACCCCCGTCGAGCCGACCCGACCTCGCACCAGATCCGCCATCGGCGGGTGGGGCTTCCCCGCAACCAGGGGCGTCCGGCCGGATGCATAGGCCACCGCCGCGAGCAGGGATCCTCCGCCGGGCATCGGACCATCGGGGGTCGGCAGCGTCGGATCGTCATTCGTCCCGATCAGACGCGCCCCACGGATGACCTCGCCCGATGCCGCAGCGAGACGTCCGTAGTCGAAGTCGGGGTCGTACCCCACGACGACGACGTCTGCGCCGCCTTCGACGACGCGCGCACCACGCTCCGTGACCGCCTCGACGATCCCGGGTCCACCGCACACGAGAACACGCTCGCCGACCGACACGAGCGTCGCCGCCGCCATGGCCGAGGTGACCACGGCACCGGCGGCCTCCACCCCGATACGTCGGAGTCGCTGCTCGGTCACTGCGACGGGGGCATAGGAGAAGTTGGTGGCGAACGTGACCGAACGGCCTGCCGCTCGGAGACGTTCCACGGCGGCGGCCGCGCCCACCACCGCGACACCGTCGAGCCACATCACGCCGTCGAGGTCGATGACCCAGGCGGAACCCGGACCTTCATCGAGACCCATGCACGTCCTCCTCGCGATCCGCAGCACCCCGACGCGACGAGGGGGCCGCCGGACGTGCCGACGACCCCCTCACCAGCGTGCGTCCCTACCGTGTCAGACGGTCCAGGTGGGCTGGGAGTGCAGGAGCTTCGCCAGGTCGCCCCGGCCGCTCCGCTCCTCCGCCGCAACGAGCTGCCCGGCGGCGGCCGTGGTGTACTCGGTCCGCTCGACGGCCCGGAAGATCCCCACCGGCGTCGGCTGGTGCACGCTCTGCGAGAGCTGCGCCAGCATGAACGCGAGACCGGGCTCGGGTCGACCCTCGTCGTGCACGACGATCGCGTCCTCGCCGACGTCGGCGACGTTCACAATGCGGGCGGCGCCGTCGGCACCGATCACGACACCCTTCTCGAGCTCCTTGCCGAACCGCACCGGCTTGCCGTGCTCGAGCGGGATCAGCATGTCGTCACGGTTCGCACGTGCCGTGAGCGACTCGAACTGACCGTCGTTGAACACGTTGCAGTTCTGGAAGATCTCGACGAACGCCGCGCCCTTGTGGGCGTGGGCGCGTCGCATCATCTCCTGCATGTGCGGCCGATCCATGTCGTGGCTCCGTGCGACGAAGGTCGCACCGGCCCCGAGCGCAATCGCGATCGGGTTGAACGGCGCGTCGAGCGACCCCATCGGCGTCGACTTCGTCACCTTGCCCACCTCGGAGGTCGGCGAGTACTGACCCTTCGTGAGCCCGTAGATCTGGTTGTTGAACAACAGGATCGTCAGATTCACGTTGCGCCGGAGGGCGTGGATCAGGTGGTTCCCACCGATGGAGAGGAGGTCACCGTCGCCTCCGACGACCCACACGTCGAGGTCCGGCCGCGCCATGGCGAGCCCGGTCGCGATGGCGGGGGCACGGCCGTGGATCGTGTGCATCCCGTAGGTGTTCATGTAGTACGGGAACCGGGCTGCGCATCCGATACCGGACACGAAGACCGTGTTCTCCCGCTTCACCCCGAGGTCCGGCATCAGGAGCTGCACAGCCGTGAGGATCGAGTAGTCACCGCAACCGGGGCACCAGCGAACTTCCTGATCGCTCTGCCAGTCCTTGCGGCTCGTGAGGGGCACCTGCACGTCGGTCATCGTCACTTCGCTCCTTCGAGCATCGACTCGATCGCGTCTTCCAGTTCAGCAGCCGTGAAGGGCACGCCCTTCACCTTCGACACCGACTTGGCGTCGACCAGGAACTCGGCCCGCACCATCTTGGCGAGGTGTCCCGAGTTCATCTCCGGCACCATCACCCGCGGGTACCGACGAAGGACCTCACCGAGGTTCGACGGGAACGGGTTGATGTGCGTGAGGTGGCAGTGGGCGATCTTGCGCCCCTTCGCACGCTGACGGTCGACGGCGGTGACGATCGCACCCCAGGTCGACCCCCAGGCGAGGATCAGCAGCTCGGCGTCGTCGACGTCGCCCGTGACCGGTGCCGGCGGGATGTCGTCGGCCACCGCTGCGACCTTCGCCGCACGGGTCTCGACCATGTGCCCGTGGTTGTCCGGCGTGTAGGAGATGTTTCCGGATCCGTCTTCCTTCTCGATGCCACCGATCCGGTGCATCAGACCGGGCGTGCCCGGCAGCGCCCAGGAACGGGCCAGGGTCTTCGGATCTCGCACGTAGGGCCAGTGCTCCGGCTCACCCGTCGTCTCGTTGACGTGGTTCGGCTCGGTCGCGAACTGCGTGGAGATGTCGGGCAGCGCTGCGACATCGGGCAGGAGCCACGGCTCGGTCCCGTTCGCCAGGTAGCCGTCGGAGAGGACGATCACCGGCGTGCGGTACTTGAGCGCGATCCGGCTCGCCTCGATCGCCACGTCGAAGCAGTTCGACGGGCTGTACGCAGCGATGATCGGCATCGGCGCCTCGCCGTGACGGCCGTACATGGCCATCAGCAGGTCCGCCGCCTCGGTCTTCGTGGGGAGACCGGTGGAGGGGCCACCACGCTGGATGTCGATGATGACGAGCGGGAGCTCGAGGCTGACGGCGAGCGACATCGTCTCGCTCTTGAGGGCGACACCCGGACCGGAGGTCGTCGTGATCGCAAGCGATCCGCCGAACGCCGCGCCGAGGGCGGAGCCGATGCCGGCGATCTCGTCCTCGGCCTGTAGGGTCGTCACCCCGAAGCTCTTGTGCTTGGACATCTCGTGGAGGATGTCCGATGCCGGGGTGATCGGGTACGAGCCCAGGAACGTCGGCAGCTTCGCGAGCTGACCGGCGGCGATCAGGCCCCAGGCCATCGCCATGTTGCCGTTGATCGAGGTGTAGACCCCGGCGCTCTGTTCGGCAGGCTTGATGGTGAACCGGTGCCCGGCGAGCTCGGCGGTCTCGCCGTAGGCATGCCCCGCCTTGAACGCCATCAGGTTGGCGTTCATGACCATCTCGTTCTTGCCGAAGCGCTCCCGGATCCAGTCGAGCGTGGGGTCGACCGGCCGGGTGTACATCCAGGAGATGAGCCCGAGAGCGAAGAAGTTCTTCGAGCGCTCGGCGTCACGGGGCTTCACGCCGGACTCCTTCACCCCCTCCTTCGTGAGGCTCGTCATCGGCACCTTCACGACCTGGAAGGCGTCGAGCGTGCCGTCCTCGAGCGGGTCGGCGGTGTAGCCCGCCTTGTCGTAGAGGCGCTGCTCGAACTCGTCGATGTTGAGGATCACGAGTCCGCCAGGCTCGAGCCGGTGGAGCTCCGACTTCAGTGCGGCGGGGTTCATCGCGATGAGTACCGACGGGGCGTCACCGGGGTTGGTGATGTCGTGGTCGGCGATCTGCACCTGGAACGCCGACACACCGAACACCGTGCCGGTTGGGGCACGGATCTCGGCGGGAAAGTCGGGGAAGGTCGCGAGATCGTTGCCGAAAATCGCGCTCGCACTGGTGAACCGCTCGCCCGTGAGCTGCATGCCGTCACCCGAGTCGCCCGCGAAGCGGATGACCACATGGTCGAGTGACGTGCTTCCTCCGGACGTGCCCGAACGTGTGTCGACGTCGGTCACGGATATCTCCCTCTAGCCTCGTTGCTGACGGAGCGCCTTGATCGGCGCGGGTACTGCCGAATGACCCTACCGCACCGTGGAGCCCCTCGCGAGGACCGAACTAGGCTGGCGGGACGAGAATTTCCGAGGGCGTCCGGCAGGGGGTTGGCGACGATGGACCGCTTCGACTGGTTCGCTCCGCACATGCGGGTCGACCCGTATCCGGACCTGCACCGCTTCCGGGCCGAGTCACCGATTCAGCACACCCCGGAAGGGTGGTGGGTGCTCGGCTTCGAGGAAGCCAACCTCGTGCTCAAGGACAGCCGTTTCGGTCGCGACCGGGCGGTCTTCCTCGAGGACTTCCGTCGGACGCTTGGCGACGGCCCGGCGTACGAGTACGTGATCCGCCGCATGACCTACTACGGCCCGCCCGACCACGGTCGGATCCGGGGCATCGTCGCCGGCGCGTTCACCCCGCGACGGATCGAAGGACTCCGCCCCTTCATCCAACGCATCACGCACGAACTCCTCGACGCAGCGCCCGACCACCGGCGGTTCGACCTGCTCGAGGCGGTCGGCCACCCTCTCCCCTCCCTGGTGATCTGCGAACTGCTCGGCGTTCCCAACAGCATGCGCGAGGACTTCGACCGCTGGACCCAGGACATCGCGCACCTCATCTCCCCCATGGTCACCGACGAGCAGCGGCGCATCGGGAGGGAGACGGTCATCGAAGAGTGGGCCTGCGTCGAGGACATCATCACGCATCGAGCGAAAAGCCTCGGCGACGACCTGCTTTCCGCACTCATCCAGGCGGAGTTCGAGGGCGAACGCCTCACTCGGGAGGAGCTCGTCGCGAACGTCATGTTCATGTTCTCCGCCGGGCATCAGACCACGCGCGACTCGCTCGGGATGGGTGTTCTCGGCCTTCTGCGCCATCCGACCGAGTGGCGCCGGCTCGCCGCTGACCCCGACGAATCGGCCCGGCAGGCCACCGAGGAGTGCCTCCGGTACGAGTCGCCTGTCTGCATCGCCCAGCAGCACGCACTCACGGACACCGAGGTGGCGGGTGTGCGAATTCCCCGGGGCGAGACGATCAACGTCCTCGTGAACGCGGCCAATCGCGACCCACGGCGCTTCCCCGTACCTGATCGGCTGTGGATCGACCGCCCCGACAACCACCCGATGGCGTTCTCCGGCGGTCCGCATCTCTGTCTCGGCGCCGCTCTCGCCCGGGTCGAGGTCTCGGTCGTGCTCGCCGAACTGGCGAAACGCTTCCCGGACCTCGACCTCACGGGCGAGGAGGTTCGCTGGAGGGACACCGCGGTGTTCCGCGGGCCCCAAGAGCTGTGGGTCTCGGCCTGAGCGGCGTCAGGCGATGGTGACCGACGGGTCGAGGTAGACGTCCTGGATGGCGTGGAGCAGCTCGACGCCGTCGGCGACGGGGCGCTGGAACGCCTTCCGACCCGAGATCAGGCCCATCCCGCCGGCTCGCTTGTTGATGACCGCCGTGCGCACCGCAGCCGCGAGGTCGCCCGCGCCCTTCGACTCGCCACCGGAATTGATCAGCCCCGCACGCCCGAGGTAGCAGTTCGCCACCTGCCAGCGCGTCAGGTCGATCGGGTGGTCGGTCGTCAGCGTCTCGTACACCGACTTGTGGGTCTTGCCGTAGCCCGAGAACGCGTTGAACCCACCGTTGTTCTCGGGAGCCTTCTGCTTGATGATGTCGGCCTCGATCGTGACGCCGATGTGGTTGGCCTGGCCGGTGAGGTCGGCGGAGACGTGGTAGTCGACGCCGTCCTTCTTGAATTCACTGTTGCGCAGGTAGCACCACAGAACGGTGAACATCCCGAGCTCGTGCGCACGTGCGAAGGCCTCGGCGACCTCCTGGATCTGGCGGGTGGACTCGTCGGAACCGAAGTAGATGGTCGCACCGACCCCGGCAGCGCCGAGGTCGAAGGCCTGGTCCACCGAGCCGAACATCACCTGATCGAACTTGTTCGGGTAGGTGAGCAGCTCGTTGTGGTTCAGCTTGACGATGAACGGGATCCGGTGGGCGTGCGAGCGCGCGCACGCTGCGAGTACCCCGAACGTCGACGCCACGGCGTTGCAGCCACCCTCGATGGCGAGTTCGACGATGTTCTTCGGGTCGAAGTACCGCGGGTTCGGCGCGAACGACGCCGCGCCGGAGTGCTCGATTCCCTGGTCGACCGGGAGGATCGACACATAGCCCGAACCGGCGAGGCGCCCGGTCCCGTAGAGGGCGGCGAGGTTACGGAGCACCTGGGGCGACCGGTCGGTCGGCACCATCACCCGATCGATGAAGTCCGGGCCGGGAAGGTGGATGTCCGCCTTCGGGATGGCCGTCGAGGTGTGTGCCAGCAGGTACTCGGCCTCGTCGCCGAGCAGGCTCTGAATGTCCGCCACGATGCTCCTTTGCGTGTGGTGTTGCCTGGGGTCGGCTCGCCGGGCTCGATCTCCCCGCCGACCGTCGCCCGACGCTACCCGACCCGGTACCCGGCGATGCGTTCCGTTCGCTCAGGCGTTGACGTCGACCACGACGCGACCGCGCACCCCGCCGTCGAGGATCGACGCGCAGACCGAGGGAACCTCGGCGAGACCGACCGTCGTCGTCATGGCGGCGAGGGCCGTACGGTCGAGCTCTGCGGCGAGCCGATCCCACGCCTCCCGCCGAATGGCGAGGGGTGCCATCACCGAGTCGACTCCGATGAGGGTCACGCCACGGATGATGAAGGGGTAGACCGACGTCGGAAGATCACCCCCCTGTGCGAGACCGCATGCGGCCACGATCCCGCCGTAGGAGGTCGTGGCGAGCACGTTCGCCAGCGTGTGCGAGCCCACCGCGTCGATCGCTGCTGCCCATCGCTCCGCCTGGAGTGGCCGCGGGTTCGCCGTACTCAGCTCGCTCCGGTCGATCACCTCCGCCGCGCCGAGACCCCGGAGGTAGTCCGCCTCCTCCGGCCGACCGGTCGAGGCGATGACGCGATACCCGCGAGATGCCAGAAGGCTCACCGCCACCGACCCGACGCCTCCCGCGGCACCGGTGACGAGGACGTCTCCCTTGGTCGGGTCCGCGCCGGCACGTTCGATCGCCATCACGCACAGCATCGCCGTGTACCCGGCCGTCCCGATCGCCATGGCGGTCGCCGCGTCGAGACCGGCGGGCAGGCTGACGAGCCACTCGCCCTTCACACGGGCCCGCGTGGCATAGCCACCCCAGTGGCCCTCCCCGACGCCGAAGCCGTTGAGGACGACCGAGTCGCCTGGGCGGAATGCCGGGTTCGACGACGAGGACACCGTGCCGGCGAAGTCGATGCCGGGGACCATCGGGAACGAGCGAACCACCGGCTTTCCGCGTACCACCGCGAGCCCGTCCTTGTAGTTCACCGTCGAGTGGGTGACGTCGACGGTCACGTCACCGTCGGGAAGACCGCTCTCGTCGACCTCGCTCACCGTGGCGACGGGAGCCCCGTCACCTTCCTTCAGCAGAAGTGCCCTCAGCATGGTGGGGCACCCTACCCGCGGCTCACCCCAGCCCTCGCACTCGTTCCCGTACGTCGTAGAACTCAGGGTCAGCCGCCGCGATGCGCCGGAAGATGTCACGTGCCTGTCCGAGCGCACCGGCTCGCTCCTGCAGATCCGCAAGCGCGTACCAGCGGCGGAGATCGGCGGCACGTACTCGCTTCGCCGGCGGCGGTGGGACCGCCGCCAACAGTGCGATCGCCTCCTCGAGGCGCCCTCGGTCGGCGAGCGCGCCGGCTGCGACGATGCGACCCTCGTTCACGAGATCCCGTGAGGGCGATGCCTCGCGCAGCTCTCCCCACAGCCGATCGACGTCATCCCACCGACGGAGTGCCCGGTAGCAGTCGGCGAGGACCGGGTGCTGCTCGGTCGACCCGCTGATCACGCCGAACTGTTCGAGCTCCCGGACGGCGTCGCTCCAACGTCCGACCTGGTAGAGCGCGAGGCCATAGAGCTCACGAACCTGTGCGGACGACGGAACGTCCTGGGCGAGGTTGCGGAGCAGGGGCAACGCTTCGTCGTATCGCTCGTCGTCGAAGGCACGCGCCGCGTCTCGCAGCCGTCGTTCCACCTTGCTCGCCGCCCCGGCGCCCGCAGCGCGCGAGAGTTCCTCCCGATCCGGCCGAACCGGCGTCGGGGGGCGATCAGCCCGACGTGTGGTCTCCGGGGCGCGCCGACGATCAGCGGCGACATACTTCGTGGCCGTCGGAGCAGGCTCGGTCGTCCTCGCCGGTTCCGTCGACGACGCAGGGCTTCCTGCGCCCGGTCGACCTTCGCGGAGATCTCGACGCTCCGCCGCCTCCCCCTCGACCGGCAGGTTCCGCCGCGGCCCGAGTCGACGCCCGACGAGGTTCCCGGCGCCGCGTGCGGCGAGCCCGCCGACGAGTCGGCCGTTGATCCGAACCGGTCGATCCCGCTCATCCTCGACCGCCGGGAACGGACGCCCGACCCCAGGCCGTCGGGACGGACC
>Ga0194133_10002258_pt1 | contig 30421 bp, 24 predicted proteins | sample TA2KigOf40mmetaG_FD_155448 | JGI IMG/M metagenome (GOLD analysis project Ga0194133, IMG submission 155448) | Freshwater microbial communities from Lake Tanganyika, Tanzania - TA2015055 Kigoma Offshore 40m | ecosystem: Environmental > Aquatic > Freshwater > Lake | place: Tanzania: Lake... | reverse complement strand
CATCCCGCCCAGCTTAATTTCTCTTGGCATGTTTCGCTACAAGAACATGTTGGATGTACTCCATCAAAGTGAATATCAAGGTAATGTTGAAGATGATTTTCAATAGTATGCACATCTGTCAGATGTTTAAGAAATCCTGATTCTTGCCCAAATGTTTCATCACATTTTGAGCACTTAATGCGAATATAGGCCACGATATAAATATATCGCAGCCCATAAAGTTGTATAATCCAGTGAGAATTAGTATTGCAGTACGCAGTTGTCGTAACGAAGTGTTAGGGCAATTTCAACGGGGGCTCCATCTTCGTATGTAACTTCATTGAAGTTTGCATCTGTGATGAATGCACCTTTGATGTCCCATAATTCTACAACAGTACCAACTGGGTCAAGCAACTTTAATTGAATGTCGCGCTTGTAGAAATCTGCATAACCAGAGCGTCCGGATACTGATTCGAAGTGGAGACGAATCCACTCCATGACCTGTTGTGCGCCAGACGGTGCAATTGGATCGTGAAGCGTAACGTTCAACTGACCGAATGTTGTCTTTCCTGCAAGGTAACGAGTTGAGTTGATGAACGGGATAGCAACTTCTTCAGTTGTGACTTGAGGACGTGCAGCCGTCTTCATTATATAAGCATCGATACCTTCAATCATAAGAACCCAACGGTTCTTGCGCTTTGGCTCGAATTTATTGGGAATCATCGATGTAACGTCTAATGTCTCAGCCATTGTAAAATTCTCCTATTTGAGGTAAGTATTCATAAGTATTCTTGTATGAAAAACATAGATATTTTTTCATCAAATTTTTTCAACTTAAGAATATATTATGAGTGATGGAAGACCAAGAATCGATGGCTACTGATAAAAGTTCGTTGAGAAAAGTTGTTTGTCCGTTGTGCGGAAGCTTTGAATCAAAAAAATTGACTTTATTTGAACGGCATCTCATAGAGAAGCATGGTACGACGTCCAAAGATTTATGGGATGAGTTAAACCACGGGCCGATAAAATGTGCATGTGGTTGCGAAAACTTGACAAAATGGAACGGGTGGTGGAATGGATATTCAAGCGTCATCAACGGACACAACGCTTACATCTACAAAGTTATGGATGAAGAATCAGCAAAAAAAATTGCTGAAAAAAGATCTAAGTCATTGATGGGAAAACAAGGATGGGCTGCGGGATTGTCTAAAGAATCTGATGACAGAATAAAGAATAGAGCGGCCGCGACGAGTAAAGGAAGAAAAGAAAAATTTGACGAAGGAATAATCAAGATTTGGAACAAGGGACTAACGTCTGAATCTGATGAGAGAGTGCGTAGAGTCAAAGAACATTTGAAGGATAGATTCAATAGGGGAGAACTAATCCCTTGGGCAAAGGGGTTGACAAAAGAAACTGATGATAGGGTCAAAAAGATATCACAAAAGGTTTCAATAAAATTAAAAGAAAAGCAGATAAGAAATAGGTTGGATCATTTAAAAAGATTGTCTCATGATGAAATAAGAGGAAGGATAGAAAAATCCGGACAGTTGACCGTAGTAGGTGGATTAGAAAGCTATTTAAACGATGCGCAAAAAGTTATCATAGTAGAATGTAACGGTTGTGGAAAACAATTTCAAGGATCATTAAGAAGCCTTCAACGAGGGCGGTGTTTTTCATGCTCTCCAGGAGGATCTGCTGCGCAAGAAGATCTCGCAAAATGGATTGAATCATTGGGCTTCTGCGTAAAAAGAAACGTAAGAAAAACGTTAGGCGGTCTTGAATTAGATATTTTTGTTGAAGATAAAAACCTTGCGATAGAATACAACGGATTGTATTGGCACAGCCATGTTAATAAAACACAAAATTATCACGACAATAAAACGATTCAGTCTGAATTATCTAACGTCAAGCTAATGCATGTATTTGAAGATGAATGGAGAGACAAACGAAATATCATCAAGTCAATGATATCATCTAGATTGGGAATATCATCACAAGTTGTTTATGCAAGAAAGTGTAAAATTCGAACGTTAACGAAACAAGAAAGAAAAACTTTCTTTGAAGAAAATCATGCAGACGGAGATGTACCATCTATCATAACATTTGGATTAGTAGATGGTGAAGAAATAGTATATGCATTGTCTCTAAGAAAACCTTTTCATAAAAAACATGAAGGAATAGAGATAGCCAGGTGTTGTCCTAGGACAAACCACAACGTTCCAGGTGGGATAAGCAGGCTCATTAAATATTCTAAAAAATGGGCAAATGAAAATGGTTATAATAAAATAATAACATATGTTGACAGCCGTTGGGGAGGAACTGGAAGCGGATATACGTACGCTGGATTTGTATTAACGTCTATCACACCACCTAGATTTTGGTGGACTGATTTTGAAAACAGATACAACAGGTTCAAATTCAAAGCAGACGCATCAGAAGGATTGACTGAGGCCCAAGTTGCAGAACATGCAGGAGTCGTAAAAATATGGGGATGCAAAAACCTTGTTTTTGAATCAAACGTTTAAGTTTCTGATTGAAGATTATTTGATATTACATAGTCTATGGATACATAATCTATAGATTTTGTGGGTTTGATATAAATTTTCCCACGAAGAGTTTGATTATCAATATCATTTTGCGTAGTTGTTGATGTATCAACTTCTACTTTGTAGTTTTCTAATCCAAATGATGACTGTATAGACGATAAAACGGATTCAACTTCAGACGTAAATCTAGAAATAATAGACTCTTTGTTAGGTTCAAAAAGTAATCTTAGGCCTATAATCCTAACTTGTCTCCTAACCTCAAGTAACATTCTTCTAACGTTTATTCTAGACAATGATGATAGAGCCGTTTTTGATCTACCTAACGTTTTTTGTCCACCTATAACTATTCCTGTTTGTTGTCCAGAAATCGATGAATTAGAAGCAACGAAAAAATTAATGTTTTTTTCATATAATGAATCAAAGTCAACTTTTTTTAACTTTGACACGACAGAGAGAACATTGTCCGCGGCGCCGCCTGTATTTCCTGCCGGGGATGACCATGGGTGTCTTAATAGATCGTTGATAGAAAAACAGCCTAAAGCTGCAACTGATGGTGGGACTACGACAGAATTAACCCCATAAATCGTTTCGTTTACTTTTATTTCTACATCTGGATAGTACGCGGCTGCATATGATGTATTCACCGTGCGCGCCTCAAAGTTATCGACAGTTTTTCGTAAATTTGGTACAAAAGTGTTGCTATAAGCTTCTCGTTTAGAGATCTGTATTTGGTTATCATTGTCATCTATTTGTTCTATATCCATTAAATACAGGCAATCCATTCTTGATTCAGCAACATCACATGCCTCATCAGTTATAATAGGAATTCTTATTCCAGGTATTGCGAATAAATTAAAATCTACTGCCGTAGTATCATTTATGATTTCTAAAGCTTTTAGATAACAAGCTACCGTTGATCCTTCGGTTTTTCCTCTGCTTTGATCATCCATATCTGCAATTGCAGCTTCATTCGTCAAATTAAATTCATTTATATCAAAGATATTCGTACCATCAAATCCGCCGCAAAGAGAAGTTTGAAATGATAAGAAATTTCTGCTTATTTGATCATTTAAATCTTTTAAAGACACTCGTCGAGTTTTTGCATCTTCATCAGTTGATATTACTCCGCCTCTTATATAGGTTGCGTAAGCCCAATCATCCTCAGCCGCATAACCAGTAGAACTTGTAGTAATTTTTATATTCTCTAATGTAAATAAATTATTACAAAATCTATCTGCATCTATGATTCCTAACGTAGAAGTATCAGGAGTTCCTTCATTATCAGAGACTGAAAAATTAACATTTGTTGTTGAATGATTTGGAAAATATGAAAGAAAAGAAGAAAAGTTTTTTTGATAAGAACTATTTTGATTTTTTAAATTAATAACATGATCAAATTTAATTCCCCATCTTCTTTTTTGAGAAGCCTTTTGTGAACCGTTATTAAAAAAAGCAATATTTTTGGTTAGCGGAATAGGAGGAATTACAAGATTTTTTAAAAAACTTGAATTTGTTAATGCTGTAGCATCTGAACCTCCCAAGGGAGCCATAACGTTTGACCCAGACGTAACTATATGGGGTAGTCCTCTAAACCCAAACGGAACTGCATATGAAGGAATTTTTTCATTAAAAACTTCATCTGATACTTCAACTCTAACATAATCTGATAGAAGAGGATAGTTTCCTTCTATTACTATTTTTTGGTTACCTTCTGTTCTATCAAAATCAAAATATGAATGTCTATCTCCTATTACCTTTGAAATGTAACGTTCAGCGCTTGGATTGAGAGACAAGTTATTATACCTTTCAAGCGGAGTTTTGTCTTCATCAAGATCGTCAAAGTTTCTTATCGTTAAATCGAATGTTCCAAACTTATATTCAAGATCATTTCTTTCAGGCGTTATATTACTTATGATTATCTTATATTTTCTAAGCTGCTCTCCATCATCAAGTAGGTGTAGCTTAAATAAGTTTACATGCTTTCCTTGAATTTTTTGAGAAATTATCCATGGAGAAGAAGCATGAGAAAACCTATCTCTAAAATTTTCATAATTCGGCGTTGAAGTACTTCCAGTATCTCTAGACAATGATGACGTTAACAAAAAAACAGATCTTTCAGTAGAAAAAACTCTGGAAGAATCACTTAAACATCCAGCTCCAAAATTAACTACGCTCGTTCCAGTTAACGTAGCGATGGATGGATGAATATCCCAGTGTGCTGCAAGATAATGACCTGCTTGTTGAATCAAAGATGCTGTCGTATTGAGAACTTTTGTTATGTATAAATCCGATTGCATATCTAAAGATGCAGTTATTACATTCGGATAGGCTCTGTGGTTTCCTTTATGCCCGTTTAACAAAATAACAAATTGTTGTAACTGTACACCAGAATTTTCATCAAATAATTTGACGTCTCCTACAGTAGTTCCTTTAGACGTTAAATCAGAGCCAATTTCAGTAGAAGATGGTTTGCTGGAATCTTGACCCACGGCAGAAGCTGAAAGTCTTAAAACAACGCCAGAAGGAGCCATCAAAATTCCTCTAACGATAGGAACTGATGTGTTTATTCCTATTCCATTGATGCTTCCAGTTCCTTGAAGTCCAGCTTCATTAAAAAATGTAGAACCAATAGATTCTGACATGAAACACCCTAAGAAATATGTTCTTCCTAAAACGCCATTTTCGTTTGCATATGGGTTTGATGAAAGTATACCTGACGATTCTGATGGTTGTTTTTCTCCGACGGTAAATCCCGAATTCGCAACATCTCCTGAATTTGATCCAAAAGAAATTCTTTTTTTACCGTTTCCTACTCCTAAAACTCTTATAAATGTTACTGATCTTTGATTTGCTAACCATTCAAAAACTGCAAAAGGAGCATAATTCGTTACTCTGCCTGTAGACGAAAATTTAGATCCTAAAATGTAAGGAAACCCAAACGTAGTTTCAAAATCAGCTAATCTAGAAAAGCTGGTTGGTATAAATGCTGGTCCTTGAGGTGAAGAACCAATAATCAAAGCCGGTGTAGATGCTGTTGCATTTTTATTCGGGTCGACAGTGTTTCCTGCATCACTTGCAGAAATGCCAGGAGAATTATAACTGTATTTAGATTCAGACATTTATTAACTTCTTTTAGTTCATAACTATGCTGTTTTCAAATCTATACAACCTAAATTACAAAAGAAAATGGGCTTCTTATGAAGCCCTTAAAAATTTATTTGATATTTTGATGTTAAAACATCAATTATTTTTTATCAAATTAATTTCATTGTACTTGTTGAAGGTTGTTGGCCACAACGAAGTCCAAGGACACGAACTCAATTGTCTTCGTGGGTTGCAAGAAGATCTTTCCGCGAACAGTGTTGTTTTCGACGTCTTGTTGCGTTGTCGTTGAAGAATCAATGATGACGCGGAATCTCTCAAGACCAGCAAGGGCTTGAATTCTTTGCAATCTTGGTGTGACGGCTGCGGTGAATCTTGCAAGCGTTGCTTCACGATTCGGTTCGAATATGATTGTTTGTGCAATCTCTCGAACTTGTCGACGAATATCGATGAGAAGACGCCTTACGTTGATTCTATCAAGAGCAGATGCAGATTGAAGCATCGTCTTTTGTCCCCATACAACGACTCCGCCCTTCGGACCGGTTCCACCACGAGTATTTGTCGCTGGAGCGTAGAGAGGGTTTATGTCTTCATCATATAGAGAATCCAAATCTGAATCCTTCAATTGGATGCTAGTCTCTAAAGTCGAAGCTAGATCTCCTCTCGTCAAACCTGCTGGTGCAAACCATGGATGACCTAATGCATCGTTCAATGCTAAAGCTCCCATTACAACGACCGAGGGTGGTACGACGACTGAGTTTGTTTGTAATGATGGATCTTTAATTAAAACGTCAGGGAAGTAAGACGCGGCAAATGAAGTGTTGATGTTTCTTGCCTTGTGTTGAGCCACTGTTTCAGTGACTGAAGGCTTAACGTTAGACGTGATGTTTATTAAGTTTCCATCCTTGTCTACTTGTTCAACATCCATTATGTAAAGAGCGTCAAAACGTTCTTCAGTCGCTCTGATAGCTTCATCAGTAACGATTGGTGCTCTAATACCTGGTATTGCTAGAAGTTGAATATCAACATTCGTTGTATTCTTCATTACCTCTAATGCCTTCAAATATGAAGATACGTTTGGTCCTGAAGATCTTCCTCTGTTAACGTCATCCATGTCTGCGACGACTGCAGCGTTGTTAATTTCTGACTCATCCTTGTCAAAGATGTTGACCCCGTCAAATCCTCCTTGCATGATGAAAGAGAACTTAAGAAACTTTCTGTTCATCGAAGTGGAAAGATCGCTGACACTTACTGCTCTTGTCTTTGCTGAATCATCTGCAATGATGTTTCCTTTTCTGACGTAAGTAGCATGCTTCCAGTCATCATTTTGAACGACTGTTCCATTTGATCCTGTCAATATCTTGACATTTTCTAGAGTAAACAAGTTGTTGCAGAATCTATCAACATCAATGATTCCATTTTGATCAGTGTCAGCAGCACCTGAGTTATCGCTGACTGCAAAGTTTATATTAGCTGTAGAATGAACTGGAAAATGTTTTGTAAAGCTGTTGAATGACTTGTCTTGTAAAACTGAACTATTTTGCTCTGTTAAACTTGTTATATGCTCAAACTTTGCACCCCAGTGGTATCTTGAGTTAACCTGAGTCTGTTGCCCTGTTCCATCATTTAAATGATTTCTGAAAGGAAGCGGAGGCTCAACTGTATTTCTTAAGAATGTTGAAACTGAAAGTGCAGAAGAATCAACCATTTCTAGAGAAGTCAATGGAGATGACCCAGAAGTAACTAAGTGAGAAATTCCTCTAAAACCCATCGGAAGAGCAGTAGGGTCAACCGCTTGTTCAGAAACCGCTGATGAAACTTCTACTCTAACGTACCTTGATCTTAGCTCATAGTTTCCTTCGATGACAAGCTTTTGTGCAGCTTCGTCACGATCGAAATCGTAATATGCTTCAATATCACCTATTACTTTAGAAATGTATCTATCTGAAGAAGGATCTAGGTTGATTCCTTCCCATTTCTCTAGAGCCTTTTGATCGATGTCTGTGTCATTTAAGCTTCTTATTACCAAACTAAATGATCCATACTTGTTGAGAGGATCAGAAGATGGAGTGATGTTGTATATTGAAATCTTAAATTTATTAGAAATTCCATTACCAGAATCTAGGGAATGAAGTTTAAATAAGTTTTCATGAGTTCCACCAAACTTTTGAGAGATTACCCAAGGAGATTTTGCGTTTGAAAATCTGTCTCTGAATCCTTCGTAGTTTGGAACGACCGAAGATCCAACATTTCTTGCTAAAGAAGAAGTCAATAAGAAAACAGACCTTTCGCTGTTTTCAACTGGAGATTCTGAAACTACTCCTGTACCTGTGACTGCTGCTAATGTTGGGTGAATATCCCAGTGTGCCGCAAGATAATGTCCTGCTTGCTGAATCTTATACGGATCGGTGTTTAAGACCTTGCTGATATAATTTGCTGCAGTTACATCAAACGATGCAGTTAAAACGTTTGGATATGAAGAATCAGTTCCCTTATGACCGTTAAGAAGAATTGTGAATTCTTGCTTTTCATGAGAAGAACCGAATACCAATGAACCTAAAAGGGTTCCCTTTGCAGTAGCGTCAGAACCGACAAGGGCTGAGGAAGGTTTGCTTGAATCAAGCATATTAGCAGAAGCTGAAAGTCTTAAAACGACGCCAGAAGGAGCCATCAAAACTCCTCTAACGATAGGAACCGATGTATCTTCTCCAATTCCGTTAGAGCTTCCTATTCCTTGAAGTCCAGCTTGATTAAAGAAATTGCATCCAGCAGACTCAGACATGAAGCATCCTAAGAAATATGTCCTTCCTAAAACTCCATTTTGATTTGCATAAGGATTTGAAGATAAAGTACCATTTGAAGAAGGTAATTGTTCTCCAACAGTGAATCCAGCGTTCGTTACATCTCCAGCGACTTGACCGCTGATTGATCTCTTTTTACCATCTCCGACGCCCAAAACTCTAAGATAAGTAACTGAAGTTGCTCTTTTAAGCCATTCAGCTACAGCCATCGGTCCAAACTTCTTAGAATCGCTAGCACCGAATTTTGCAAAAAAGTCATTTAGTGTACCATAAGTTAAAGGAACAAAAGCTGGTCCTTTCACTGCGGTACCAATTATTCCTGCAGGGACTCCTGTAGGCGATGTCTCAACTGGTCCTGTTAAATCAATTTCTCTAGCTGTTACCCCTGCGCTTCCAAATTTGAGCTGTGCCATTTATTTCGCTCCTACGACTTGCTTGATAAGTATCAGATTACCTACGAATTTTTAATATCAAACGAACTGAACTCCTGAATTTGTTACGATGAAGTCAATTGCTATAAACTCAATTGCTCTTGTCGGAACAACGACGATTCTTCCATTAAGTCTGTTAAGATCGACATCTTCTTGTGTATTGTTAGTTTCATTCATGACGACTTGGTATGCTTCAATACCAGCTTGTGCTTGAATTAATCCTAGTTGAAGTATCGAATCTGCAACGAACTTATTACGAACCGCTGGAGTGTTTTGTTCAAACACTATTCTATTTGCTATATTGATTATCAATCTCTTGACTTCTAAAAGTAATCTACGAACATTGACTCTATCAAGTGCAGACTTTCTTATCTGTAGCGTCTTCTGCCCATAAATTACGAATCCAAGTCTTGGGAATGTTGCAATTGGATTGATTCTTGCGTCGTATAGTCTATCTCTGTCAGAAACATTAAGTCTGACTTCAACGTTGTTGACGAAGTCAAGAGCTGCTCTGTTGAATCCTGCAGGAGCGAACCATGGATATGCAACCTTATCGTTAAATCCTAATGCTCCTAGTGCAGCAACTGATGATGGAACTTTTACGTATCTGTTATTTGCTGTGTCATTTACGTAAACGTTAGGGAAATAAGTCGCAACATAATTGTTGTCGAAAGATCTAGCCTCAAATGTTGCAGCAGTGTTTTCGATGTTAATTTTTGTAGTTGAATCATCGTAGATACGATTATTGCTATCATCGTAGTTTGGAAGATCCATGACATACATTCCCAATCCATAATCTCTTATTTTCTTTGATGTATAGTTCGTTATGTAGTCCTCTCGAATTCCTGGGAGTGCGAGTAGATTAACGTTAACCTGTAAAGGATCTGTCATAACGTCTATTGCGGTGATGTATGAATTGACAGCGTTGTTATCAACACCAGCTCCTGCAAGATTAGTTAACATTCCAGGAGATACGAACGTAGATGATGCACCTCCCAAGGGTGTTTCAAAGGATGTAGCTTTATCATTCATCCTTGCTGCTGCAGGATCTAATATGTTCAATCCGTCAAATCCACCTTGCATAAAGGTAGTAAATTTAGCAAATGAAGAATATTTGTTGAACTCATACGGTTCGCCATTTGATAACAACGATGCAAACGTTATTCTTTCTCCTAAGAAAGGATCATTGATTGTATACGTTGTTGGATCGACTTTTGCATTTCTAATGTATGCAGCTTCTTTCATGTGAGATCTAACAGTACCAGTAAGCTGTGTGAGCGTGCCTGCAGAAAATGCAACCTTGGATAATGAAAACTTGTTGTTATTAAAGTTATCTGCTCCAGAGCCGGTCACAAAAACGTCTAACTTTTTGATTCCACCAAACTTAGTATAGCTTTCTAATAAAGAATTTTTTACTTCTGAAAGGTTAGAATTTAACGGAAGGTCATTTCTCTCAAACTTAACTCCCCAATAAAACTGAGGTGATGCAACTTCTTGAGGTCCAGGATCTCCATCCCATGCAGGAGTTGTCATCGGGCCTTTTGTTACTTTGAACCTGAATGGAACAGGAGGAAGAATTGATTGAGAAAGAATTCCGACTGAATCAATAGAAAACACTCCAGTCAATCTGCTTGCAGCAGTTAAACCGTCAGACAAAGAATCATTTGTTTTTAACAGTTCAGGTCCTCTAAATCCGAATGGCAATGAAACAGCTGGAACTTTTTTGTCTTCTACATTTTGGGAAATTATTACCCTAACATATTTGGAAACGTTATCATACTTTCCGCTAGTTATTATTCTTCTTTCAGAAACTATATCTTGATCAAAGTCATAGGTTACTTTTCTATCTCCGATGACTTTTCCAATGTAGTTATCCGAATCTGGATCTAAAGAACAATTAACAAATTCTTCTAGAACGGCTGGATTTATATCTGTATCATTCCAGTCTCTTACTTGAACGTTAAACGTTCCATATTCATATGCTTCATTTTCAGAAACTTTTAGATTTGTTATTGAAATTTTGTATAAGCTATTTGCATATGCACCATCATCCAATGACTCGATTTGGAACAAATCATATTCAGTCGCTCCAAAAGGTTGTGATATAAAGTTAGAAGTTTTTGGTGATGTAAATCTTGTGTCAAATGCTCCGAAAGCTTGTCTAAATGTAGAAGAAGGTTCTCCTGAGACATTGCTAGAGCTTAATGATCCGGACAAAATTGCAACATAATCATCATTTTCTACTGTTGCAATTTCATCGTCGACTGCAAAATCAGAGTAAAGCAAATGTTGATACTGAACGAATTTTTCAGGATCTCTGTTTAGAATTTTTGCAAAATAATCTCCGCTAGAGGGATCAAAAGATGCAGTATAAATTTTTATTCCAGGTATCTGATCGTCGAACGCGAAAGCTGAACCTAGAGTTGAAGAAATGACTAACTTAAATTTGCCACTTTTTACTTGAGCAGCATCGTCGGCCGTAGTAGCTCCTACAAAAACCGGCTGGACGCTTTCATTTCCATCTAGTACCATCATTCTGGCGCCGGAAGCTAACATCACGACTCCTCTAACAAGACTAACGTTGTTAGTCTGCTCGCGCGAATCGTTGTCAGTAAACATAGGCATTCCATATGCTTCATTTGTTCGTAGCGTATGATCTGCAGTTATGAACTGAACGGCGCCGTTGTGACGCCCTAAAGAATCATGAGAAGCTAAATTTCCTTCAAGCTTAAATCCAGCATTTTTTACTCTTCCTGTAAGAGAAGTTGAAGAAATATCAGTCGCAGTTCTATTAGCTCCTGCGCCTAATACTCTCATATAAGTCAACGCTGTTCTATTCTTTAAAAACTCATTAACGGCATAAGGACCAAATTTTTTAGGATCTAAATTACCGAATAAGCTAACAAACTCATTGAAATTAGCGACAGTAACAGGAACAAATGCTGGTCCCTTATTCGACATTCCAATTACACCAGCTGGTACCCCTACCGGTCCTCCTCCTGGTGGCGCTTTTAATTCAATTTCTCTCTCAAAAAAATTAGGAGACCTAAAAACTTGCTCAGCCATTGTCCTGCTCCTTCATGCGATGAATAAACTTCTCTTATAAGTATTAAAAAAAAATCAAAAAATAAAAATCAATCATCCTCACCAAAAATATGGTAGGATAATCCTCCTAACAATGCGTCGACAGTTAAAGGAGCAGGAGTTGATCCTACTTGAGAAGCAGGTTTTATAACTGACTCTCCAGATGCTTGATTCATCGAATAAACTCTAACGTAACCTCCATTAGGGGTTTTTTTATAAACAGGTTCAAATTGATATGTTTGAGGGGTTCTCATTCTTCTTGCAGGATCTTGGGACAACGTTACATCTTTAGGATCGTACAGCAATGTTCCGTTTGCATTTCTTTGATCAATTCTTCTGTTCTCTGCATCTGCCAATGGAAGGGTCGGATCATCGGACCCTAAAAAGGGATTGACGACTGAAGATCCAGCTTCATTGTTAATAACTCCTCCAAGAATGTTAGTTTCAAATGAAACGATAGAATGTGAAACCCACCTTTTTATAGGAACTCCATTTCCAGGATTCTGGGTTGCAAAGAAATATGACTTTACATTAACAGTAAACTTATACTTTATGACTCTTTCTTCTTGTCCTATTTCATCTAGGTTGTTTTCAGGTTCATATGAATTGTTGTCAACGGTGGCAATAAACCAGTATCCTTTAGGCGTTTCAAGTTTCCATGAATTAGCCTGAGGAAGAAATGATGACACTATTTGTTCCAATAGCTGATTCATGTGTTGTGTATATTGCGTCCACATTGTGACTTCATATGAAACATTATAGAATTGTGGCGATGGTATGACAATCGTTTCATAAATGTTATTGGTTTTTACGTCAGCCAACCAAGCTCCATCATTCGCCAACGGCTCAGAGGCATTTTCTCCGACAGTTCTATCCGTCAACAACTGAGAATCTAAATGCTCTTTTGTAGAATTCGTAGCAACATTCTTTTGATTTTTTAACAAAAATCTATTAATAAGATTTTGATAACCTCTGTCAGACTTATCCAACCTTCTTCTTATCACGATTTCTCCAGTTTGCTGGTTGATTCCTCTACCTGCAATATCGTTGGACAAGTCTTGAGAAATTGAAGTTCTAGATATGGTAAGCAGCGGTAATATGAGAGAATTATTTTTGTCTCTTAACGCTCTTTTTTTCTTTAATATGGCCCATTTTTCTCCTGTTGCAAAGATCACAGGAACCTTTTTAAAATCAGAATTATCTCCACCTACCTGTAACTTAATTTCATTTTCAAACAATTTAAATAAGGCGATATCAACATCTTCTATGCCTACTGATGGTATCGTTATGTCTGCAATTCCTTGGTGGTTATCAACATTTATTCCTGTAACGCCAAACCTATCTTGACTTTTAGAATTGAACCTAGTAGGCATAATCATTCCTCATCATAAAATGCATTTCCAGCTCCAGTACTGTCACCTTTTTGAGACACTTGCTTCGGTCCAGACAACGGTTCATCAAGAACTCTATTTTTAACGAGGTCCCTGACGTCTCCAGTAGGATCGCCGTTTAAATCATTCACATATCCTCGTTGCTGAACAAACGTTCCTTGAATTGCATCTTGGTCTGTATACTTAATGTCAGTCGGACCATTAGTGAGGGCTTTAAACTGGCTTTCACGAACTCTTGTTCCTACAAGAGACACACCATCTATGTTTTCAGATTGCCCATAGATCGTTCGCATGTACTTATATTCTGCGATTTCATAGAATATTGCTCCAAAAGAAAAGTAATCTCCTATAGAAGGATTGATCGTTTTTTCTACCATGTCTCTATGTTGTATGTAGACCTCTAAAGTAAATTGTGCATCAATTCCAAACTTGTTGATCTTAGTTTCAGTTTGGAATTCACTATTCACAAGAACATCAACGACTATAGGATTATCAAATATCTTCTGTAAAGCTTCATCATATACCTCATGAGACTTTGTCTTTGTCTCAGAGACAGGATAATAGTAAATCTTTTGACCTACTACATCTTTAACAATTTCTTTTGTTATGTCAGAAATAAAGTTTATTTCTCTTTGTGTGATAAAAAGCCTTGCCATATTATCCTTTCATCACCCTATGACTATTGACTTACCTAATGGCATTGGGATGTATCTTAATTGTTTTTGCATATTTTCTGCAGCTAAAGCATCTTGTTCTAACAACTTTGCATGAGTCAAATTTGCTAAAAATTCTTTCATTTGAGTTGTTAATTTGTCTTTATCTTCACGGCCTTGACCAACTAAAGCATCTCCGTTTAGTTGAAGTTCAGCATTTGGAATCGGTATTGTTGAGAACTTAGAACGAATTAATCCTAACAATTCTTTACAAAGAGCAAGAGTGTATTGTCTGATCCATTGCTTTCCAGGCTGATTTACTGTTGCAAAGGGTATGTTGCCAAAAGGAATGTTGCTAGGTCCAGATATACCGTATATAGAATCATCTGCATATGCCGTTGGGTTTAAGGGGTCGTGCGGCGGCATTAGCTTTATGAATAACTTTCCTGTTTGTAAATCAGTAGAAGGAACAGGATAAATTCTTAAATTACTTCCTATTATTTCATAAGAATAATTTGAGCGCCTAACTCTAAATGCAGTTTCTAACATACCTCTTCTAAGAACGTCTTCGAAGACTGGAAGAACATAGAACACTGTTGAATTGACGTAAGATTCATAGTTAAAGTTCGTCGCAAGAAAGTTAGTTACGTTCGAAGCATTTAACAAAAACTGTTGTGACGCTAGGGGTTCCATATGAAATAACTCTACGACCTTTAACTTACCTTTAGATCCAGAAGCTAAAGTGTCATACACTACCTGATCTTTATTCACTCCAGATGCAACCTTTACGTCTTTATAAATGTTGTAATCCTGTTGCCCAGAAACAAGGTCGATGTATCCTAACGTAGCATCATATGACCCACCGACGTATGCTTCAGTTGCATACGGTTCTGCCATGCGTAGCAAGTATTCTACAGTTCTTTTTGCATATCTGTTTGTAAGGTCAGTCGACCCTGTAGGCATGCCTAACACGTTAGTCAAGTCAGAGGTTATCTTCATTTCGTGTATTAAACGAGAATATTCGCAGCATGCCTCTTCAAAACATGCCCAAATTTCTTTTTTAGTTAACTCAACAGAAAGAACATCATCGCCTAATTTTCTTTTTACAAAAAGAACCATCGAATCAGCTTCAGTCTGAAACGATGCCTCTGCATCAAAAAAACCAAACGGCGTTGGATTAATCGTTGTTGCGAATGTTGTCATATTAAATTTAAACCTCGACGCACGAGATGCTTAAATAAAAATATGGTAGACAACTAAAACATCTCAAACATTTTTACCGCGTAATTAACTTCTTGAGCTTGTAATCTGAAAAAATATATTATGACAATTTTATGACAATTAGTATGTAACTATTTAGATAGCTCAGTTCGTTAGCGAATACTTATCATTGCGTAGAAAATTGAGCGTGGTGCTCGATTACTATGCAAAAAATAACTAAATTAGGTGGTAAAATGGCTTTTACTAAAGTTCAGCAAGCACAAATTAGTGGTTCGCTTTCTTTCGACGATGGACTCTCTGCAGGTTCATTATTAGCTTCAAGATCTACTCTCGCAGGAGATCTTGACGCACTTCGCTCTCAGATGAAGAGAGTCCTCGGCGTATCAAACTGGTACGACGAGCTCGATGGTTCACAAAACCTTTCTGCAATCTACGCTGCAGTTCATATGGACGGAACCAAGTCAAACTTCCAAGGCGCTATCGACGTCGCTGGAGTTGCTGATTTCGATTCAGCAGCATACTTCGCTAGCTCCGTCGGAATCTCTGGTTCACTCGCGGTTGCTCAAGCAGCTTCATTCGCAAATGGAGCTTCTATCTCCGGTGCGGCGCTCGATGTCAATGCTGATTTAACTGCAAACAAGATCAGCATCGATGGAGATGCAGCAGGACGTCTCTACATCGTCGATGCTGATGGCTCCCTCAAGGACGAAGGAAACCTCATGTACAATGGATCGCAACTTGACGTCATTGGTAACTTTGATGTTTCTGGTTGGGCGGACATTGGTGGAGCTCTCGACGTAGGTGGAATCGCAACATTCGACTCAGCAATCAGCGGTTCTGCAGGCCTCGAAATCTCTGCCGGTGGTGCTTCAATCACAGGTGGAGCTGCAATCACAGGAGACCTTGCAGTCACCGAAGATGCAGCAATCATGGGCGACTTAAGCACGATGTCAGACCTTGCCGTTGCAGGAAACTCTGAACTCGTCGGTACACTCGCAGTGACCGGCAGCGTTCACATGTTAAGCTCTGCAAGAATCGACGGTATCCTTGATGTAAACAACGTCGTTTCAGCATCCGCACTCAAGATTGATGGCGATGTTGCACAACGTCTCTACATCGTTAATGCTGACGGTTCCCTCAAGGATGAGTCCAAACTCACCTTCGACGGATCTGCATTATCAGTCGATGGTGGACTCTATGCAAGCGGACCAGCAGGGCTCTCTGGTTCTCTTCAAGTTGCAGGAATGGCTGGATTCGCTCAAGCCGTTTCTATGGCAAGCACACTCACCGTAACTGGTGCGACAACCCTCAACGGCGGATTGTCAATGGACTCCGGTGCATTCTCAGTACAAGACGGAACAGGAAACGTTGCAACAGCCGGTTCATTGTCCGTCGCAGGAGGAGCACAACTCAATGGTGGATTAACAATGGATACAGACAAGTTCGTCGTTGCAAACGAAACTGGTAACACCTCCATTGCTGGTACACTCGGGGTTCTCGGCGCAGCACAACTCGGAAGCACACTCGGAGTAACAGGAGCAGTAACACTCTCCAGCACACTCTCTGCTGGTGCATCTACACTTTCATCACTCGGCGTTACAAACAACGCAACAGTCGGTGGAACGCTCGGCGTGACCGGAGCAGCTACATTCAATGCAGGTGCAACTATCAACGAAGCAGCTCTCGACGTCAACGCAAACTTAACTGCAAACAAGATCAGCATTGACGGCGACACAGCACAACGCCTCTACATCGTTGATTCAGACGGTTCAATGAAGGACGAAGGAAACCTCATGTATGATGGATCTAAACTTGACATCATCGGTGGGCTCCGCGTTTCCGGTAACGCACAAGTTGATGGTGACCTTCTCGTCAAGGGCGCCTTCACCTACATCGAAACCACAAACATGAAGGTAAAGGATGCATTCATCTACCTTGCAACAGGATCTAACGGATCAGTCGATTCCGGTTTCATCCTCAGCAAGGGTGCTGGTGCTTCTTACGACCTTGTGGTCGGACAAGACGGCGGAGCAGGAGAGCTCATCTTCGCACAAGTTGCACACAATGCAGCTGGTGATTCTCCAGCCGATCTTGCCGGAGCAGCCCTCGTTAAGGCTTGGATGTCTGGATCTTACTACGGCAGCGTGGAAGGAACAGAACTTGCTCATGTTGGAATCAGCGAAGGAAAGATGGAACTCAAGTCAGCAGCAGGAGTTGATCTCATGCTCGTTGCGCGTGGAGACGAATCCTTCAAATTAGCTGATGACGGCGACCAAGCACAATTTGAAGCACAATTCGGAGCGGGTGTGTCAATCGTTGATGCAATCATCTCTGCAGCTTCAGGTGGTAACTTCAAGCAAGATTCATTCGTGCCAGGAGTTGTTGCAGCTGACACAAACATCGCATTCTCTTCAGTCGGTACGCTCCGTGCCGGTGCAGTCGCTAGCGATGCCATCAAGAAGGTTGCAATGGATGTGTACCTCAACGGCGTTCGCCTTTCATACGGTGACGACTATATAATTTCTTCAACAACACAGCTTCAACTCAAGGTAGCTACAGTTGCTGAAGATAGAATCTTCGTCGCAATCCACAACGCAGCAGCCTGATATTAGGAAACTAATACAGTCGCAGATCTAGACTAACAGATCAGGGGCCGGAAGGAAACTTCCGGCCTTTTTTTATTTTTTTACTAAAAGTATCTTGTAAATAATTTATTAATACTTTAGAGGATTTCATGAACGAAGAAAAATCTTTTGATCTAAAAACATTGGCATCAAGAATTCAAGTTATTTCAGAAATGGTTGAAGCAAAAACTTCACAATTAAGCACTTTGTCAGAAAATTTAAAAAGGGTAGACGGATACGTCTTGGGGTCAAAAGAATCTATAGAAAAGGTAGAAAAATACCTAAAACAACAAAAGAATGAATTAAAAGAATTGACCGCACAAGGAAAAATGTCAAAAGAAATTTCTTCATTTTTAGAAAACGTTTTAAACGCAATTCTATCATTTATAAAAAGCATACCTTTAGATGCTGAAAGATTATTCTTTTCTAAACAAGGTGAGACTGCATTCTTGAAACAAGACATTGAAAAACTAACGTTTTTAAAGAAGAATCATGAATCTGCAGTAAAAAATGCAGAAAAAGAAGAACCAAAAAAAGAAACTAAAGAAATCAAAGAAGAAGAACCTCAAAGAGTTAGACCAGATAAAAATCCTCACACAAAGATAGGTCAAGCAGCTATTGACATAGCTGAACGTAAAAGAAAAGCAAAACAATCTTTAGAAACAGCTAAAGAAAATTCTTCAAAAAAAAGAGGAAGAAAACCAAAAGCTATTTGAATGATTAATTAAACAGCCTTTGCATAGGTAACAAGTATCTTCGAATCCTTACGAGGAGGAGAAGAAAATGTTATTGTCTTACCTACTAGGTTGTAGTCTGCGGAAGAATCATGACGTTCCTGCAAAACTCCGTTGATGAAAATTAGCACCTTACCATTCAACTCAGGAGTGTATTGAAGAATAAACGTTAAATTTGAACCGTCAACTGTACCAGAAGGAATTTCATTCCAGACAATGGCATCTGAATTAGAGTTAATAGAATTAACAATGTTTTTTATTAATACTACTTCTTTCATAGCGTTATTAACGTTGTTCATTTCTTCCTCTGTAGCTAGAGCTCGATATATCGGTCTAGGCCTATAGTATGAATAGGCTTTCCTAGTCCTAGAAATATCTCTGTTGATTATTGCCATTTCAATGATTAACTATCAACATTGAAAAAATAATGACCTTCAAAGCATTTTGTACGCTTCAAAATGCATTCCGTCAGGTCTTCGTTGAAACCATCCGCCCCAATAAAAACCATGATTATATGCAATATCTACTAATTCTCTTACTGAACCGGTTGTTCCTCTTAGCGCCGGTTGTATTCCTAATTGATTCCATTGAACGTTAATATCAAAAGCAGTTGCCCATGCATGATTCGACAATACTGTTCTAGAACCTCTTATAAATCTTGGAGACCATGATCCTCCCCAAGTCATAAGAAGATAAGATAATCCAGCATTATCCCATGCATTAAAAAGATCAACAAATTGTTGCGAAATAGACTTATGAATTGTAATAATGCATGATTTTGGAGATCCTGCAATTCCATTTAGTTGAGGAATTTTAACATTTGTAATGTTGTTTTTAATCCAGTCTCCAGTTATCGTGATCCCTTCTGGATTTGATTGTGTAGGAGAAGCTACATAAGAAAATTTTCCAAAAAGTTTTTCTCTATCTATTGATGATAAAGAATTGACTAATGGTCTAGGCGGCCAATTAGGGCCGTCCGTGCTTGATGTTGGATCGTCCATCAAAGGATACCCATATTGCAAAGCAACAGATACGGTTTTTGGACCAACTACACCATCAGGTACAAGTCCTTTTTTAGATTGAAATGACTTTGTCTCTAATTCTGTTTGAACGTCAAAATTACCGTTCGCTATGATGGAACTATTGACAGATTGACCACGCAAAAAGTTTTGCCATCTTTCTACATCATTTCCTGTTGAACCTAAGCGAAGAATTTGAATCATGACGATCACATCGAAGAAATTAGAGCTTGTATAGCTGTTTTTACTCGCTCTTTAAGCTCATCAGGAAGTGCTGACAAAAGAACGTACGACTCAGGTCGGATTACATTTTCTACAGGTCCACTCATCATTTCACCACCAGAACGATTCACCCCCACATTGATGACCAATGGAGGTGCTCCAACTCTAGTATGAAGTAAAGGCTGATACAGATCTACTCTTTGCATGATTTATCCTTTTAAAATACTTTGATTTTTATTCAACGTTTCGTTTAATGAAGTGAAACGATTTTTTAATTCAAATAAAGATTCTTCTATTTGAGTACAATCTTCACCTTTTGATTTTAACTCTGAAAGTTTCTCTTCTAAAGAAATGATTTGTAATAATAAAGATTCGGTTGTTGCAGACATAATAACAAAGTATATCTAATAAACGTTTTTTAAATTTTAGCTGCAATTTTTATCATCGACTCTATATCTTTAATAGATTTTTCTAATCTAGCCTCTAATGGTAAAACAGCTATTGGGACCACACCAGATCCGTTAATCCCGTTGATTCTCCACGAACGTACTAAATCCAATAGACCGCATAAATCATCTCTCGTTTTTAGTAAAGTTATTGCAACTGTAGAAGGTTTAATAATCTGTGCCACGTTACCAATAACTATTAAAATTAAATTGGTAACGTGGCACAAAGTGATTGTTGTTATAACAATTTACTGCCAGTTAATAACTCTAAAATAACCTTCTTCTTGGCCAAGAACTCTAATCCATGAAGATGGAACATGTTCAACATCAAAATAGTTCCACGTTCTATCATCACCTTGACCAACTGCTACTTGCAATTCTCTATCATACATTCTGATATATGTGATAGGTCCAATAGAATCTCTTCCCTTGTCAATCATAAGAAATGTATCAATTTCTCCTGAATCATCATGAATGACATTCTTAAAGGAAAGATTTACATCCTTGCCAGATTCACCAACACATGAATTATTAATGTGACCATCCACTGAAGACATTTCGCACAAAGACTCAGGATAAACGTCTCCATCTGTTCTAAAAGAATCAGCAAATGTCCTATCTTCTTCACCAAATCCTAAAACAAAATCTTCAAAATCTCTTAAAATATCATTTACGTTTTCAACAACAGGATAGTTCGATCCCATCATCGTCAAAGAGTTATAATGACACAGTACCTTAATCAATGACATCGCAGTCTGTTTGCTAATCTCCATTTCAGTACCTCCTATAAAAACAAAAGGAGAGATCTTTTAATCTCTCCAAAAAAGCTAAGTCAAGAAAGCATTCAGCGACGAGGCTTGCCGGTATACTCATAATGAGTACGAAGTAGTCTGTATAGCGTACGAGCCTCGCGACCGCTGAACTCTACTGTCTGTTGATCAAAATCAATAAAGAATCGAGTTGAATCGTTTCGAACATCAGTCGTCAAAGCAGCATTAAATCCATCATCACGCCGAGCAGTCTCTGTACGAAGCTTGCCTGTACGATCACGACGGCTGCGGATTGTTGCATTCTTGTTTGTCGCTACATAATTCTTCTTATTCTTTGGCATAAAATATTCTCCGATTTATTTAGATTATTTAAATGTCGGCTTGATGTTGCCGGTGATATAAAAGATACTATCAGCATCATGTTGTGTACAAGAAAAGAAAAAATGAGAGATCTTTTCAGACCTCTCACTTAATAAAAAGAAGATATGATTACTTGATCAATCCTGCCAACTTTATCCAACGAACATCCTCAACAATCAAAGAAGAATTATTTTTCTTTGAGATTTCGTTCAAGACGATTTTTAACGTTGATTCGTTGATCGCTCCAGCCTTAAACAAAGCAACAGCAGCATCGCGTTGCTTGATGCTTCGAGGCGCCCAATCTTTTCCTTTAGTAAAATCATTAAGATTTATACCGCTTACGTCTTTTCCGTAAGCACTGGAAAGTGTATCATCCAATTTTCCTGCTTGCTTAAGCTTTTCCACCATTCCAGGAATTTCATCAACAGCTGCTTTGTCTTTAACTAATTTAGACGCAGCATCTATTACCTTGTTTAGATCAATGGCTTTTTCTTGTTTTTCATCAGGTAATGCTACGTTATCATTGTTGATCAAATGCTGTAAAAAGTCTTCTGCAAACTTTTCTGGTGTCATTCCTTTCGGAAGAAGCTTTTCTTGCCCTCTAACCGCTGCAACGACATCATTGAATAAAGGATGATCTTTTGGGTTTCCTTTATAAGAATCTTTTTCAACTCTTTTTGCAGTAATGTCAATATCTGCTGCTGTTTCTAGAAGGACATCTTGTAGCCTTCTTCTAGAATCTGCAAGAAGAGCTTTCTTCTTCATAAGAGCATTTAACGCGGCTACAACTGGTTGTGATGCAAACTTTTTGTCTTGTCCCTTAATACCCATTGAGTCCAAGAACTTGTTGGCAACTCCTGAAAGATATGATCCGCTAGCATTAACTGTCGTCATTTTCTTTACAGGCTTTCCAGCTTCTTTTTCAGGTTCTCCCCCTCCAGGACCGGGAGACGGTTCAGGGGATGGTCCTGGTCCTGCTTCTCCCTCATCTTCACCTCTATCACGATCATCATCTTCTTCAGGAGGAGGTTCAGGAGGTGGAACCGGTAATGTTTCTTCCTCCTTTTGTTCTATTTCTCCTACTTTGTCCATAAGGTCATCAAGGAATGCTGCTCTGCTATCTTTCTTGCTCTTTTCTCTGAGGCGACTAATCGCAAACCCAGACAACAAGCCTCCTGCTCCAACCGCGCCAGCAACCGCAGCGGCTGTAGCTAGGCCTGCAGAACCAAGAACACCTGCGCCAACCATTCTCGTTATAGTCGTTTTTACAACCTTGTTAACCAATTGTTTTGCGACAATTCCTCCGATTGATATAGGTCGTCCGGCGGCGCCGCCAAAACGTTCCATTGCTCCACCTACAGAACCAGGCATTTTGAATGCTTCTTGAACGTCCATGCCACCGGCCATTCTTTTTAAAATGTAATCTACATTTCGACCTTTATCTGTCGCCATGTTAACAGAATTAAAAAATGTAGTTAATCCTTTCTTTTGATCTCCGTTTCCGTAATTTTTAGCAACGAAATCTAGGAAATCGCTTGAGTTATGACCAGGATCTCCTGTAAGGACTATATCTCCTTTTGCTTTTAATTTATCAAAAAATTCAGGAACAAATTTTGTTGCAAATCTTTCTTTAATTTCAATAGGACCAACAACTTTATCTACTTCTGTAGTAATAGTTTGAACGTCATCAGTCACAATAGCTTGTGCTGTTGAACTAAAAATTTCTGGGTGTGTTGCCAAAATTCCGGCTGCAACAGCCAATCCAGCTCCACCTAAAACCTTTAAGACGGTGGGCAATACTTTGCTGTTTAACCCTTTTATGGATTCAGAAGAACCTTTCTTCGTTCCTAAAGCTTCTTCTTCCTTTTTCTCTTCTTCTGCCTCTAGAATAAGCATAGCTCCGGCAAGAGACATATTTTCCATGAAATGTTTGTAATGATCTCCTATCTTCTGATCTAAAAGGTAGGAAATCCACTTCTTCACAGATTTATACATTTCTGCACGAACACCAGGATCTTCATGCGTTTTAATGAATGCCTCTGCATCGCCTATGGCTTTCATCGTTTGAGCCTTAAACTCTTCAACGTCTCTATTGTTTGGATAATCTTTAGATGTTGCTGCCTTAAGAATATTGAGGAGCTCTTTTTGATCTTGTTCTAATTTTGCGTATTCTGCTTGTTGCGCTTTTGATTTTTTGCCCAATCCGAACAAAGATCCACCTTTTTCAAGGCTTCGATTACCAGCAACTGCCCTGCTTACGGACTTTAATCCTTTTCCAATTGCAGAAGCAACTTTTCCAGCTCCAGATTTAATTTTGTCCCAAATTCCTTCATTAGTTAATGAGTAATTACCTTTTTCATCTTCTAGCTTAATAAACTGTTCCCATCTTCGAATTCTAGGAGTTGATGAAGCAGCGCTTTCAAAAAGAAAAGATTCTGAATACACAAACTTACTCCACACTTCATTGATCTGATCAATTTCGTTAGTTGAAAGATGGTTGCTCCATTTCCTTTTAGAAATCAAATTTCTAAAAGGGATAGAAGACTTATCTAGATCATAGATCTCGTTAACTAATGAATGTGTGTGATAAATGTCCATATTTTTCATAAAAACCTACTATAAATAGGTCGCAGATTTTAATTTACCTTGCGCGTTGCTGTCGTCATGACGCGAGTCGAAAAGTTATCGTTGTCTTGAGGTACAAGCGACATTTTTTCAGTTGATGCATAAGCTCGCTGAGTTTCTTGCTTTTGCATTTTCTTTGGATTTCTTGGGGGTTTTTTATGAGCATAATGCGCTTTCCAAACTTCTTTTGTAAATCCATAGTCTAAAAGAACGACTCTTCCGTCTGAAGATTTACCCCAATGTTCTATTCTTACAACATCGCCTAACATTAACTCTGAATTTTCTATAGTGTTTACAGTGTTTTTTGCAAGATCCGTTGTCGTCTCACTCTTTTCTAGAATAGCTTTTTTTACTTCTTGTACAAAATTTTCAAAGTTTATTCCAGCTTCTTTTTCAAACTCTGCTTCTGTATTTAAAATTCTTACTGAATCTGCAATCAACCAACGATATCCAGAATCATAATCTTGAATCTTTGCAACCATCGGTTTTGTAAGGGGATTCGTAAAAACATCTAACTCTGCTATGTTTTGATCAATTCCTTTTTCGTTTAAAGCTATTTTCAAAACTTTATTGCTTGTCAATGAGTAAGCAATTCTTGAAGAACCTTCACCTAAAGCTTGCAAAAACGAATCTGCATAAGCTTTCATAAAGTTTATGTTTTCTAAAGACTTAAATTTTCTAATATCAAATTTATTTCCAAATGAAGATCCAGTTTTTACAGTTCGAATTTTTTCTAAAATCAATCGAACATATTCTTTAATTAGATGCCTATCCATGACATTTAAATATTACGTTGAATTCAACCGATAACCCTTACTTCAATTATTTAAGGTTTATTAAAGATGGTATGATGTTTGTAGAAACTCCATATTCTGATGTTTTGTTAGAATCTCCGTTTGACGTCGCAAAAACAGCCGCCGCAGATCCAAACGCAGAAACTTGTTCAGACGTTTTTGTAGAATCGTCCATTCCTGTCAAAGGGTTGTATCCGACTGCATTTTTTCCATTAACTTTATTTGCATACACATGACCGAACCATCCATTTTTTATATGGTTTCTAGGATCCATGACATACATCCAATTGCATGCATCAGGAGTTGCATCAGGCCATGTAGATCCTACAAGCGGAGTATGAGGCGTATCACCATAAGCAACGAAAACAGTGCTCTTATCAAGCTTCTCTGTTGGGTTTTCAGGGTCTATCTGATTCGATAAATATCCATAAAATCCATCCAAAGCCTTCCCTAAATGTTTTGTCGTATTTCTTCCTTGAGTTAATAACATAGAATTATCGAATGTAACGTGGGGGTCTGTGAAGGTCGTGTCGCTGGTTGGACCAGGAGACAGAGCCACGATTGCTGTCTTCGACACCCCTAACGTAAATGCTTTTGCAACGACAATAAGAACTCGACCAAACTCCTCAATTCCTACTCTTTGTGAAGCAGTCATATAAGACGAATTTGCTGTCATACCATCAATCATCTCTTGAATTCCAAAATCTACTAAATCTTGGCTGGTGGGTGTCAGCTGCGCAGCAAAATTAAGACCTATAATCCTTGCAGCATTTTTTGTCACTGACATTTGAGGTAACCATGTCGATCTATCAGATGACTTTCTTAATCCTACCAAAGCTTTATAATATGTCTCAAACAATTCTTGATCAACCTTACTTGCCAACGTGAACTGACTTGCAGCTGAATTAAAAAGGTCAATCATTCCTAACGAACTAGGAACAGTTGCAACTTCAGGAGCGCCCGGGGCTCTACCATATTTTACAGGATCAATTCCTAAAACAGGAACTATTGCTGACGACCCAGCGGCTCCTAAAGAAGCTAATGCTGCTTGAAGAGATGAATTTCCTGATAATGACATATGCGAAATTGGGAATTCCGTATGCGTTTCATCCTTTCCAGACATATACGCAGTAACAGGATATTTTGGCTTTCCATTGATGTGGTCGAACCATGGTGCATCAGGACCATAAAAAAATGGCTTGTCTCCACCGTCCCATGATTTTACCCCTGAAGGCAAAGACGGCATTGCATTTCCTTTACCGGGCGTATATGTTCCTCTATACCCATTTGCAGGGTTGTAACCTCTTTGAGATGTGTAAAGGTATGAAGACGTTCCTCCAAACGCAGAAGACAATCCAGGAACGTTTGCATTTTGACAAGATTTTAATCCAACATCAGCAACCGGCCATAGCTCTTGAAACCAAGCGTATACGCCGTTTGGAGAAGGAACCAACAAAGATCTTCCATAGTTCGACACAGCTGCTTCAGCTAATCCATATCCACCTTCATCAGATAGAAAATTTAGAAGCTTTGTTCTTTCAATTCCCACAGCGGCTGCTGCAACTGTACACATCTTTAAAAATGTTCTACGGCTATCGCCACGAAGTTCTTTTAATTTCCAATTTGACATTTCTCATCTTTCCCTTCATTGACATGAATGTGCTGCTGAAAGCAACGCTGCGACAACAATATTTCTTTTCTTCATTACGTCAGTTGCATCATTTTTATTCGCTTTATCAAGCAACAAGTTACAAAGCAACATGTGATCTTCAGTAGCTGGAATTCCAAGCAAACAGCTTACGGATTCTTCGACACAACTGCCGTCGCTGGCAAACATAGGTTTGTTTTTACCATTCAATGTGCATGCAGGTGCTTTTAAAGGATCTCCAATGTTCGTGATTATTTGCGGAGCAGCTTGAACAAAAATGTCCATTAACTTCATTGCAGATGCTGTTGAATGTTCTTCTTTTTCTCCTAGACGTGAATCAAGCTTTGGAACGCCCAATGCGTCTTTTCCAGAAAAATAAAGAAATCCAGCAGCGGCTGGTTTAGCAACGCAATATCCATCAGCAGCGTCAGGAGAATTATTCCCAACATCCAAACAGCTTCTGTTGACTTGGTTCATTTTATCATCTTGATTGCAAAAACAAACTTCTCCGCCTGAACAAACAGGATCATTCGTCCCATTGGCAACAGTGACTGCCATCTCACAAGACGATCCGCTTCCTCCAAAAATTGATCCTAACGTTTGTGATGAACCAAAAACCGAAATTTGTGTCGTTCGAACGTCAGAAACGTTACCCATAGGTACTGCAACTCCTCTAGATTTTAAAAAATTTCCTAGTTGAACGTACGAAAGTTTGTGGCAACCGTGAAGTCTCGTAGATATTTCATCTTGCATGGGCGCTTCAAAGTTAGGCAAATCATTCATTCCTGAAGAACTAGAAGATTGTGGATCATTAACAGAACCACCGGCTCCTGAAGTTGCAGAGGTTGTACCGGAAGCAACAGAAACAGCGACTGAAGATGATTGAACTGACGAATTTACGCTGTCTTTTGCACAATCATTTTCGCCTACGTCAGCAACAGGTGCTCCACAAGACTGCAACAATAAAACAAAAGAAAAAATAACTATTTTTTGTAATGATCTCATTTTAAAACCTCGTAAAATCATCAGAAATAAGGATCGTTCTAAAAACTTTTTTCAAATTGTATCCGTTTCCTTTGAACTGGGAAACTAACTTTGACATGGTCAATAACTCAGGATTCTCGTCTTTACGATCAGGCAAGCTTACCCAACTTCTACCACCTATCTCAGTAATGTCTGCCCTTCCCATAGAATAATTCCACATTCTCTTGACCGCACATTCAATGACTTCATCATCTTGTGACATGACTTTTCCTAATTCGTTGATCGTGCCAGCAAGAGCAGCAGAATCAGCACCATTAACTTTCATGGTTTTTTTCCATGCAGTAACGTTGTTTCCACCGTTCGGACATTTGGAAGGATCAATGCATAACCAGTCAGACATCTTAGCTCTTGGCGATCCTTCTACGGGAACAAAAACAGAATACTCACCGCTTGAAGTCAATGGTTGGAATATTCCCTTTGAATCAAACTGACTGAACAGCGGTGAACGATGATTCCATGTTGCATGACAATTTGCGCAAACATTGCTTGCATTATATGCATGAAAATCAACTCTTCCACCGTTACATGATCCAGCTATCTCGTTAACTGGCCATTTGTTTTGATATCCTGGAATTGGATTTACTCCGCTACAAGGTGACATAGTAGGTGGTTGATCAGTCGGTTCTCCACCAGCTTGCTCATTTCCAGATCTACATAAGAATGTCTCATGATAAAAACGATTACGTCTAAAAGACAAGTTTCCATAGTACAGGCTTTGTGCACCAGGATCGGTAAGAATCCCGGAATGATTCATTCCTCCAGGCAAATTCATACAATTACCGTCAGAAAACATTTTTGTCAAAGGGGTATACGTCGGACACGTATTGGTCTCTTGAGTTAAAATGTTTCTCCAATCTTTCTCTTCATACACAATCCTTGCAGCAAACGTAGGTGCTGTATCCCTCGTAGGTTCGCCTGAAACAGCGGCTGCTCCACCCATCTTAAATGTGTATTTAAAAAACTCAACAAGAGTATCTGCAAAACGCGGATCAGATAATTTCTTGTCGATTAATTCTTCATATTTGTCTCTCTGTTGACCGCTCGGCAAATCTCCTAACTCATAGATCTCTGACAACGTAGGAGAATCTCCAACGATCAAAATGCTAGCTGTTCTCAACGCTTCAGAATAGTCAACTTCTCTTTTATCTAACTCAGTCTCTTCTTTCTGAGATCCTCCTGAAGATGTTGAAGTAACAGAAACGCCAACTGTCTTGCCGGTCGACGTCTCAACATTTCCAACGCCCGTAGAAACAGTCGCTGCGTCGTCTTGTGGAGACGGACAATCATTAAAAACAGCAGATGTATCACCAGCAAGCTTATTCGGATTCGGACGCTCACAACCATACAAGGAAGTGATGACCACAGACATAAAAACCATTCCTCGTTTCAAAAAGCTTTTTTCCATAGACATAAAACAATTATATAGTCCATAAGAAAATTATATAAAAAGTTTTATTGTTTCCTACGTCTTAATATCAAAGGATTTTCTTTTACCTTCCAGAATTCCTTCTCGAATGGTGGATCTTCTCCGGCACGGAACCACATGAGTCTTCTTCCTCCCGTAGAAGAATACACACCGATAATCGTTATCTCACCAGCATGAACTAAATCATGACATGAATGGCAAACAACCGCTAGATTGTGATTATCATTGGTGCATCTAGAGTCACATCTAGGAATGATGTGATGATAGTTTATCGCTGCAGGTCTATCATAACCACAAATCTCGCAACGTTCTTTTGCTAATTTAGGCTGACCATGTGTTCTACGCTGCTTCACTAAAGAGATTATACAACAATCATGTATCTTCCTCTTTACGTTCTTCTTCTTTTTTCTTTTTTTCTAAATCTTCTTCTTGTTTTCTTTGTTTCTCATCATCTGTAGCCATTTTCTTTAACTGTCTGAATAATGGCATGACGCTATCAGGATTATCTGAATATATGATGTCTATAAACAATTTTCCTAATTCTTGTTCGTCTTTCGAACTATCATCTAATGGAGATGGAGAAGAAACGTGTTTTAAAGCAAGAGTAACTTTCGACTTATCTGCTTTTTTTAAAATAGGTTCCAACGATTTCATTATACGAACTATTTCTTCCGGCGTTGGATCAGGCTTTTGAGGCTGTTCTTCATCAGCTTCAAAAATAAACCTTCACCATCCCTCAAATAAAACCTTCGTGTCATTGTGACGAGACATAAAATTATATATTCTCTTCAGGCGACAACATCACGATAAATCCATAAAGTACTTATGCGATCCACACCCATATATCCTAGAAACTTTTGCTTCAAACGTGATCTGACGCTCTGTCTTTCCGCCTTTTGCCTTAAACTTAAATCTATTGTAACGAAGTTGATTATCAGTATACCAATAATCTATAGCTGTTGATCCTAGAAAAGAAAACCCTACAGACTTATATCCGTTTCCTTCACCAATGCGACGATCAACATAAGTTATAATTCCACGATACCCATTTTGGGCGCACCATTCTTTAGCTCTCTTCATCAATTTAGATAAACCTCCAGGAACGGAGGTCAATTGAGCAGTGCTGTATCGAGCAATCTCTAGATAACCTTCATACTTCTTGCCGTTCCTTGGTGTACGAAGCGACAGGGCAGCGACGACGGTACCACTCCTGTCTCTCAATCCCCACGTTACCTTGGACGGGACGTATCCTGCGATGTGTGTAGAATCGAAGAAAGACCTTTGTTCTTGTGTGCCTAATTCGACGACCTTTGTGGACCAGGTCTTACACCTGTGACGATCCATACCGAGGCGGTGGCGGATCATCGACTCGCATATCGTTCGCTTGTCTCTCCATTCATCCTCAAATATCTGCAGCAACTTTATGCCGTTCTTCGCAGCAAGGACGGATTTTTCTAGATGCTTGTTCTTATCAAAAACCCCTTGTTTAGAACCTTCGCTG
>Ga0194133_10002252_pt1 | contig 30503 bp, 8 predicted proteins | sample TA2KigOf40mmetaG_FD_155448 | JGI IMG/M metagenome (GOLD analysis project Ga0194133, IMG submission 155448) | Freshwater microbial communities from Lake Tanganyika, Tanzania - TA2015055 Kigoma Offshore 40m | ecosystem: Environmental > Aquatic > Freshwater > Lake | place: Tanzania: Lake Tanganyika... | reverse complement strand
AACTTCACCACAAAACCCTCCACCCCGCCTTCCGATCCCAACAACCGCTCCCCCACCCCAGGATCCCCGTCCATCTCCCCACGGTAATTGCCGGCCACTAGGATCGAGCCAGATCCCACCGCCAAGGCCCGGCCCAGCACTCCCGCCGTCCCGCTCCAGCGCCGGCTCCACCCATTGCCTCCCTGCGCATCCAGCTTGTACAGGATCACTTCCATCCCCGCCTGCACCGTCAGGCCGCCCACTCCCGCAGCGCGGTCAAACGTCGCCGACGCCGGCAGCGCCGCTCCCAAAATGTACAGGCCGCCGGCCGCGTCCGTCCCGGCTCCCACCGCCACCAGCGCCGCGTGGCCGGACGGCACGCCCAGCCCCTTCGCCCACCCCAGCTGCCCGCCGGCATCGAACTTCGCCACAAACGAGTCCGTCTGCCCCGGGGCGGCCGTCACCTTCGATTGGCCCGGGCCTGGATCCACGTCCAGTTCCCCGCTGAAGAAGCCCGTCAGGTACACCTCCCCGGCCGCACCCACCGCCAGCCCGGTCGCCTGCTCGTGCGTCGCTCCTCCCAGCGCGTGCGCCCAGACCAGTTCCCCGGCGCCACTTAGCTTCGTCACGTACAGATCCGACTCCCCGCTCGCACCCAGTTTGCGCACGCCCAAACCTGGGTCGAAGTCCACCTCCCCGAAGAACGATCCCGCCAGGTACACGTTCCCCGCGGCGTCCTGCGCCATTCCTCTTACTTCTTCCTCCCCCGGCCCGCCGAAGGTTCTGGTCCATAGCACCCCGCCCCGCGCGTCCAGCTTCTGCACGAACACGTCCCGCCCTCCCGACGAGGTTATATTCTGCACCCCCACTCCCGGATCAAAGTCCGCCGTCCCGCTGAACGTCCCCGCCACTGTCACGTTCCCCACCTCGTCCACTCCCACCACCCTCCCCTCGTCACGACCCAGTCCTCCCGCCACCACCGCCCACGCGTACTTCACCTCGTTCGCCAATCGCAGTTCCCCGGCCAGGTTCCCGTTCCCCGCACGGTCCGTAAACCGGTTCGCCTCCACCCACACCCGCCCCTCTCCCTTCACCCCAGCCACCGGCGTGTACACCGCGCTGTACTCCCGCCCACTCCCACTAAATCCACTCAACACTCCGCTCTCCACCCCCACATCCTCCACCCCGAATCCCACCACTTCCTCACTCGTGGAAAATCGCAGCGCCACCGTGCCACCCGAGCTCACCAGCAGACGATCCGCCGTAATGACCACCGAGGGGCCGGAGTTACCGATACTGATGGTCCTCGAGCCCGCGAGATTTGCCGCACCCGGAGGCACACCGGCGAGTATCAGGGCATTTCCAGCCGGATCCCTCGGCGGCAGGCCACCCGCAAATCTGACCCCGGTCGCATTCAGCAACCTCGTGTTCTCGCCCGGGCCGATCAGATACGATCCCTGGAGCTGCGCCTCACCCGCCACCGGCGACAGCGTCACGCGCGCTCCGGTGGAGAGCACCAGCTCCAAACCTCCTCCCGCTTGCAACGGCTCCGAAACCAACGCGCGCAGCTCGATACGCTGGCCCTGAAAGTAGCTGCCGGAAGCGGTGAGCGCTTCAAGCCGCAGAAGCGAAGGGGCCTCAGAGTCGATGAGCAGCAGGCGCGCCGCGGCCAACGAGCTTCCTCCTCCCGGGACAGGCAGCGTGGAAATCACGCCCGCGCCGGCCGCGCCTCGCAGATTACCGCCCGTCAGCGAGCCGGTCGTGGTGTAATCCAGCGGCGCGGCGGAATCACCCGCCGCCACCAGGTAGTTGAACGTAAGCACCTTGGTCCCCGAGCCCGCGGCGTAGGAGGCGCGAGCCGACGCACCCGCGTTCAGGGCCAGGACCGGGGCGCCCGTGACCACCACCGGCGCGGAGAAGACCACCTGCACCGGGATCACCGATCCGGTGGTGTAGGCGCCGTTGGGCAGCGGCGATGTCAGGCCGACGATCACCACCTCGCTGAAAATGGAGAATGTGCGCTCTACGTCGGGCGCTGCATCGTAGTTGGCGTCGCCCGGCAACGATGCGCGCACCACCACCCGGCCCGTGCCCGTCAGCGCCAAGGAGCTGCCCGCCAGAGTCGCCGGTCCGCTCACCAAGACCAGATCGGGAATACGTCCTGAGTCGGCGGATACCGCGAGCTGCAACGGCAGATTGCCGACGGTCTGGTCGGAAATAGCCGGGAAGGAAATGGTCTGCGGCGCCTTCCGCACGGTGAGCTTTCCGTTCGCCCGGGTGATGGCGTAGTTGGCCGCGCTGCCGCCGACGACGACGAGGATGTACTCACCCGGCGCGCTGGAGGCGATCGCGTCCGTCGAGACGGTCGGCGCCGCCGAGAAAACCTCGGCGCCCTCACCCGGGGCGAAACCGGAGTAGGCGAGGAGCAGGGGGGGATTGGCCGCACCGAAAATGCGCGTCGCGGAGACCGCGGAAACCACCAGCGGCCGCGGGAAGAAATTGAATGAACTTTCCACCGCTTGGGCGGGAAGCGTTCCCTCGTCACCCTTCTGGGTCGCCCTGACGACCACCGTGCCGACGCCGGTGGCGCTCAAGGTTGAGCCCGAGAGAATCGCCGGTCCGCTGACCACCTGATAGGAGACCGGGAGCGCCGAGCTCGAAGACGACGCCAACTCGACCCTGGTTCCGTAAGCCACATCCGCCAAAGCGGGGAAATCGATGGTTTGCAGGCGCGGGGCGACTGAAACCTCAAAGGTGAGATCGGGAGCGGGATTATGGGTATCATCGCCTGTCTGGCGCGCACGAATGACGATCACGCCTGCGCCGGTCATCTGCAGAGTATCGCGGCCAACGAGGTTTCCCGGGCCCGACAAGATCGCGAACTCCACTGGCAGGCCCGCGCTGGACTGTGCGATCAACGGACGCAGCCCGTCGCCGAACCTCTGAGGGGGGACCGCTTCGACCGACACCTGCTGGTTCCTTTTCCCGACATCCAGCCGCAGAACCGCATCGGCGCTGGCGGCGACATTGGCGTTGCCCGCTTGTTTCGCCCGCAAAGTCACGAACCCGGTGGCGCCCGCCGCGACAACGAGCTGGTTGCTGGCGTCCAGTGAAGCCGCCCCACCGGGGTCAACGGACAGGGATACCGGGAGGCCCGCGCTGGAGGTGGCGATCACTTGCACCGGATCCCCCGACTCCCTTAACACGCTTCCAGCCGGAGCGAGCCGGAGGTTAATGAACTGGGTGCCGCGGGAGATCACAAACTCGCCGGAAACAGCACCCGAGTAGTTACCGCCGCTGGCCGTCGCGGTCACGGGGTAGGTGCCAACGTTCACCGGGGAAGCGGAGGAACCGTTGTAAGAGAGTGCGACGGGCACACCGGAAACACTGGTTAGCACCACGGGGGCCAAGGGTTGTCCGGTGTAAACTTGGGCTAGATTCGCGAGCGTGAGGACGACCGGAGCCGGAGTGATGGTCAGGCGGCCGTTCACATAGAAAATCTGGTACAACTCGGATTCAGCGCCAGAAGGGACCAGATCGTAGGTTCCGGCGTTGGAGCCGGCGTTGGCGCTGGTTGAGATTACCGGTAGCCCGCGAAGGATGGTCGGCGTGTCGGTACCGATGAAGCCATCGTAGGCCACCGTGAACTGGGCGTTGGCCGCGCCGAAGATCCGGGTGGCATCCTGCGCCGTCACCTTAAGCACCGCCTTCTCAATTCGGAGAGAGAGCGTCGCGCTGCCCGAGCCAGCCGCGTTGGAGGCGCCGAGCGCCACGCTGAAGACTCCCGTTTGTCTCGGCGTCCCCCGGATCAAACCGGAGGACGGGTCGATCGCCAGCCCGGACGGCAGGCCGGTGGCGGTGAAAGCGATGGGGTTTCTGGTGGCGGAAATTCGGTACTCAAAGGCCCCGCCATAAACTCCGGTCACAGGCGTGGCGCCGATGGAGATCACCGGAAACTGCGGGTTAGTGTCCACCACCAGGCGCAGCTCAGCCGCGGTCGCGTTCGCATTACCCGACGAGTCCCGGAATCTCCCGGCCCCCACGGTGATCACCCCGGGCTCCACCGAGTTCTCGGACGGGGTGAATGTCGCCCGGTACTGCGTCGCGGAAACCGATGAGAAACCGCTGAGACGCCCCCCTGAGACCGTGATTCCGTCAGCCGCGAAATCCGGGGATGACTCGCTCAAGCTGAAGGTCACGACGCTGGCCTGGCCTTGCAGCAGTGAGACCCGATCGGCGGTGATCTCGACCACCGGCGACGAAAAATCCGTGCGCAAATTTCCCGCCGGACTGGTCGCGGAAGAGAGTCCGGCGGCGCTCACAAGATTTACGGTAAGAGGTCCGACCCCCGCGAGCGCGGTCCTCAGCCCGGAGTTGTTGGAGGTGTTCAGGTCAAAGGAAACGGAGGTGTCAGCCGCTCCGATCGTCTCGTCTCTGGCGATCAGCCGCCCTCCCCACCGCAGCTCCGCCAAACCGCCCGTGGCTTCGCCGGCGACGATCGCGGCGGCGAACCGGGCATTGGTGTTGGTCAGATTGACGACGTCGGCCACCACCGTTCCGCCAAGCGGTGTCACTTGCGGGGCGGACGGCGCCGCCGGCGGAGTCGCCGAAAAGGGTATCACCAAAGGAGCCCCTTGCACCGTCGTCAACGGAGTCAGATAAGTCATCGATGAGGTGATCGTCTGACTGGCGCTCAGCCCCGCCGGATAGCCGACGGTGATGGTGAACGCCGCCTCGCCCGGGGGAAAGCCCGAGGAGAAGGCGAACTCCAGTGTGCCTCGATTACCCGGCGGCGGCTTGATGTCGGGCGGGTTGGCTCCTCCCACCGCGAGCAGTCCCCAACCCGGGGGAAGCGTCAGGGAAAAGCCCAGCGAGGTGGGCGTGGCTTCGTTCAGGTAGCTGAGCCGCGCCGTGAGAGTGACGCTACCGGCCACCGGACCAATCGAGGATAGATTGGCGACGAGGCTGCTGGTGATCGTAACCGCTGAATTCACCGTGAGCCGGGCGGGGCCACCGGTAGCCGAGCCCTCGGAATTGGAGACTCTGACGGAGTAATCCCCGGCATCACCGAGTGTGAGTCGGGGCAGCACGAGCAAGGAGGACGTGGCGCCCTCGATCTGCGTCGCGCCCTTGAACCAAGCAAAGCTCAACGGAGCGGTGCCCGAGGCTTCCACCGAGAAAGTCGCCGTGGATCCCACGGATGCCCGTTGCGGCGACGGAGGAACGGTGATCAAGGGTACGGCGGCTTGCAGCATCGCGGCGCTAAAAACCACGTACTGTAGCAGCAGCCGGGCAGCAGGGATGGACCAACTGAAGCGATAAGCCGTCATCGTTAGTTACCCGCCCCCGCCCCTGAACCCGTCGGAGACGGTCCCGGAGCGAAACCGTCCTCGGTGCCGGACTTCCTATGAAATTGCCCGGTCCGTGAGAGGTTTGCCGAATGATTGTACAGTTCGATCAGGCGCAGGAGCTCGAACAGGTTGAGCGCACCATCTCGGCTGTAGTCGGCGGAATGATAAGCGGTCAGCGGGACCCCGACTCCGGAGGCCCGATCAAAATCCGGCGCGAAGCCATCCTCCGTTCCCGCCGCCGCTAAATAGGCTCCGGTACGGATGCTGCCTCGCCGGGTATTGTACAGTTCGATCACGCGAAGAAGTTCAAAAAGGCTGAACGTGAAACTCCGGTCGAGATCGGCGGTGTGCCAGCTTATGCGATCCACCGGCAGAGGATCCGGCTTTGCCAGTACACGACCGTCTTTGCCGTTACGCACGAAGGTCAGCAGTGCTGTGATATCTGCCCGGCCCGAAAATCCATCCGGCACCCTGAGCATGTAGCTGAAATTGACCGGACTCACGGGAAACGCAGTCCACGCCCATTCCAGCAGGTCCGAGGAGCCGGCGGCTGGCCGGACATCGCCGGCATCACCCGAGCTTGCAACCAGCGTCCATCCCTTCGGCAACAGGACTTGCCAGCCCATCAAAGCATTCCCCCCGGAATAGGTGACCGTGTTGGTGATCTCGACGATCTGACCCTCGACGTAGCCAGGACCCTGGGCCCGATGCTCGGCCACCACCGCAAAAACCGTCAGCTTGGCGAGGTTGGAATCCACCGCGGCCACGGGGTTGCTCACTCGTACCGAATAGTCCCCCGCATCCGTCGCCTGCACCCGATCAAACGCAAGGACGGGAACCGTAGCGCCCGGAATCAGCTGGCCGTCGCGGAACCACTGGTAGACAAGAGCTCCACCCTGTGCTTCTACACTGAAGGAAGCCGGGGTTCCGGAAACAGCGAACAACGGGGCCGGCTGCCGAACAATGACTGGAGAGTCCACGCGAGACAGCGTGACCGGAGAGGGGGTCACGGCGCTCGGCAGGCCGCCGGCACGGAAAGAAACCGTGCCATATAAAGTGTGCCTACCCGTCAACCCCGCCACATAGGCAATTCGGACACGGAAGTTGGCCGGCCCCGCCGGAATCGCCACGTACGCCCAGTCGATTGACCCGGTGTTGCCCGTGGTGGGCTTGACCTCCGGTTCGCTCTCGCCGCCCGCGTAGGAGAATCCAGGGGGCAGCACAAGGGTCCAACCGAGCTGCGATGGCGCGGTGCCGATGTAGCTTGTGCCCAACTCCAGTGTGACGATGCCTCCGGCGGCGAGTAGCCCGGAAGGTCCAACCGCCTTAATGGAGCCCTGCACCGTATCCACCCTGAGCTGCGCAGGTGCGGACCCAGCACGACCTAGCTCGTTAGAAACCTCCACGGTGTAGGCCCCGGCGTCCGTTACCGCGGCGGCTACGAGTGCGAAAATCCGTCCGGTTGCACCGGCGATCTCAACGGAGTCCTTCCTCCACTGATAGCGCAAGTTCGTGCCGGTCGCCTCCACGGAAAATTCCACCCTCTGGCCCGGTGTTGTCGCCACCGCAACCGGGTCACGGGTGATGATTGGGGGCAGAATATCGAGCAGGGTGAGGGGCGCAGGAGCCGAAGTAGCGTTGCCCGCGGTGTTGGTGACAATTACGTCGTAGGAGCCAGCCTGGGAAAATTGAACGGAAGGCAAGGTAAGGCTTGCTAAAGTCGCCCCTGCAATCGCGACCTCGTTCCGCCGCCATTGGTAAACCAAGGTTCCGGTTCCGGCAGCCCGGACAGAGAAGGTGGCGGAGGTTCCCGTCTTCACCGCCACGCCGGTGGGATGCGTGACGATCGACGGCGGGGTTGGCGACTGGTCGACGGTGACCAACGCAGCGGTACTGGAAACCGATCCACGTCCATTGCTCACCACGACGACGTAAGATCCGGCTTCGTTGGCAGTAACTGCCGCAAGGTTCAGCGAAGCCGTCGTAGCCGCCGGAAGATCTGTCCCGTCCTTCTTCCATTGGTACCGTAATACTGGCGTTCCAGTAGCACCCACCGAAAGAGTAGCCCCGCTGCCCGCCACCAACGCTCCTCCCTGAGGCTGCGCAGTAATTGTCGGAGCGACGGGAGCAACGTAAAGGGAATAGTAACCGCCGGCGGCGACCGCCACCGCGCTGCTGGCGATCGGCACTGGAGCGCGCCTTTCGTCGGAAGTCCCGTCGCCCAATTGGCCGTAGTAGTTGTTTCCCGTCGTAAACACCGATCCGTCCGTCTTGAGGATGATCGCGTGGCGCTCACCGCAGGCGACTGAGCTTACGGATGCTTCGACGGGCACGGGGTTCGCCTGGAAGGTGGCCGCCGAACCGACGCCCAGTTGTCCGGACGTGTTCCGTCCCATCGCCCAGAGGGAGCCATTCCGCTTGATGAAGAAGGTGAAAGAGGGACCGACGAACACGCGCGCGACATCGTCCACCGGCACTCTCTGCGGTGATACGACGGCGGAAGTGCCGCCGGTGCCAAGCTGTCCGAACGGGTTGCTTCCCTGCGCCCAGAGGGAGCCGTCCGTCTTCACCCAGAGCTGGAATCCCGCGCCCTGCGCTGCGTCCACTACTCCCGTGTCGATGAGGAGAGGCGCGTAAACCGTCGGGCCTCCCAGCAGGAATAGCCGTCCGTCGCGGGTGAGATAGATGCATCCCCCGCTTCCCGCCGCACCGCCCGCCCATACTCCCACAATATTAGTCTGCCCCGGAACCAACGGGAATGGAACCGCCGAGCCAGCCCCGGGGTAGTACTCACCCAGCATACCTTGTTGCGTCGTTCCGACCCCCCAGAGCGTACCGTCGCGGCGGAGGAAGTAACTGTTGTCTTGGGCCGCCGCGACTTGCCTCACGTTATCGAGGATCAGCTCGGGGACCGGATAGCTTGCCGCATTGGAGGACACGCCCAAGGCAGAGACGAAGTTGTGGCCCATGCCGAAAACCTTTCCGGAGGCCGTGAGGATCAGCGAATGCCGCCCCGCGGCGGTAACTTGGATGATCTCTTGCGTACCGCTCGCGGGCCAGAGCGGCTTAGCCAGACGGGTAAAGCCTCCCTGGCTCGAAAGATCACCCAAGGAGCCGTACTCCGACAACCCGGTGCCGAACAATTCGCCGGGAGTTACCGTGACCGTCACGGCGACCGCGGCGGACTCCACGGTCCGGACCACATTGGACGCGACTAGATCGTAGGCACCGGCGTCGGACGGAATAATCCCGTGGATCGCGAGGACACTTTGGGTTGCGCCTTGGATCGGGACGCCGTTTCGCCGCCACTGGAGCGTCGGCGTCGGCCATCCGCTGACGAGTGCTCTGAGGAAGGTGGTTGTTCCCTGGCTCGCCCCGACCGGTGCCGGCGCCGTGATGAAAGCCGGGGGAAGATTGTAATCGGGGACCAAAGTCTTCTCAGCGGCCGCGCTCGCCAGCCCGCCGTCGTTCACCACGTAACGGATCGTGCGGTTCGCGACGTTCGGGGTGCTAGAGGAATTGCTGAACGTCACCACCCGCAGCGCCGCCTGCCACTGCGCCAAAGTCGCCGTTGCTTGCGCTGAGCTGAGGGTCAGTACGCCGGTCGCGGAGTCGAAGGAGGCGCTGATGTTGCCGTGGCTCTGCGCGCCCGCACTGACGAAACCGAGCGTGTCCTGATCGCTCTGGAATCCGGAACTGATCGTGACGGTCGCTGAAGCCAAGGTTGCGCTGTCGATGTCCGTCACCGAGAGGCCCGGGTCCACCACCACTGGAGTTTGCACCGTAGCCACCGTGCTGCCCGACGAGGTCGTGACCACCGGCGCGTCGTTCACCGCCGCCAGGTTGATCGTCACCGTCGCGGCGGCCGAGGACAGCGCGCCATCGGAGGCGGTGACCGTAAACGTCTTTGCCCCATTCTCGTGCGCCGCCGGCTCGTAGGTCAGGGTCCCGAGGTTCGCCGCCGCGATCACCTGGCCGGCGGTGACGGCGACGTTTCCGAGCTTCAAGGTTCCCGTCGCCGGCAGCGTCACCACCGTGATGCTGGCCAGCGCCATGCCTTCGACGTCGCTGTACGGCGCCGTAAAGTCCGTCGCCGCGAAGGTCGTGGTCGTGTCTTCCGTCCCGCTCTTCGTGATGGCCCCCAAAACCGGCGCGTCGTTCGCCCCGGCAATATTCACCGTCAACGCGGCCTGCGTCGGACTTTGCACGACTCCATCGGTCACCGTGACCGTGAACACGTCGCTCGCGCTCGCACCAGCCGCGAGCGCTTTGATGGCCGCCGCGTTCGGCGTAAAGGTGTAGGCGCCGGTCGAGGGTGTAACCGCCAGCGTGCCGTAGGTTCCGACCTTAGCTGCGACTCCGTTCGCCGCCGTAACATTGGCTATCCCGTAGCTCAGGGTTGCGCCTGTATCCACATCCGCGCCCTGCAGGGTGCCCGAGCTGGGCGTGAACGTGTCGGTCGCCGCGGTGTCCGTGTACGTCAATGCCGCCGGTGTCGCCAGGGTCGGCGCGTCGTTCACCGCCGCCAGGTTGATCGTCACCGTCGCGGCGGCCGAGGACAGCGCGCCATCGGAGGCGGTGACCGTAAACGTCTTTGCCCCATTCTCGTGCGCCGCCGGCTCGTAGACGAGTCCGCCCGCCGTTAGGCCGCCGGCGAGCGCCGTAATCTCAGTCGCGCTGAGCGCCCGAGAGTAAATCAGGACATCGTCGATCAAACCGTCGAAGTACTCGTTCGCAACGGTCTTCCCGATGCCAAAATTGACTGCCTGCACGTTCGGTGGTCCCCTGCTTCGGGAGCTCTTTTCCACCCCATTAAAGTAGATGGCATGTTTGGAGCCGTCGTAGGTGGCCACCACATGGTACCAGTTCTGCGGCGACATCTGCCCCACGGATGCGTATAGGTCATTATCCCACCAATAATTCACAAGTTGCCCGCTGCCACTCAACCGGAACGCGTTGACCCTGCCTCCGGCAAAATACTGTCCCCACCCGACAAAACCGTTGCTTCCAAAGGTTCTCGCTTTGAACCAGAGGGCCACGGTGTAACTACTGCCGCCTACCGGAAGGTTATCGATGGTGCCCGTACTCGCGTAGAGCCAGGAGGACCCGTTCAGATCCACCGCTCCCCCGAACCTGCCGTTCGCACTCCAGCCGGCCGCGCCCGAATTCGTAAGCGCCGCACCCGTGACCGCGTTTTTCCCCAGCTCGGCAACGGAATCAAACGACCAGCGCCCCACCAAGCCTTGGTTCGGCACGTCCAGGCTCGAGACGGGGATGACCTGCCCCGGTACGACGGGCGTGCCATTTAGCTTTAGCGTTCCCGTCGCCGGCAGCGTCACCACCGTGAAGCTGGCCAGCGCCGTGCCTTCGATGTCGTTGTACGGCGCCGTAAAGTCCGTCGCCGCGAAGGTCGTGGTCGTGTCTTCCGTCCCGCTCTTCGTGATGGCCCCCAACGTCGGCGCGTCGTTCACCGCCGCCAGGTTGATCGTCACCGTCGCGGCGGCCGAGGACAGCGCGCCATCGGAGGCGGTAACCGTAAACGTCTTCGCCCCGTTCTCGTGCGCCGCCGGCTCGTAGGTCAGGGTCCCGAGGTTCGCCGCCGCGATCACCTGGCCGGCGGTGACGGCAACGTTTCCGAGCTTCAGGGTTCCCGCCGCCGGCAGCGTCACCACCGTGATGCTGGCCAGCGCCGTGCCTTCGGCGTCGTTGTACGGCGCCGTAAAGTCCGTCGCCGCGAAGGTCGTGGTCGTGTCTTCCGTCCCGCTCTTCGTGATGGCCCCCAAAACCGGCGCGTCGTTCTGGGCGGCAACGGCAACCCTGACCTGAACCGCCAACGAGGAAACCTGGGATCCATCGCTGTTGGCGGACCTGACGGTAAACGCATCCAACGTTCCGTTGGCATCCGTCGCCGGCCGCCAAACCAAGCTCTCATTGGGTCCGAGGAGGGTTGCTCCTGCCGTCACTGCCGCGCCGGACTTGGTCAGGGTTCCCGTCGATACTGAATCCACCCTGAAAGAAGGGATGCCATTGTTTGGTACGGATGCATCTGACGCCGCCAGGAGAGCCGCGTGCGTGATGGTGTAATGAGTATCTTCATCGGCTCCAGTCAGGGTGCTGACGGTACCAAGGAGCGGCACGTTCCACTGCGCATAAAGCGTGAAGCTGGCCGTGTCGGATGGCGTGTATGTGGCACCCGCTCCCCCCACCCGATTGCCGCCGGCGGCTGCACTGTACCAGCCATTGAAGAGATAGCCCGTTCGCGTCGGCGCGTTTGGCAAGGTCAATTGGCTGCCGGTGGGCCAGCTAATACTGCTTACCGCCGAGCCACCTTGAGAATCGAACGCCACCGTATTGGAGTTGCCCGACCAAACCGCCTCGAGCGTGAAGTCCGTGCTCTTGCCGTGGGCGTAGGGGAACTGCGCGAAACTTCCCGCTACATTCAGACCGTAGGTGACGCCGAGATACCGCTCCACTTCCGCGATCTCGTTGCCGGTCAGAACGCGGCCGTAGATCAGAACCTCCGCGATCTCGTAGTCGGAAGGCTCCGCATGGCTTCCTGTGTTTGTGACGAGAAGCGGCAGGTTATGATAGCTGCCTCCCGTGCCCCGTTGAGCTCCACCCGCGCGGTAGTAGCTGGTTCCCCCGCTCGGGTAGCTCGTCGAGGCGAGCCAATGGGTCACCGTGCCGAGGTTGCTACTGGAGTTTGAAAGCCATCCGTTGAAGTGCGCCACACCGCGATTGCCGGACCAAAATCCCGCCAGCCAGTTCTGGCCGTCGCCATTGAAAATCCTGCCGCGGCTGTTTCCCGAGTAGCGGGCCACCGTGAAAAGCGTGTAGGTCGGCAGAACTTCCGTGGTGTATCGGATCGATGTGCCCGTTCCTCCCGCCAACGCTGGAATACTCACGGAGTTGCCATTTCCAACCGCGCTGGAAACTACGGTCGGACTTCCCCCGATCCTGGCGGAGGTGATGTTCCGGGCGTTGCCAGAAGAGTCCGCCCAGACCTTTGTCGCGGCGTTATAGTCCGCCGCCTTGAAGCGAGAGTACAGGCCGGTCAGCGACCCGGGGTCCGCCGGCGAGCCCGGCAAGGCCCAGCCGGCAAAACTGTAGCCCGACCGCGTGGGACTGCCCGGGCTCGAGGTGATCGTGCCGCCGGAAACCGTCGTTCCTGCGGCGAGCAAGCTGCCACCCTTGGTATCATATGTGACCCTCAGGGCGATCTTGACGGTCACATTCGAGGCGGGGCCGGGAGATAGGCCATCGTTGATCACAAAGCTCACCGTGCGGTTCGCGGTGTTGGGCGCGCCGGAGGTGTTGGTGTAGGTGACCGACCGCAGGGCCGCCTGCCACTGGGCCAGCGTCGCCTGCGCCTGCGCGGAGGTAAGTGTCAGTACGCCCGTCGCCGCATTGTAACTTCCCGCGATGTTCCCGTGGCTCGCGGCGTTGACATAATCCAACGCATCCTCGCTGCCCACGAAGCCCCCGGTGATGGATACGGTCGCGGAAGCGAGCGTGGCGCTGTCAGGATCTTCTATCGAGAGTCCCGGGTAAACAGCCATCGGTACCTGCCGCGTGGCCACGACCTCATTGCTAGCAACCGATTTGACGTAGAGCTCGAACTGCATCCTGCGGTTCAGGCCCGTTGAATTTTGACAGCAGCCGATGAAGTCACCTGCGGACCAGTTTTGCCGATCGATGCCTATTCCGCCCGAAACGTCGTTGGATTGCTCATTCCCATCGGGGTAGAGACCGCCGCCGTTTTCGTTCCAACCAAAGCCAAAGCGGGCCCGGTTCGAGCCATTGGCGCTTTGATAATTGAAACCGAAAAAGCGCACATCGGTTTGCGTCGAGAAAACACCCGGGCCCGCGGCGCGGTACGGGCTCGCCGCCGCCGCGTCGCGAATGAAAATCTTCTCACCTCCGGCGAATAATTCCCGCAATGTCTTCCCCAAGTAATTGCCCTGGGCTGGTCGGCCGGCGTAACTCGTCGTGTTGGCCGGAGCGGGCATGTTCTCGATCCAGATGAACCCGTAGGATTGCCCGGAAACCGCGCCTCCGCGGTTCGCCCCCGGCACATCCGGGAAGATCGCCATCACCTTCTCCGCCGGCGCGTAATTAAAGACATCAAACTTCGCGTCCTCGTTCACGGTTGAACTGTTGCCCCGGAGGAACGCACTGCCCGCATTCAAAGTGGTAGTGGTAGTCCAATGGTTCGATGCGTAGTTGAACGTGCTTCCGGTGTTGGCGCCTTTCATCGCGAGCATCCAGCCTCCGCCGTCGATAGCGCTGTCCATGATGCAGTAGACCTGGGTTGCCACGCCATTGACGAGAATCCAATAGACTCCGTTGGTGTTTGTCCCGGACCAGTTCTTGATCTCGGTGGCCGAAGCGGCGGCGCGTTCAGCCGACGAGCCGTCCCGAAAGAACATCGGCGCGTCGTTCACCGCCGCCAGGTTGATCGTCACCGTCGCGGCGGCCGAGGACAGCGCGCCATCGGAGGCGGTGACCGTAAACGTCTTCGCCCCGTTCTCGTGCGCCGCCGGCGCGTAGGTCAGGGTCCCGAGGTTCGCCGCCGCGATCACCTGGCCGGCGGTGACGGCGACGTTTCCGAGCTTCAAGGTTCCCGTCGCCGGCAGCGTCACCACCGTGATGCTGGCCAGCGCCGTGCCTTCGACGTCATTGTACGGCGCCGTGAAGTCCGTCGCCGCGAAGGTCGTGGTCGTGTCTTCCGTCCCGCTCTTCGTGATGGCCCCCAACGTCGGCGCGGAGTTTTGCGCCAGAAGTGTCGGCTTGGCGCATAGCGCAATGAGCACCAGCGAAGCCGCCTTCATGCGGGTCCAACGCCCAATTTTCCCCTTCGCGAGAGCAGATTCCCGGACAGGACCTGCAGGAACTAGAGATTCCCTTGATCCAGCGGAGGCGCATGGTCCTTTTCCGTTCATTCGCGACCCACCGGTTTTCCATCCCTCACCCTAGCGACGCCACCGCGGCTGCCATCCGGCTCCCATTCACGCACCGTGCCGTCGGCCCGGCCCGCCTTCAAAGGCGTCACGCGGGCGAGGCGACCGTTGGGATGCCATTCGCGAAAGGCGCCGCAGAGGGTGCCATGCTGAATCCAGACCTGCGACTTGATCACCCCGTTGGAGTGCCAGCGAGTGCGCCAGCCATGGCTCACGCCGCTGCGGAAGGTTTCCTCCACCTCGCGGGACCCGTTCTGGTACCAGCCGCGGGTCACGCCGTGGACTTTGCCGCTACGCACCGGCACCTCGGCCTTTCGGCGCGCGGCGGTCCAGTTTTCCACCAGCACGCCGTCGAAGGGAGCCTGCGATCCGGAGCGGAAAACCATCCCGTCCCGCAACTCAGTTTCCTTGATCTCGGCCGTCTCCGCGGAAGCCCGGTGATCCCCCGACTCGACGCCCAGACTCTGAATGCAAGCGGCCACGATAAAAACAAGAGCTGGCGGAAGTTTTCCCCATATCCTACTTGGCATAGATCCGGTAGAACGCCGATCCCCCAGGCGGCAACGGGGCCCACACATCCACCAAGGTGATGTCCGTGCCCGGGAAGGAACCCAGGAGGCCCGGGGCCGAGGCGCTGAGCGCGAAGTTCTGCGCAGTCCAGGTGATCAGCTCCGTGGACGACCTGATGGTGTAAACGCGGCCGGGAATCGTCGCGAAGCGCAGGCGCGCTCGCCCATTCTCCACCGCGACAATCGAAAGGGAAACGCCATCGAGTTTGTCGAGCGGGTAGGTTCCGAGCAGGAACTCCTGCAGGTTGGTAAGGCCGTCGCCATCGGCGTCATCCCCGGGCCTCACGTCCGCCAAGGTTTTCAGCCGCCCCGATGAGTCCCGGCCGATCAGGGAACGCTCCCAACCGTCGGGCAAGCCGTCGCCGTCACTGTCGACACCTAGAGTGAGATCAAGGCGCGTCCGCCCGCCCGGCTCCCCGATCGTGTGGGCGACCCGCGAAACTTGGATGGGGATATTGGAGACGTTGCCGATGATGACGCGGAAAGTGATCGAACTGGCCGGCAGGACGGCCGACGGCTTGTAAACCGACCCAAGGCGCCCGGCATCCATCGGGATCCGGAGGAGGTAATTGATCCCCTCGTCACCCAGGTCGTTCGAGGTGGAGCGAACCAGCTCGGTCGTACCGGCGTAGGCGATGATCACGCCCTCTCCTTTGACGAGGGCCTTGCCGCGCTCGTCGCGCACGGTGCCGAAGATCACGTGGTCCGGCGCGGGCGGATAGGCGTGGGCGACCGGCAGGATTACGGCGGCGAGACCCAACGCGACGGAATGAAGGACGCTTCGATGGGTCATCGTCAGTTCCCCGAGGTGGAGTAGGTTTCGAGGTAGATCTTAATGTCCTTCACGCGGTCGGCGAAGATCTGCATGCCGCGCTTGCCATCCGAGAGCAGCGTCTCCCCCGGAATGATCAGCTTCCAACGGTTGTTCCAAACCGATCGGCCGATCAGGCGGGCGTTGGTGAAGCCCGGCTGGCTGGAAAACACGGCGCTGTCCGGAACCGCTCGGAAGGCCTGATGCTGACGGACGGTGAACTTCTCGGCTAGCGACATTGAAGCATTCCATGTCGTGGTCTTGGCGTAGTCCTTCTGGCTGATGTTGAAGGGCAGCGGGATCGCTTGGTCGCTGACATTCCACGCGCGAACTACGCTCGCTTTTTCCAGCGGAGAGCGGATCGAGTCCACACCCGCGGCCACCAGATAAACATAGGGCGTCGCGCTGAGCGCCGAGGTGTCGCTGAACGCGGTATAGGGATCTGTAGGAGTGGTCGAACCCGTGCCGGACAGCACCCCCGAGGTGGAGGTGGGGCTAGCCATCCCCACGTAGCCACTGAAGGCGACGCCGGCGCTGCGGATCTTGGTGGCGAAACTGGACACACTGTAAGCGCTATCACCGCCAAGCAGCGGTTTGCCGAAGAAGTTCAGCCCGGGCATGACCGACGTGCTAAACTCAATGATAAACCCGGGCACGGCCATCCCGGTGGTGTAACCGAGATTCAAGCAGTAGCGGGCGGCGTCCTGATCATCGAGCAGGTTCTCCCTCCACGCTCCCAGCAGAACCTCGCGCCAAGCCGCGTCGCCCTGCGCGCCCTGCACGATGCGGAAGTTTTCGGTGCGCAGCGAGAAGGTGGTCCGGTAGCGGTCGGGGTTGGTGAAGCCCAAGCGCGGCTTCACGACACTCCAGTCTCCGTTGAGCTGGGCGAGCGCACCGGCCAAACCAGGGTCGCCAGTCGAGGCTCCGCCGAACTGCGGCACGCTGTTCAGGACAACGCCCGGCGAGCGGGCCTTGATGATCTTGGAGAGAAACGCCGCCGCCGCGGAGTTGCCGGAAGGGTCGAGCAAGCCGGTCTCGTAGTCGTAGGCGTTTGCCGCCAGATACGAGTAACGGGCGGACAACTCGAAGAGTTGCTTGTACTTTTCGAGCGCCTCGTCGCGGAACGCGCGGAACGCGTAGTCCTTGGTGCGGTAGCCTTGGATCAGGGCGGCCGAACGCTTCCGGAAGGCTTCTCGCTCCGCTTGAACCCGGTCGCCCTGGGCAACGAGTGTGCGAACGTCTCGATTAGCCTGGTCGTAGCGGCGAAGGAGAGAGTCTACTACCGGTTGCTGGTCAACGGCGGCACCCAAGGCCTCCTTCAAGAGGTAGACTAACTGCTTGTACTCTTCGGTCCAAGCCGTTTTCGCATCCTCGATTTCCTTTAGTCGCGCCAAGGAGGTTTTCAGTTGGTCCAGCACGCGGGCTGACACTTCCAGGCCTCTTATCGTCGATCCCAAGGTGCCCCGTTGCGTAGCTTTCGTCGCAATCAGGGCCGCCCGGACCCCCGAGGTGGCGTCGTTTGCTAAACCTACCACCCTGGGTGGAGCTTCTATCGCGGCATCCAAGACGACGTTACCCACCTCCAGGGTAATCTCCGCTACCTTTTGTTTGATAAGCAGGGCCTGTTGAATGACTTCCAGCGTGGTCAGAACCCCTTGGAAGGTCTCCATGCGTGCGGTCAGCTCGGAATTTCGGCTGACGGCAGCCTGGAAGAGGGCCACCCGACTCTCCATCTGATCCTTCAAAGACGAGTACTGGTTGAGGCCTTGGAAAAGGGCGAGTCGCGCAAGGAATAATTCGGATAAAGCGGTCTGAATTCTACCCGGACTGGACCGGCGGCCGCTCCAATCCGACGGCTTTACCATGGACCCGACCGGATCCAACCTATAGCTAACTGTCCTGGAGGCGTTGTAATTAATGGTGGCTGGATTGGCGTCGTCGAAACTTGGACTCACCAGAAGTTGGAATTCCTTTGTTTCCTTGGTGACCATGCCTTCGGGAGCATCAACATAGCCGTAGTGGAGCAGGTCCGGACCGGCGTAACCCTGCACATAAGTCTTACCCGGGCCGATGTCGTCGGCGTAGGGGCTGCCGTACAACTCGATCAGCTGGTTGGTGTAAGCCACTTCCTGCTGCTGGATGGCGCTGCGCAGGGATGCCAGGCTATCCTCCTGTTGACGAAGGAACTGCGTGGAGGTTCGAGCGTTTTCGAAGGCCGAGATGGTGTTTTGCAGAGTCTGCGTGGCGCGGGCGTAAATCTGCTCGAAGTGAGTCATGCCCTTGTCCACATCCGCGGCCGAGATGTCGAAGGCGAGGGCGCCGGAGGCCAGCCCGAGCGGGTTGAGCCGGCCATCGGCATTGCTGAGCGTCTGCTGCAATGACGAGGCCTGGCTGATCAGTTCCCGCAGCTCGTTCACCGTCGTCCGGTCGATCTTCTGGATCCCCTCGTGGGACGGGTCCGGATCAACCGCCGGGAGCATCGAGTTGCCGGTAATCCAATTGAAGTAGGCCCCCTGCCAGCCTCGCACCGCCCAATCGTCCACCCCCCACCGCCGGGTGGTACCACTGGTGACTTTCCCGTCGGAGAGATAATTCCATGAGGTAGTTGAGGCGGCGTCGTAGTTCTGCCGGTAGGTAAGATCGGTGATCTGCGCCGCGGTCCGGGCCACGGCGACCGCCGCCGCGGCGAACTTGCGCTCGTCCATGTAGTCGACCGATACCGGCTTGCCGAGGACCGTCACCGCCTCGGCCCGGGGAGCCCAAGAGAAATTCGGATTGGCCAGCAGCGTGTAGTATACGGTGAGCGCCGTCAGGTAGTGGCCGTAAGCGTCACCATGGCCCTGAGGATAGAGCGCCGCCGCATCGGTCGCGCCGACCACGCCATCCCCATCCATATCCTTGATGTTATAATTCAAGGCGTACACCGCCTCCCCCGAGTCGATGCCCCGCGTGTAGTTCCAGATGAGGCGATTATAGACCGGATTGATCCGCGTCCCGGGTTGCAGTGAATTATCGCGGCCACGCAACAGGGTGAGCTCCTCATCCAGCACCGTTGCGAGCTGCCCCTTGAACGCGAACAGCGAGGTGGACGCCGCGCCGTAGGCTGACCCGCTGTCGGTCGCGAACGCGATCGTGGGGTTGGCGGCATCGGCATAGGCTTCATTGCCGAGAATCATGTAAAGGTCCGAGAGGTAGCCGGCCGCCAGCAGCAGAGCGTCGTTGGCCGCGCCGTAATTGATGGCGGGCGTGCCCTCGATACTCAGTCCCTTGCCGCGCCGGAGGATCGTCTCGTAAATCTCAATCAGGCCGAAACTGTTGATGTTGGAAAGGTTTAGGGCCACGTCGCCTTCCCAGCGCCGGCCCGCCTGCTGCACCAAGCTCACGTCGGTGTTGATCTCGTTGCTGAAGAGATTCGTAACGCGCTGCTGGAAGGGATTGAGGCCCGCCAGCGCCCGCTTGATCCAACCCTCCGCCAATTGCGGATCCACCCATTGCGACCATCCGGCGTTGTTGGCGAACGCGGCATTCGAGCTTTCGCGCGCGCGGTACCGCATCGTGAAATAATTATCCGTCAACGTCAGGATGCTATTGCCTTGGATGACATGCTGGCTCTTGCCGCGGATGGAGCCGGAAAGCAGGCCGGCGGCCTCGTCGGTCGCCGCGGCCAGCTTCACCCAGCCGTTGGTGGTCGGCGTCATCTGGGTGCTCTCGATGCGGACATTGACGGTCGAGGCCGCGTTGACGTCGGCGTCGGAGTAAAGCTCCAGCGTGACCACGTTCCGACCGCCCTTCAGGATTTGGGCCGGTATCTCGTAAACGAGCCGTAACGGGGAGTAAGAGGAGCCTTGCGGAATCGAGGAATTTAGAGTGTTTCCGCTCGCACGATTAATCACCGCCACCTTGGCTTGATTGACGAAGACCTCTGCGGCGTCGCGGCTCCCGATCTCCACGCTCAGATAGGCGCGAAGAGGCAGTGTTCCGGCGACGGCGAACTCTTTCCGGAAAACGGCCTGCGGCAGCGTGATGCCGTGATCAGCGGTATCACCGGAGTCGCGGACCGCAAACGAGGCAGGCGTGGCCACCAAGGTTGCAGCGCTGAAAGGCGCGGGCTTCGGGCTGGCGTCGGGATTAACCTCCAACGCGCGGAGATCCTGGTAATTCGACGGAGGCTGGCGATAGAGCTGCCAGCTCGTCGAGTCGCCCAACACCAGCTGCCGGGAGAACGTGAAAAGCGGCGGCGAAGCTCCGTCCACCGGCGGCGCGTACATCCACTCGAAGTCGTAGCCGGCGGCGTCGCCGCCGAAATCGCTGGAATGACGCAGCGTGAGCTTTTCATCCAGCGGGTTCGCGGACTGAACGACCTTCAATTCGCCGCGGTAGAGCGGCGGTACCACTTTGAAAACGTGGACCGACACCGGCTCGTCGATGGGCGTGAAGGCCCGGCCGTTGCCGACAACCATGACGACGAATCCCTGTCCGCCACCGACCGCTGTGACGGCATAGGAGTCGACCGCCGTGTCGTCGTTGTCGATCGAGGCGAGCTGACCCGGAAGCACATCGCGGTTTTTCGGAGTATCCACGATGTAGGTACCCTTCTTCACCGGGTTTTCTTTGAAGGTCTCCAAGCGTGTGCTGAGCCCGTCGATCGCGGTGTTCCATGCGGTCCGGTCTGAATCGGCGCTGGATACCAATTCCTTCAGGGCGTTCGAGTCGGCTGAGCTTAGCCGATTGAGCAGCAGGTAGTCGTCTCCCAGCACCTCATCCTTGAACTGACCGATCAGGACCAAACTGCCTTTCGCACCACGATTGGGGTCAAAATGGAAACGCTCGCGCAGGTGCGGCGGCAGCCGCGTGAAATACGTCTTGCCCATATAGACGTCCGTCGCGGCGCTGCCCGGGATTTTGCTGAGAGCCGAACCGAGGGGGTAAACCTTGGCCCGGGTCGGGTCGTGGAGGGAGACGCTGGTTTGCAGGCCCGCGGTATCCTTGGCGATCGATTGCTGGTAGATGACCTCGGCGCTCGTCTGCCCCCGGACCGCGGGCAGACCGTACTTAGGCGTCATGAGCGATTCGCCCACCCGAAGTTCCGGAGCCGAAGCCGGCCAGACGGGGGTGAAGCGTACCGCTATGGGTTCTCCCTTCACCGGACTGTCGGTCGCGGTCTTGCGGATGTAGGGTACGACGGTTCCCACCGTAGGCTGGTTGTTGCCCAATTCAGGAAAATGGAATCCCTCCTGGGTCCGGTAGAAGTACCGCATGGTGAAAGAGGCGGTCCGCGCCTCGTTGTGCATGCCCCGGTAAACCCACGTGGTGCCCTTGCGATCGAGGAACGTGAACTCCCCGTAGCGCGGCGCATCATCATTGGTTTGGCTCCAAGTGAGGTCCGTCTTCGCGGGCGCGTCGGCGGAGACCGGCGCGGCGGTCGTTCCCGCCCGCACCTCGTGGTTCGCGACAATCTCCGGCGCCTGATAGGCGGGGAACCATAGCGGGGCGGTGTCGAAGTAGGTGTTCCACGAGCTGACGCCGGATGGGAGCGTTGGTAACGGCAGGAGGGGCAACGGCATCGGCGCCTGCAGAACTTTTCCGGCCTCGGCGATGTACGAGAAGGTTTTCCCCTCCACTGCCTTTTCCCGCAGCACCTTGAACACCGCCATCGCTGGAATGTCATCCGCCTCAGTGTAGTCGATGAGCACGAAGGCCTGGGAGGAGTCGGTGCGATTAAGGTCGTCGCGGAGCGCCCAAGCCCGACCGTTCAGCATCAAGGCGTGCTCCTCGTTGGGGTTATAGCCAAGCAGGGAACGATTGTTCTGCACATAAATGCTGCCTTTGGCCTGGAGACTCGGCAGGTCGCCCGAACCCGCGTTACTCGCGAGCACGATCTCCGCCGGACTTGAGGGCCACGTCAGTTTGTACTTCCGCACCATCGAGGGCCACAGCGTGGGGCTGATGCCGGCGCTGGCCGGCGCGCTCGCCGTGTACCACCAGACTTCCAGCTCATCGTTGCCCGCCAAGGCGTTAACGCCGATAATCGCGCCCTTGGCCGCCTCCGTGAAACCGACCTCGAAGGGGTTTTTGTAAGCCTTGGGGTTGTAGGCGGTGCCACTGGCAGTGCGGATGTAGCCGACCGCGCTCGAGGTTCCAGCGGGAGCGCCGATTCGCGATCCCACATTCACCGTGATGGGCGCTGCGAATTCCGTGAAGGTGGTGTCGAGTTTGGAGTAAACCCGTTCGAACCAAATCTCGTCGCCACTGGTGTAGCGGATCAGGGATCTCCCGGTGGGATTGGCGGCTGTGACTGTCGTGTAGAACCGGTAATCAGATCCCAGTCGTGCATGCGCCAAGGACGGGTCGTCCTGATAAACCAGCGTCGCGCTGTTACCCGAACTTAACTGGACCGCCGTGTCCGCGCTGGGATCGAGGGACCGGGCATAGATGGAATAGCGGGGCAGATCCGTTGGCCAGTTGAACGCGTAACCCGCATACGTATTCGGCCATTGGATGCTCAGGTTGCCGAGTTCCATCCAGTAGATCAGCACCTCGTTGCTCGGGATCTCGACTCCACCCGAAAGCAACTGGGTGGTTTGGCGCACCGCGAAAAGCCGTGAGCGCGGCGACCCGGCAGAATAGTACTGGTAGAGGAAAGGTTCCTGCGGAGCGGTCGTGTTCAACCCCGCCACCACCCGCTCCAGAAGAGTGGTTTCTCCTCCGGGAGGGAGAACCTGATCGCCGATTGCCACGCGCACGAACTCGGGCCGCGCCTCTTTGATCACCTCGACAATCTCGGTGCCGAGGGACTCGCGCTCATCGGGGTTGCCGGCCTTCGCGGAGCCCAGCAACTCGATGAACACGCGCCCCTCCTGGTTGTAGGCGTGAAGCGCGTTATCGAGGGTGCTGAACCACAAAGTGCGCTTTTCAGGAGGGAGGTTGGAGTTGGCGGAAGGGTTCGCGACCTCCCCCGGACGCACATAGGCCTCGGCCACGGTCGCCGGAAACAGGGAGTTGTAGACGACGTTGACGGTGGAAACCCGCGAGGTCGGGATCTGGATGACCGGCCCGTTGAAACCATTTTCCGTCCAGTAAACCCGCCGCACCGGCTTGGAGGGTGAGGCGGAAACCACGTATTGCCGGGTGACTTGCGCTCCGGAGGCGCGCTCCTGCCAGGTGATTTCAACCACACCCGGTTGGGTCGCGTACACTTGTTGCGCGTGCTTGCTGTAGTAAAACCGTTCGCTGGTGGCGTTGACTGGGTTGGGAAGGAAGAACGATTTTTTCTGGTCTTCAGTGAGGGCGACGCCCGCCACGGAGAATGCAGGCGGCGGGATAACGTCCCCCAGCGCGAAACCCACCTGCCTCGCGACCAAGGGGGTCGATATCCGCACGTATTCCACCTGCACGCCTTGGTTGGCGACCGGAGCACCGTTTGCGTAAGGAACTCCCTTGGGGAGGAGCAGCGAGGTGGACCCAGCCGTTTGGCTAGCACTACCGGCGACCACGACGCTGGGGGTGGACACGAGCAGGATGCGAACATCGTCCACCACAGTCGCCACATCTGCCACCCCGCTCACTCCCAAACCGACGATGCGAAGGGTGTATGAACCCGCAGATGCTACGGTGACTTGGGAGGACTCAAAGACCCTCCATTCCGAAGAGGAAAGCGCTGATTGGGCGACGCTTGCCACGAGCACAGGGGTCGAAGCTGAAGAGGCGGTGAGATAAACTTGGAGAGGATTGGCCGGAGTGACGTGCCGGCTGATGGCCTTGAAGACCACCTTGTAGGTTCCGGAATTCAGCGACACCCCTTGCCGTGCCGAGGAATTGGCGTTCTGAAAAAAAGCCCCCTGGCGTCCTTCAGGAGCATCCAGCCCAAACCAATCGCCCTTGGTTGCCACACCCGCGTTGTTTTCAAACGTCCAAGAGGCACTGGCAGCCGTTGGAGAGTACTGATAGGAGGAAACGGCTGGAAGTTCGAAACCCCCGTTTTCGATCATTCCTCCTCGATTGAAAATACGCGTGGTCTGCCAGCCTCCGATCACCGTCCCCGCACGAAACTGGTTCGCGGTAGGAGTACGCGGATCCGAGACAATGGACGGCGGCGGAGGCGGCCAGGCCGACGCCGGCTGCTGGCTGAGGATATTGCGGACGTCGTTCTCCAGCGACGGAGGCGTCTGACCCCAAGCGATGGTCGCCCCCACGACAAACAGTCTGAGCAGTCCCCGTGGACAAAGGTGGTTACGGCGCATAGCAATGAGCGTTCCGGGTCGCTGAGCCTGATGATGGAGCGCGTCAGTACTTGATGAAGTAATGCACGTATACGTTCTTAGGCCGGGATTCATTTCCGCCCGTTGCGGAGCTGACCCCGGAAAGAGAAATCGAGTGGTTATGCCCTCCATCAAAAGGAATAGCGCTGGGAGCATTCACGACGTCTGGCTCATTTCCCCTCCCCCCTGTGTCAGCTCCGTCAGTCGTGGTATTTCCATCGCTGGAGGCTGATCGGCGAATAAGTCCCCGCTCGCCTGGGTTGGCGTTCGCACCATGATTGTGGCCGCCGACATCACCCGTGTTTCCCGAGAGAGAAACATTATGCTGATGGGCTTTGGTGTCGGAGTCTTGATAGGACCCAACCACTCCACCCGTGCTCCCATTGGGATACGCAGCTGTGCGGGAATTGACGTCGGGATCTTGGCCCCGCCCCGAGTCGACTCCCCGCAGGAATACCCCCCGCAGGTCCGGCACCCGAAAAGTGGTGGCATCGACGTAACCCCAGCGAGGCGAGACTGTCTGGCCGCTGGCCGTCGAAAGTTTGGCGAAAAGCTCAATGTAACGAGCGTCCGTGCGAGAGAGCGAAGCCCCGTTACACCAAACGTAACCAGGGGGGGTGTCATCGCCGGCAAACGCTACGATGGTGCCGACCGGCGTCTTGTCCCTCGTGTCGGCGGTGACCCACCAGTCGTTGGCGCTGATGCTCTGCACTAGAACGCTCTCACCCTGAACCTTCAAACGGATCACGCCGTCAGTCACCCCATTGAGTGTACCGCCAGCCGGGGCCTTAACGATATCGGGGTCGGTTCCCGCATCGCGCTTGATCACGAGGTACTCACGCCGGGTGGCCATGGCTCCAGGCAGCGTGATAGTGGTGCCGGAGGATGGCGAGTTGATGACGATCGAGCGGGCGGTGTCGCTCGGCGTCGCGGCAGTAGCCGTCACCTCCTGCGAAACATAGGAAACCTGCGCTAGATTGACCGACGACCCGGCTGCCGTCGAACTAGCCAGAACCAACCGTTCCGCGGAGATACTCTTGTTCGCGACGTAGGCGAACGGCGTGCCGAGAAAAGCCAACCGCGGCAGGATTTCCGCCGGGGTCTGGCCGGGGATGACGATGGTCACTCCGAGGAAACGACCCTTGCCATCGAACGCACCCGGCAGGTTGGACTGCGCGATGGTGCCTTCGGCCGGGGAGAGCGTCGTGCCTTCGCCGAGACGCACGGAGAAGAGCCCTTTGCTGACGGTCACGACCTGCTTTTCCGACCAGATCACCGCACCGCCCTCCTGAGCGTCGTAAATCTTGAACCTCATCTCGTAATTCGTGGGGGTGGTCGGCGCCAAGACGTTACCCGTGGCATCGAGCGCCTTGCCTTGGTAATCGATGGAGCCGGGTGCGCCCTGCACGGCTTGAGCGCGGGCAGCGATGGTGAAGCCGGCAGCGGCGATCGAGAGGATAAGAAGTGCTGCGCTGGTTTTCATGACGGGAATGCAGGGTTAGGGAAGAATCAGAGAGGCGACGTCCGAAACGCGGTTGATGACAAAACTGCCGGAAATCGTGATGGGAACCGGCCGGAGGCCTTCAACCACTTCGGTGTAAGTTCCCCCCAGCATCGTCGAGCCCCAGGAGGGATCGGTCACTCCGGCTACAGAGGGCAGAAACTCGAGTGTGACGGTGCGTTTCACCGTGAGTGACTCCCTTCCAGCTGGAAGCTTGGTCTCGAACCTGGCGTCGAGATTATCGTGGTCCGGATGGAAACGATGCACGAATGGGTTGGAGTCGGAGTCGTAATCGAGCAGGATCTCAAAAACCGATGATCCGGAGCGGCCGATCGCGCCGGAAGTTGCGCTGCGAACCGTACCAGCTGGCAATGAGGCGACGCTCATGCGACCCGAAGCCTTGACCCCAACCGGCAATAAACTCTCGGCCGCGGCCAGGAGCACGCCCGAAGATTGCGAGGCAATGAAGACCTGCTGTACCAGACGAGTCGGGCCCGCTGAATCTCGATGCAGCAGCAGCGGAACAGAGAAAGAGGCGGGAACCTGTCCGGGCCGGCCCGTCGGCGGCGCAATGGTTACGGTGGGGTTCGAGGTGTAACCAGATCCACCGTTGGTCAAAGTGAGCTGCTGCAGCCTTCCGTTAGGCAACACCACCACCGAGGCCGTCGCTCCGGATCCGCCGCCGCCGCTGATGGTTACCGTCGGAACCGTGGTGTAGAACATCCCGGAGTTATTCAGCGAGATCTCAGTCACCTTCCCACCACTAGCGACGGCGCTGGCCGTCGCACGCACCGGAACCACCGCCGCATTTCCTTCGATCTGGGATACGTCAGATATGACCGCCACGCCCGACCAAAGTCCGTTGAGGTCGCTTGCCACTGCCGAAACCGGGAGATCCACACTAATCTGACCCAGAGAGTCGGTGACCCGCAGCAGACCGGCAAAGAGTTGGCCGGGGGTCCCGCCCATCGCGACCCGGTCTACCACCAGAACCACGTCCGTCGACTGGCCGGCCGGAAGCGTGACGGTATGCGCCGCCGAGCCCACCGTCAGATTTGAGTACGTGAACTCATTTCCATTCGCATCCAACGCACCTCTGACCTTGAGCGGAATAGTACCAGTGATCGTGGGGACCACCGACACCGTCGGCGTGGTTGCACCATAACCCGCCCCGTTGTTCGTGATGATGAAGGATGAAATGGTGCCACCCGCCGATAGGACGGCCGTCGCGGTGGCACGAGTACCCGCCGAGGGCGCGGAGATCGTCACGGTCGGCGGGGACGCATAAATTAGGGTATTATTGATGTCGGGATTGATCCCCGTAACCTTCCCCGCGGTTGCGGCATCGGCCCCCATCAAGGCGGTGCCTGCGGTGATCGAGGGGGGCGTCTCGGATGCCAGCAGCGAAAGGGAGATCGTGAGCGGCTGCGCTGCGGTCTTATTGCGAAGATTAAGCTTCAGCACGAGGCCGCTTCGACCGAAATTGAGCCCGCGCTGATCAGCCAGCGACACGGCGACCGGTCCGTAGTAGTCCGAATACTTGGTGGCCTGCACCCAGTAGGCCACGCCGCGCGTGACCCGCTCCGTCGGTGGATTCACCAACTGGGGATTGCGGGCGGAGTTGGGAATGGACGTGCCGGAAGAGACGTAATTGGGATCGGAGGTCCCGCTGCTGACAAGGGGGCCGCCCACGTACTTCAGAATATTGGTGGTGTCGGCCAACGCGGCGCTCTGCGCGAGGAACTGCGAGAAGGTCGGCGCTGGTGACGCGGTCGGAAATCCGACGAAATTCACCCCGCTCGTGGTCCAACGGTAATTAGGCAAAACGGGGCGACCCTTGAGCGTGAGCGTCACCGAGGTGAAGCCATCGGCCACCTTCATCAAATAAGCCGCGTTGGGAGTGAAGGAGAACAACGTCGACTGGGAGGGCGCCCCGCGACGCCAGACGCTCCAGGCCGGATCGGTCTGGGAAGGTGTGCTCGGGTCCGTCGTGAACTGCGGGCCGCTCGGCGGATTCCAACGCCAAACCTCCTGGATCTCAGGCCGGTCCGACAAAGCGCTGTCGATCGTGGTCACCGCCGGCTCGAGCGAAAGCCAGATCGCGTTCCATCCGACAATCAGCGGGTAGCTTTCTGTTTTCCACTGCGCATGGAGCGGCGCCCCCACCATCGCGAAAACCGCGAGGAGCAACGTGCCCGTGAAGCGGGAAAGACCTCGCGAAGCAGAGGAAGCGGACCGCCAGGTAAACCGGATCGAGTTAACGAAAGTCGTCATCACCGTTGGGCGGAAGCGTTCACTTGGATCCCGGCACGAAGCCGTCCTCGGTATCGCCCCGCGCGAAGTACGCGCCGGTGCGGACGGCCCCGGAACGCTGGTTGTAAAGCTCGATCACCCGCGTGAGCTCGAGGAGGTTGATGCATCCGTCGCGGTTGAAGTCCGCGGTGTGCGGGATGGTCGGCACCGCGGTGACGCCGCTTACCCGATTCACATCGGGCGCGAAGCCGTCCTCCCCTGTTACGTCGGCCCGGTAAGCGCCAGTACGAACCTGCACAGATCTCGTGCCGTAAAGCTCAATCACGCGAGTGAGTTCCACCAGATTGATCCGACTATTGCGGTCCACGTCCGCGGAATGAAACGTGGGGCCGGCGGGAACGAACAACGGGTCGGATCTGGCCAGGACTTGATGCGTTACGCCATCCCGCAAGCCGGAAACCATGGTGGTGAGCGAAGGCATACCTGAGGTCCCGGAAGGTACGGCCAGAACGACATTGAACGACGGCGCAGGCACCGCCGGCGACGACCAGGTCCACTCAAGGATGCCCCGGTCACCCGCGACAGGCCGATGAGTTGCGCGCTGCGAATCGTCGCTTACGAAGGACCAGTCGGTGGGTAGAAGGATGGAAAAATCCAGCTGCGAAAATGCGGCGGCGAGTTCCGCCCCGACTTTGATCGCCACCCGGCCGCCCGGGATGTATCCAAAACTTCCCACTTCCTGACGGGCGGAAATCTGCGGGCCCGTCGCGGAACCGGTGACGGTCATAGCCCGACTATCCAGGGAGCGCGCCCCGGAGGTCACGCGAACCCAGAAACTGCGGGTTCCCTGCACCGAAGAAAGGGAAAAAACTGTCTTGGTCTGGCCCGCTAGGGGCTTGGAAACATCGCCGCGCTGACCCTCGAACCACTGGTAGACCAGACCGTCTCCCAAAGCCTCGACGCGCAGCGTTGCGACGCTCCCCGCAGCAACCATCACGTCGCCGGTGGCAAAACGGATATCAAACCCGGTGGTGGCTGGAGCCGAAATCATGTCCCGGCCTCCGTTGGCGAGCATCCCCAACACCGCCACGGTTCCTGCATCCGAAGTGTTAAACAGGCTGACCTGCGGGAGAACTGGGGTCTGTAGTTGCCAGGCTGGGTTGGTCAGGAGAATCCATTCCGGAGCCGAAACCAGGGATTTACTATTATAACCCCATACATACAAACGACTTCCAATTTCGGCTCCCGAGGCTTGGACGCTCGACCCCGTCACGGAAAAATAATTGGCCCCCGCGTCGGAAAACCAGGAGTTCACCGCGTCAGCATCTCCGGTCGATAGAGGAACCCAAGCCGTTGACCACGAAGATTTTGGATCAATAGCTGGGTCGAAACCGGCCTTGAAGACGCCAACTTCAAAAAAGAACGTTGGGGAAACCGGCCATGCGTCGCCGTTGGAATAGGTTCCTTTGCCGCCGCTACCTCCCGCACTGGTAATGCCGATCGTCTGTTGTCCCAAGCCGAGGGACGCGGAGATGAGGCCCCCGGCGAGGACAGAGAGCGATCGTATGTTCACAGGGAGAAAGGCACGGACTGGACGAGCGGGGCGAGCGGACCGGACTTGAGCCTGACCAGAATTGCCGATGACGCCTCGAGCAGCTTGGCACCGGAATAGTCGAGGTTATCGAGGGCGGCTTTTTGCCAAGCGGGCGCAGATCCAGCCCTCAAAAAGAAGCCCTCGAAGGCCGCTCCATCCCACCTGAAAACCTGATCTGCAACCTCCGCTGTTGCACCGGAGGTCAAGCCCGCCACCGCTAGCAAACGGAGGTCCGCGAGCGACGCTGACACCGGAAAACCGGATACGATCAATTGTCCGGAGGAAACCGGACTGCGGACGAAGCGACCGGCGCGCACTTCGCCTACGACGGTGAAGGTTGCGGCGTTTTTCTGCCGCTTGAAGAACACCCCAACGCCGGGCGGAATGATGGCGCCGTCCTGATTAACCGGGCCCGTGGCCAGCGATCGCCACTGCGGTGAAACCCCGTCTCGAAAGTAGAAGACGGAAAGACCTTTTGCCGTGGAAAAATACACCTGATCCGCCTCTGCGGGGTTGATCGCAGAATTCAAGGAACTCGCAGTACCTGTTCCAAAAACACCGGCGAGTGTCCAGTGGGGTCGAACCACCACTCGATGACCAACGATAATGGCTAAATTACTCTTTTCGAGCGTGTTAAGATGGGAATCTCCGAGAACTACCCTCCCCGCGGATCGGGCCTTCGTGGCAGACTCATCAATTTCGAAACGGTGCCCTAAAGCCGTACTAGAGGAACCATCGCGATGGCTAACCACTTCCAAGTAGTACGAGGATCCTTCCAGCAGGTCTCGGGTGAACGTCTGAGGGGTTCCTTCGCCACTAACGATCGTAATCCCGCCTGAGTCCACCGACTCCACTATTCCAGCAGCCACCGCTGGACGAACCAGCGGAACTCCGACGGAAATCATGCGGTTTTCACCGACGGGAAACGCGACCGTGCCGACTACGCTCGCCACGTCCTGCGCCCTCAAGAAGAGCGTAGGGACCAGCGAGAAAAACACTCCCGGAAGGAACGGGAACGAGGAAAGCTTGCGCAACGGCACAGGGGACTAGACCAATGCCTTAAAGAGCCCGTCTAACACAAGGAATTTCTCGCTTCCAGACCGTCAGCAAAACCCTTCCGTCTGCCTGCCAAAAGGCACTGAGCAGGACACCGCAAGCGCAGCGGCGAAATAGTTTATCCGCCACGAGGCCGTCCGCTTCATCCGCGCGCACCGCGACCGGCCCTTC
>Ga0194133_10002250_pt1 | contig 30530 bp, 25 predicted proteins | sample TA2KigOf40mmetaG_FD_155448 | JGI IMG/M metagenome (GOLD analysis project Ga0194133, IMG submission 155448) | Freshwater microbial communities from Lake Tanganyika, Tanzania - TA2015055 Kigoma Offshore 40m | ecosystem: Environmental > Aquatic > Freshwater > Lake | place: Tanzania: Lake... | reverse complement strand
AACGATCGATTGTTGCTCCTGGTGAGATGGTGGGTATGGTGAGCGCCCAGAGTATCGGTGAGCCTACAACACAGCTTACGTTGAACACATTTCATTCTGCTGGTGTTGCGTCGAAATCGAATGCGACGCGTGGTGTGCCGCGTATCGAGGAAATCTTGTCACTTTCTGAGAATCCGAAGAATCCGTCGATTACCGTATATTTCAAGGAAGACGATGGATCAACACCGGAACGTGTTCAAGAGTTTATTCCGTTGATCGAACATACGAAATTGGCTGAAGTAGTTGACAGTATCGAGGTATGCTTTGATCCGGATGATTTGAATACTCTTGTTGAACAAGACCGTGCGGTGATGACACAATATCAGGAGTTTGAAAAGTTGATTGAAGAATGTGTGCGTGACTCTGAGATTGTGGCAACGTCGGGTGTTCCTCAAGTTCCGTCTGGTGGTGGTGGTGGCGCGGCGGCGGCGGCGGCGGCTGGTGGTGGAGGGTCGTCGCCGTCATCGAAATCAAAATGGATCATCCGAATTAAGATTGACCCAGAGGCAATGTTGGACAAGAAACTTACGATGGACGATATTCACTTTGCGATCAAGAATAGTTACGGTTATGAAGTAAGCTGCGCATTTTCGGACTATAACGATGACAACTTGGTGTTTCGACTGCGAATGGAGAACATCGCGCAGACCAAAAAGTCGGGTGGTGGTAGTGCGGGACACAAACAAAATCCGCTGGATCAGTCGGATCATATTTATATGATTAAGTCATTCCAAGACCAACTCCTGAATAATATTGTTCTTCGTGGTGTAAAAGGAATCAAGAAAGTGATGCTCCGTGTAGTCAAAAATACGCTCGTAAAGTCAGACGGTGTTTATACAAAGAAAGATACATGGGTATTAGATACTACTGGGACAAACCTCATTCATATGCTTGGTCTCGATTATATTGACGCAACACGAACCGTAAGTAACGATATTCAAGAAGTTTATCGCGTATTTGGAATTGAAGCGGCTCGCCAAGCGATTTATAATGAACTGGTTGAAGTATTTGACGACTCGCCGATTAATTATCATCACGTAGCTCTATTATGTGACCGCATGACCGTGTCGTCGTCGATGATCTCGATCTTCCGTCACGGAATCAATAGCGACGATATAGGACCGATCGCAAAAGCATCATTCGAAGAAACGCCAGAGATGTTCTTGAAGGCAGCGCGTCATGCTGAATTGGACCCGATGCGCGGCATTTCAGCGAATGTCATGTGTGGTCAAGAAGGGTATTATGGAACGAGTGCGTTTCAGGTGCTCGTGAATATCGACGAGATGATGAAACAAGATTCTGTAGAATATCGTCATACCGACGCGAATGAGGAAATTGACGAAGCATTCAAAGCGAACTCATCGGTTGGATTGGATACAGATAAGTGCGGTATTCCGAAGTTGGCAATACAGTCGTGTGTGGATAACGTGAAGAAGGTGCGGCTTGGTAAAGTGGATGATGATTATGATATTGGATTTTAAGGTAAGTAAACCAAATGACACTAATAATAAGAATAATTTATTTTTTACGTCGTTGTTGTCGTCGTCGTCGCGTCTGCCTTCGCGTCTGTCTTCGCGTCTGTGTCATTCTTCCACCACCAGAAGAAACTTCATTCATGAGACTACTAAGTTCATCGTCTGGTTCTTTCAAATCAGGAATACATCTAAATGGCGGATTAATCGGATCGTTAGGGTCAAAGTTATAATCGATTTTAAATCCACTAGGGCATATCGGATCGCTACCTCCTTTTGGGTCGTCCATCGGGAGCGGATTCCCTTTTTCATCTAAACCGTCTTTTGCCGGTTTATTTTTGTTTTTTTTAGATATGGTCGTGCTGCTGGCTTTCTGTTTATTTTTCGGTTTCGGTTTCGGTTTCTTAGATATCGTCGTGCTACTACTGGCTTTTGATTTATTAACAGCATTATGATTCAGCTTACTCGTTTTTGTATTACGATCTGACTTCTTTATCATGATATTATAACACTGTTATAATCTAACAATCTTATAATATACCAATACTAAATATTCGAAAGATATTGAACCTTATAATGTATCAAATCAGAATCACATTCCACCGTAGATTCGGTTTATAAATGTGTCGTCACTACAATACGTATCAAGTTTCCATGTTCATTTAATGAATTAAATTAAATTAATTCGCAACAGGGGGGGCCTGGCCTCATCCGCCGGTTTGAAGGTGGCGGCGGGCTCGGCGAGTGCGACGGGAAGCAGATTTGCGGTGGCGGTGGCGAGGGGCGGCAGATTTGCGGCGGCTGGCACCGGATTGACTTTGACGGGACTTCGACATTATATATAATATAAGTATTTTAATTTTAACGCGTAAAACAAAGATAAATGCTCCTTACGGGGCTCGAACCCGTGACCCCGGGCTCATAAGACCCGTGCTCTGACCAAAACTGAGCTAAAAGAGCGTAACCTGTGCGGATAAGAGAGCAGTCATGCTGTAATACCCACTTAACCATATGGACTTATATTTAAGTTATTTACGTCACCATGCGATTATTCATCCAGCAACATCAACGCCATCGCTGCGTAATTGTGTAAATCGATCAACGTATCCCGAATACCTTCATCGTTGACTAAACTCACCCCGTTTTTTGTAATCGACATCGACCGTTGGAGTTTATCCTCGATTCGCATGAGCACGCCAATTACTCCATATTTCGCAAACGCATCACCATAATCCGCATTTTTCTTCGTAAATAGTTCAAGGGCTTCCGCTTGGACTGCCTTCATTTGTTCAACGCGTTTTGCTTGTTGTTCCATATCTTGATCTTTGTAATCATATAAACAAATACTATTTATATGATTTTTGTATATACCGACAACCCGGTTCGAACGAGTGACCTCAGGGTTATGAGCCCTGCGCGCTGCCTCTGCGCCATGTCGGTAACATGAATCGAATCTGTTCTTAGAATGAAATGACGATGCTGCGTTTATAGCGTCCAGCTTGACAATACCGGAGATAGGTTTCGATCCTATGTCCTCGGAGTTATGAGCCCCGCGCGCTTCCTCTGCGCCACTCCGGTAAAATAACGATGTTGACAGTGAGTTTCGATCTCACGACATTCCGAATAAAGTGTCGAAATTCTTCCGCTGATATATGCCAACACCAGCTGCGTTTTATGTCCAGCTTGACAATCTGTTTCTATAAAACAGATGAAAGGAACCCCTGGGGGTAATACCGGCGGTAGGTTTCGATCCTACGACCTTCCGCTTATAAGGCGATAATCATTCGTAGATCGGACCACTTCCTTACAGAAGTAGTAAAAAAGGTAACAAACGACGTTTTAGACGCTCTGCCGCTGAGCTACACCGGTATAATAAACGCGATGGATCATACAAACTTTTCATATTTCTACAATCCACAAATCAAATTTAATCAAATGATAATCATCACAAAGCGGACCATGAACATGGTAAATAATTTTGTGACGATGGATGATTTGTGAAGAAGTTAGAATCTTGAAAACATGATCTCAATCGCTACTCCTTTTACTCAAAGGAGGAGAAGTGGTTCACCCATTCTCATAGTATACAAAGAAAATCTCTTTAAGTTCTTTTTCGGCGAAAAAACGCGCGATCCGACGAGATTTTCCTAAATATTATTCGATAATATCTTCGATTTGTTTTGCGGTTCTACATATCCGAAACCGATGATACCACCTTTTTGAAACAATCGGCAATACTTCCAATTGAACCAACTTAAAACTTGTATCCAATAATCCTAAAGCCATCTGTTCTTCTTGTCCTTTAAGTGTGAGAGAAAAAACGGATTTTAATACGAAATGAAGGAGCATCATCACATGTTCACGTGATACATAGAATCGATATACCTTACCTTGATTAATATCATTAAATGACTTGATGATATAATATACCAGCTGATTGAACTGTGGGGCATCATTAATATCGATTACGCCATCTGACAATATTTTATTGAAACCACTTTCCAGTATGAAATTGAGTTGGTCTCGTATTCCGTCTTCACAAATATATTTCTTAATCGTTTCAAGGTCGTATTGTGAAAACCGGTCCTTGAATTCGTCAAATATACGCTCGATCTGATTGATTGCTAGGGTTGGATCCTTTAACATCGCGTGTAATCTGGCCTTTTGAAGAAAGGGAATCGCAAAAATTAAGTTGAATGTAATATCTTTGGCAAACTGAAATAATGATAACTTTGTTTTTTTGATTTCGACATCATCATCGTCATAGTCGATTGCGCTTTCTCTATCCTCTTCTTCTACGATAACCTTTTTATTTAATGTATTCTTACATGTGCTGGATTTTGAAATGGGTTTTTTCGTTGTATTTCCATTACCCGTTTCAGATGTTGGATTTTTTATTGTGTTTGTTACTGGAGCAACCGCAGCAACCGCAGCAACCGTAGTAATCGCAGCAGTAGTAGGCGCAGCGATTTTACTTCCGACTTGTAACGATACATCAGAGTGTTTTGTAGATATGGATGGTGGTTTTTGTTTTTGACTTACGACTTGTTGATTCATGATGTCTGTCATTGCTGAATGATTAATTGATTTTATAAAATTCATATTGTTACTATAGTTTGCGTTTAATTTGGCCGATGAAACTACATCTGGTATATCAAATATATCACTTGCTGTGTATTGCTGCGGTTGTTGCGGTTGTTGCGGCTGTTGCGGTTGTTGCTTCGTAACGTTTGATGGAGAAATATTACTTACAAGATCTGCAGTGACATATACTTGTTGTTTCGAATTCATTACTTCCTATATATCTTCTCTATTTATTTTTCTTTGTTCTTCATAGTAAAAACACGCCTTTTATTCTTTATATTTAATAATTTAAAGGTACGGATATACTCTTCGAGAGAAACACGCGTATCATCATCTGTTCGTATATTTTCCTGTAATTCATGTGACACATAACTCAAGGGGATCTTCAAAATAGAAGTATTTTTATCAGGTTTAATTTCAAATAAACCAAACAGTGATGGAACGTCTTGAACAACCTGAAATGGTTGAATAAAAAAATAACTTTCGGTCATTTCATCTCCGTATAATACCATATATTTTTTACCGTTTTCACTTAATAATGTCTGTGACACAAACACCATCGGTATTTTGAAGTATGTCGCTAGAAGCCATACATCTATTTTTGTAAGAAAGTAATTTTCACTTTGAATAATTTGAGATAACGTCGCGCGCCCCTCGTTTATAATGTCTGCGTATTTCTTCATACCATAACCATTTAATATCATGGTAAGTTTTTTTTCTAACCCAAGGGCTGCTAATTTCGCGTATTCAGTGACAAGTATTTCCTTTACTCGCGTTATCGTTATGTTAGCAAATTGGTCGACGTGCTGAAAACGACAATTATCACACATGAAGTAATTACAAAGACGACAGGAGAAATCGGCTTGATCTATCCCAATATTCGATTGACATTTCACGCATATTTCTGGTTCTGCCGCCGCAGCTGCCACCCCTCTTACCATTACATCACCACTCTTACGAATACATGAATGACCACTCGGACATTTTGACGCGAGTTGCGCAACAGACCGCAATATTGTTAGTATAATATCGAATGAGCATTCCTTGCTTTCGTTCGAAAAAATTATTTCAAATGTATTTATCTTCGGAAAAAATGTTTTTCGTAATGTATCTGTGATGTTTCTTTTAGATACTTCTTGACAAAAATTGAGGACATGATTGATTTCATTTAAATGTAAGACAGAATCTGGAATTTGTGGGTTCTCGTCAATACCACCTGACGCCGCATTTTCGTGTGTTGATACCGCCTCCCCGTTTTCACTTGTAATCGGTTTAACTTTATTAGGTGTGCGTTTAACGCCTGTTTCTAATTCAAAGTATTGATCAACGTATTCTTTTCGATACACCGGATCATAATTCTGTATACCTCGACTACCCGCGTCGCTAGGAGCAACCGTATAAAAGTTAGTCTGATGAATGTATGGGTTCGCATCTGCTGGCTCCATATTCTCGAAATATTCTTGGGTGATGAATGTTTCTAATAATATAATTTCATTCTCTCGGAGATCGTATTTTATATCTTGAAATGTCGGATACTTCATCGGTTCAAACATGAATAAACGAACTCGCTCATACCGAATCATTTCATCCGCTAATTTTCCGTAGTATGCGACCTCATTATCAATATCTGGAAACATTAAATTACGCTGAGGTAGAAGAAGTTTACACATACCACCAAATTCCTTCAAACAATAACTCTTTTTACCGCATGTGTCGTAGTCGCTTGTAATACATCCCGATACCTCGCCTACATGTTTTAATGATTCTTTCGTGTATCGAATAAATGACACATGTTTGGATAATAGCTTCTTCATATAAGCGATAATCTGTGTCAGTTTGTTCGTATAAATGACGAATGACGACCCGATTAATCTCTCGATATTATCTTTGATTGCTTTATTTTCAGGACGATTCAATACATTCCGAGAGGTGTTTCTGAATACATTATAGAAATTCGTTTCTAATCGAATATTGCGCACATATCTCTCGCGCGTCTTGTCTGCCTTCTTATCGGACGGTGTGGTTTGGACAACTTTGTCCGCAATAAAATGATTAAGATAATTTCCTTCTGTGATTGTGGGTATTTCGTCATTTTGATTGAGTTGTTGGTCATTTTTAACATTGACTTGAAGAAATTGGTTTGTTTCAGTAATAACGCCCACGACCAAACCGTCTTCTACTACTTTGACTTTTGGTAAACAGAATAGTTCTTTCTTTGTCGTTTTCTTCACGTGTCGTTGAACTTCTTTTAAAAAATTGACGGTTTGGCGATAACTCAATTGCCATAATTGTTCGTCATCCATGAGAATGATTGGAGGATTAGGAAGAGATGACCCTGATGCTACTCCGCCATCATGTTCGAGAGGTGCTGAAACTGCTGTAGGAATTACACCTTTCAAGTAAGTGCTCTCATAATGTTTTTTGGTTACAAGTAATGGGTCTAACTTTATTAGTTTTGATATTGTTTGTGAAATTTGTAACCCGATCACTTTTCCATTATAATTCATCACTTGTGCGTGAATCGTAAAGCCTGCGTCTTTTACTATCTTTGCTATAGTTGACGCGGGTAAATTCATTCGGTATTTGTATTCACGTGGTTGACTCGCATGTAAGCGACAATATGAAAAATAAATATCGCGAACGGTTTCTATAATATGTTTTATTTTTGGCATAAGTGTTTTGCTTTTTAGAGAAAACAGACCATGTTTGGTAAATTTTCCGTTGGATTTGCTTTCACATAAATAAATGGGTTCGTAATATGTATCGCGTTTCATTATGATGATGGTTTTACGGTTTATATCAAACACCTCGCCGGAATATGCGTTTGTTGGACAGATGACCTGAACATTATTGGTAATATCATCATCTGGAATATGAAGAAGTATAATATTGTTGCCCTGATTAAATAATCTCTCGTTAGGACGACATACAATATCCCAAAGGTAGGTATGATCGATGATTGATGTATCGTCGTCGAGGTATGCGATGAAGTTTTCGTATGCGTTACATATTCTTGCGAACGTTTCTTTTGGGAGTGTTTGAGAGATTCCGTATTTTCGCGTGATGTCTTCTTCCAATAATTCCTTGTTTGGATTATAAAACGAATCTACTAATGTTCCGTTATGTAGAGTTCTAAACATATATACGTCGAGAGATTGGATGATAATCTTGCGCATTTCACGAATCGATGGTATATAATCACTTTTATTTTTCGATGATTCATTGTGAGATGCTTTTATTATTGGCGCGGATGATGGACGTGGATTTAATGAAACGGGTGTATCATCATCAGATGCGTATTCTTCCGTCGGTCGCGGAGTATATAGTGGCATGGTGGCAGCGGATGCTTCTACACTAGATATTGCGGGTTCTTCTCCAGAAGAAGCGACACTATTTGATACGACCTTTGGGTTTTTCATTTCTTTTACTTTTTTCAGAATACCATTATGTATTGGATCCGCTGTGATCGATGCTGGTTCTAATTTTGGTGGATTGGACTTCGCAGTAGCGGTTGCGGCGGTTGCGGCGGTGGCGGCGGTGGCGGCGGTGGCAGGGACAGTAGGGACGGTCGGAATTAATGTAAACGACTCTTTTTCTTTAGTCACGCTTTCTTTATAATAATATGCTATAACTGATACAAACGATTGTCTGTCATTCGTTTCAACACCGCGTCTCAATAGACAAGGTGTATCTTTTTTTATTGACGCATTTTTTAGACTTACTTGACAGTTCTGGTTATCCGTAAATAAGAATTTCTGGAGTTGAGTTGGTAGATATCCTAAACGATTATTTTCAAGTGGAAACTTGTCCGAACTTAAAATACGATCGTCTTTCATTTCATGTAATTTTACAGGATCTGAAGGTAATGATACCACTTGAACGGGTGCTTGTGGGCGAGGCGTTTCATCTAGTGGTCTTGATACCGCCAAGTCTAAAGGCATCACGTCAGTAGCAGCAGTATCAGCAACGGCGGGGACGACGACACCTTTCTCGATATTTTCTTGTTGTTTCGGCGCCTCTGTTATTTTTATGGCTTCAAATTGCTTTGCCTGGCATTCTTGTCGTCTTGCGGTTTGTGCCGGCTTATCCCATTGCGCAAAACAACACGGAACACACAATCCTTTAGGATGAGCATCTTTTTTTAGAAATCCTGGATAATGTTGTTTATAATTTCCCTTTTCATCGACATGGTATTTGTCGTCGGTGAATTCAAAAATGGTCGCACCTGGCGGTATTTTTTTCGCCTTCTGAGGAATGACGGTTCCATATTTTCCAGACTTCACTTCTTCTTCAGTCAAACTTGTATTATGTTTCAGACTCCAATATCTCGGACATATATAATGATATGGTTTGCTTGCGTCAGAACCGTATGTAATGCTGTGCGAATATGAACCGGGATGCTCGCGATCAATACGTTCTTTTTCTTCACTCGTTAGTATTACAGGTTGACGTCGCACATTCCAGGGACAACTTCGCGAATATGCGTTGAATTTGCCGACATCTTCATTTAAATGTATGATCGGATCTCGGTCTTGTATTCTTTTCGAAAAAGGATTTGGATTCGCTAATTCCATTCCAGTTATGTCCGAGAGGTCTTCTTCTTCAGGTTCGGCTTCGGGTTCGGGTTCGCTCATGCGTCGCGAAGCAGCAGTATATACCACAGCACCACCGCCACCACCGTTCTGTGCGCTATCATCATTATAATCATCGTCTTCGTCTTGTAACAAGTCAAACAAATCGATTTCATCTTCTTTTTGGGGTGCGGCATTTTCAACCTCAAAACCAAAAATCGGTTCAGGAGCAGCAGCAGGACCTCCCGTTATGGCTGGTCCCGGTTTTTTTATCATAGGGACGATTTCCGCCATGAGTTCAATCGACTCTTCTTTATCACTTGCAACTATATCGCCGACGACCGGTTGTGGTGACTTGGCAGCTGAAGCACGACTAGGCTTCGACTTTACGTCGTTGGCGGTGGCGGTGGCGGTCATCGCAGTATTCGCGCATAATTCGGATATTTTTTCATATGGAACACGCGTAGAGCTCGGATTCTGATAGATACGAATAATCGAATCGATATACGCATGTAATGACGTTAGGTATAATATGTTATTTATATTTGTAATTTCGATCGTAATGATGTTATTGAACGCCCCTTTTGTGATTTTTGTAAGAAATCCGGGATTATTTTTGATACGGATAGCTCCTCCACGAAATCGCGACACCTGTTGTGTTTGAAGTGATGATAAAAATGAGGATAATTTACTTTTAGCATCTTGCTCGCTAATACCATAATTATCTCTCAAACCGTCGATGATGTCTCGATCACTTTGACGTTTATTCATCATTTCGATAATATATGCGTCCTGACTTGACATGTCATTATAGTTACTTACACGTTTGTAGCGAAGCACGATTCCTTTCTTTAAACTCCCTTCTACCTCGTTGAACGCACTAGAAATACATTTAATCATCTGTTTGATTTCGATATTTCGCGTGATCGGAAGTTGCGCAAAATGCTCCAGATTGATGATTTCGATCTGTGGATGATACAAACGCGAAAATAGATTCATTTGAAATCCACCCTGCTCAACGTGCTCTTTGATTTCACGAAGAATCGGGTTTACCGTTGCGATGACAATTTGCTCGATTTCAGTCGTAGTAAATGAGAACTTGGCGGTTAATTTTACATAAATCGACCCGTTTGGATAAAATTCACATGAAACTGGTATTTGTAAATTTATTGCTTTGTGATCAGGAACCTCATTATTTTTATAAATGTAGATAACATAGATTGCTACACTTTTTTTCCGCGCGGTTGTTTTGATTAATCGAAATATATCTCCCTTCGAAAGGTATGGTATCTTACGACCGCTTCGACTAATACCTGATATAAACAGTTTGTAGATATTGTCGCGTTTCTTCCCCGGGTTATATTTGATATACGGAATTGTAGCGGAGCAATGGATAAGTTTAAAAATCGCGTCGAGAGATTGATTGTATGGCGTTTCTGGATGGATCATGAATTCGATGCCCCGAATCCCGTTATCGATGTAATTGTGTTCATGTTCCGGAATTCTTTTTTCATAGATGTCGTGAAGAAGCTTGATATTGGCAGTTTGGCGCATGAATTTCTCATTTATGATACGTTTATCTGCTTCAAATAATTTCGGTTTATAAAGCATGAGCGTGTTATAAGAATGGATGGTTGATAGATCGGTTTCACCTGATGCTTCTGCTGAACCTTTTTCGAGAGATGATCGCGGTGCTTCATCCCGAAATGACGAGAGATACGGATAATATAATGACACCATATAGGACTCGTATATCGGTTTTCTGAATTCGCCACCTCCAGATGTTTGCTGTAATGTTGATGTATCTTTATGTAGTTCTGTTTCTCTCGCGTAGAGTAATGCGTCTTCCGCTGAGACTAGATAGATTATATTATCGCAAAATAAACCATAATCAATTAACACCATTTTATTCGTCGTATTTACAAGTTCGGTCGCATGTATTTCTAAAAACGGGTCGGCGTTGAAAGCATCAAATGGATTCGCGGCATAGGGATATTCGTGGACAGAGGCAATATTCAGACTTTGACCTAATGCTACATTTATGATACGTTTGTGCTGTTCGAGTTTTAGATTTGCGATATTCGTATACGTATAACGTCCGTCGGTGGGTGAGCCAAGTTTCATATACTGCGACCCCTTACCCGCACCAGTCATCTTACAGTCAAGTGCGTTTTCGTTGACACATTTCGAATGATTATCTATATTTAATAAGTAATTCTGAAGTCTCACGGCTGTAAGTTCAAGCTTTCCATTCGACGTAATCTGATCATACGCCTGTTGCGTGGTAATCGATTTCGCTTGCTTACAGAAAAAATATAACTCTGCGTATGATAGTGCTACTTTGTCGCGTGTAAGATAAAGAAACTTCTTTTTAACTGTTTCAATCGAGTCATCAGGATATATTCTCTCGGGAAGAAAGACTACCTTTATACCATATTCACTGATCAATAGTAGTTCATAATCACTAAATATTCTTTGAAAGTATGGATTATCAGGCTGTTGAAGAAATTCGTCATTGATATCTACGACTCTACCTTCGTCCGCCATGAATTCTACATCACCATAGAATACATAAATTACGTTGTATTCTGGTGAAAGTTCTGACTCGGCCGCGGCGCCCTCTAGATCATCAACCGGTTTGGGCTTGGTTACATCCGGGGAACGTATGTGATAAATTTTATAAATAGGTATATCTGATACGCCGTTTTCCATTTCAGACGTTACTATTATATGATAAGATACTTTATTATCATATTATTCTCGATTTATACATCATGGCAAGTAGTATAAACAGATTTTATTCTATTATTGTAAATACTTGTTATAATGTTGCGTTCTGGTGATACTCCTCTGTTCAAAATGATCGTCGCGCTTTGCCGCGGTGGAGGTATAGGCCTTGAAGGAACACTTCCGTGGCCTAAAATCGACCGTGACCTCCGTTTCTTTTCACATATGACCCGATCTGATGTTTTTCCATATGATATCGCGGTGGTGATGGGGCGAAAAACATGGGAAAGCATACCAGCGGAATTTAAGCCGCTTCCGTTTCGTGACAATATTGTGGTCTCTGCGACACATGACTTTGATATGGAAGAGCACAAACCTGGCGTGATCTTTGTAAAAAAACTGTCGGATGTTCATAAATTCTCGATGAATTATAATGTTATATGGTTTATTGGTGGTGCGTCGATCTACGAACAAGTTCTTACACCTTGCTCGATAACCGGCAAGATGTTATTTCCGATTGATGATATTTATGTAACCTTTGTAGATGAAAGTTACGAGCATGACGCAGCTTTTCCATTAACGTATCAATATGGTAGTGTTGAAGAATGGCAATCACTACGAAATAATCACATCAATCGCGCAATTTGGTGTTGGACAGATGAAAAAAGCTTTCCTCCGTTTGTTTCCTTTTTTGCGGAAGGACCGCAAAGTAATCACCTGTATCGCGTAATGGACGTCGATCAAGTAATCGTTTCCAAAATAACACGACCGGCAGATATTAGCGCGATTAAGGAGAGACGGTCGCCGAATACGGTTTTCTACGTGTTACAACGCGTTCCGCCGCGTGCCACGGATCTGACATGGGTATGAGATGGGTCCGAGATGGGTCCGATGCGATTACGATGCGATTATATTCTACCATGACCCAAGACCAGTGGTGCGCGGCGGAACGCGCTTTACGATGCGATTATATTCTACCCTGACCCGTGGTGCGCGGCGGAACGCGCCTAGTTATCGAAGTGAGGGTTATCATTAATCGTCATCCCACAATATTCTTTTGGCTTTATCTTATAGTCTTCCGGATGATACACCTTGATTTTATGTGCTTCGTCAATCAAGAACCTGAAATTATTCCAGAACTCATCCTTATGACCAACACTATCTGTCATGATGTGACTTAATTCGTGTAATGCGACAAATGTCAACGTATTTTCATCGATGAGTTTATTTCCCTTCTTCGTTGTATTTACACAAAACGCGAGCTTCTCACCTTTATTCTCACTATACGCGGTATACTCGCTTGTCGGCAACGTCTCGCTTATTTTCTCAGGGCGGAAATTTTTCACTAAACGTTTCACATTCTCTCGGTCGGGGTATGTATCTCCCATGTGTTTCACAACCTTTTTCATTTTTTGGGTTACAGTCGCGAGGAGATCAGCTGCGAGTTCCAGCTTCGCACGTTCACGTACACAATATTTATTACCATCTACTTTAGAAACAATACACTTTAACTGAAACGCATCTGACTCTTGGTAGATCTTCAGGCAGACAACAATAATAAAAATAATAATAATATATCCGAAAACACTGGTTTTGAACATATTTTATTTATAGGGTATTTATATAACGAGAGAATTTATAGTATGGATAGAAGTAGAACTGACCCCCCCCCCCACCAACATAAATGATATACGAGTTGATTATATAAGTAACAGTAGTAGTTATGATAAATTAAAAGATAATATATCAAATAGCGTTAACGGTAACGGTAAAGGTAAAGATAAGAGAGGTGGTTCATTCCGTAAACGATATTCAAACTCCGCCAAAAAGCGCGCCTCTCGCCGCAAGACTCGCTCCGCCAAAAAGCGCGCAACCCGTCGTTATCGCCGTCGCACGTAATAATGTATGATAGTAACCATTTATCGGTTTGTATCATATTTATATCCTCTGTAATCGTGTATTATGCTTCTCGTAATGCGATAGTTGGTTATTATTTATTCACATTACTAAACACCAACTTATCCACTGTCGTGCGAACACAGAATGCGCGGTGGGCGAGGTATCCCTATCAGAAACAACGCGACGAGAGATTTCCAGAACGTGAGACTGAATGCGCGAGAGATTATGAACGCAAGAATGATCGTCGCAACAACATCAACGACTGCAATATCGAATACACGGTAAGCATGTGCGCCTTCTCTCGGACGCCCGAATATATCTTTGTAACGGCATAAGTCGATTCCGAATATTTTCATGTTTGTAGGTTTGTTTGACTTTGTGTATATTCGAGAGATTATTCCATTATTCGATAGGACAACGCCAATTGGGATCAGGTTTGCTAATAAAATCTGGCGTGTGTGTATAATCAACGGTCAGCTCTTCGCCTGCTTCGATATTGCGCATAGCAATAATCCACCATTCTCCGGTGGTTTTATCTGGGGTTGTCGAGAGATATGTATTCGGTAGCACCGACCGCGGTGGGATAAAGCCGTCGCGATCTTTTCCCGGACAGTGATTGATTTTGCCTCCGATCGGTGTGACGGTTTCATCTGGATTTATTGCGACGAATAATCTCTCGCCCTTTTTTCGTGAGCGCTTTGTGAATAATCCTAGACCTTGAATTTGACTTGGGCCGATTGTAAAGTCGGGGCTCATCAAGAGGTCATGCTGGTAATTTACCAAACTAGGGATGATGACATGTTGGATGGTGATTACGGATAATACGATCACGATGAATAATAAAATAAGTGTTGAAATAATGGACATGTGATGTTTCGCTGTGAATCACCGATTTGAATGTATATGTATATGTTACATAATATTACATCGGGCGCGTTCGGCCGCGTGCCACCGATTATTGCGCGTTCGGCCGCAGTTATTTTATGTAATCTTGAACCAATATTACATAATATTTCATGATGACGGTGGCACGCGGCCAAACGCACCGCTTATGCCTGCGGAGATGAACCCAACTCCAGAGGAGTGCGCATCAGATCAGGAGCAAAGGTGCTCTGGTTCCAAGGACCCACATTCAGCTGAGGATTAGGGGGCTCAGAACGCAACTGAAGGTTGGCATTCTTCATCGTATTGCCGATGGTGTCGATACCCGTCAAGAAGGTGGCGGAAAGGAGATTCTGTCCAAGAAGGTCGCCGCTTCCTGATGGATTCAAGCTACCCCACTGATTGTTTGTGTCACGGGGAAGAAGATCTGACGGATTGGCGACTGGAAGATTAGTCGCACCGGCAGGAGCACCACCTTGTCCAGTCATACCATTAACGGATGAATAACCGTTGGCGCCGGTGCTAGCAACAGGGGCCGCTTGGTTGCCTCCGACCATTGGAGTGTTCTGGCGACCGTTCGCCTCACCCTGAAGAGCTTCGTGGGGGACAACGAACTTTTGGTCGGAATAGGTATAAACGGCATATACAAGAACAATCGCACCCAAAATCACAAGGATGTGATTCGCACGAAGTGTTTTCTCTAAATCAGACAAAAAACTCATTCTTATAATTTAATTGTATATAAAATAAATGATAAAATAATGTATTCGATATCAATTCTTGCTGTCGTCGTCGGAACTATCTGAATGGAAATCATCTAAATCATCCAATAGATATTTTGCTTTTATTTCTTTTGCTTCTAAATATGCGCGCATCGCCGCTCTTTTCATTTCATGCGCTTTTTGTTTGGCGATTTTATACATTTCATAAAGGACATCCTTATGTTTTTTTAATGTGATCGGTTTACTTATTTTTTTTTCAATCGCAGCAGAGGCGGGGGATTCAGGAGCTTCGAATGTCGGCTCATTAACGTCTATCGCATCGGGTATATTTTTAAAATCGATGTCTACTTCGGTGAATTCAAAATGTTTTATTGGTTGACAAGAAAGATATTTCTCGCTTTCATCGATTAAAGGTTCTTCGTGAGAATTATCTGCTACATCCATTATTTCCATAGGTTGATTCGTAACTAATCCTAAATCATTTTCATGTGATTGTGTTGTATTTTCATTAGCAGAAGTTCTTTCGGAAACGACCTCAGGCGCGGGAGCACACGTTTTATCATCGCGAATAAGACATGTTTCAAATAAAGGGACATCCTGTATTACTAATACTTGACGTAGTAGTAGCTCGATCTGGAAATTACGGGAAGTGAATTTAATACCTTGAAACTCTACGATTGATATAATTGAATGTTCAGCCTTAATATAATCTACTGTCGCTGTTTGTTTATTTTCATCAAAGACTTTACATAAATACGGGTGAACACTTGTAGATACATGTCGATTTGGCTCTAAATTTACACGTAATAAGTAATTTCCATTTTTATATGCGCGTAATGGTGACGCAAGTGAATTTTCAATATCGGTTTGGTCTAATTCCTGTGTAAACCATATATGCCTTTTTTCGTAAAGTAATTCAACCGACCGTTTTTCTAAATTCATTACCCATTCAATACATTCGGTATCAGTTGATGCCAACAGTAAATCTATATGCCCCTTTTTACCGGCAGCAGTTACGATACCTTGTTTTGAAAGTGTTTTAGGTGTTTGAATATAAAGAGGCTGCTTACTTTGACTATATGAATATCGTGTAAGATAGGATCCTCCTGTAACGTGTTGTGGTGGTAATAATTGAAGTTTTTCGAAATGAAACGAATCGTTGGCCTGATAAACATCCATATTCAGCACTGCGTAATACGATGAAACGAATTAGTATGACGCAATAAAATTATTAATGATGGATTACGAGTTTTTTGTATGACATATCCCTAAATCAGAACATCCTTCCGTGGCAATAAAATCCCCTAGGTGATTTAGTAAATTTGGGACCGTTTGTTGCGCAGCACTAAGGCATATCTGCTGGACACTTGAAGGTAATACATTGCATATTTGTTCAATATCGGTAGTTACAAATGAAACTACTTTAGGATTATGGATGATCGTTTGATTTAAGCCATTCGCTAAAAACATACATGCGTCGCATTCAAGGGGGTTCCGCTGGGGGTTCCGCCCCCCCACGACGGATTCGGGGTCGGTGGCGTGGTCGGTGGCGTGGTCGGTGGCGTGGTCAACAGAGGGGCGAACCGGATGCGCCACCGCGACATCCACTAAAAATAATAAGCCAAGTAAAAGAACAGGAATAACTTTCATTAATTTTATACATATTATTAGTAAATTATTTCTATATTTAATATATAATCGATTATTATGTCTCGTAAAACACAATCTAGACGCCAGCGCCAGCGCCAGAGCCAGAGCCAGCGCCAGAGCCAGAGCCAGCGCCAGAGCCAGAGCCAGAGCCAGAGCCAGAGCCAGAGTGGCGGTGCTGGTGAAGTTCCTCAAATCTCTCAAGAAACACTTCAACAAGCCGGAAAGATGGCACAACAGCTATTGAACAATATGGCTTCTTCTCAAGGAGATAGCAGCGCAACTCAAAAGGGCGGTAGCGCACTTCAGGGCACCGAACTTAATGCGGTAGATGCCGCCGGTCTCAAGACCGCTGTGACAGGCGGTGCTCTTGCGGGTGCCGTCGCGGGTGCTGATGCTTATTCTACTCTTCAAGGTTCTCCTCTTGTCGGTGGTAAGAGACGTCGTGGAAAGCGCGGGGGCAGTCGCCAGTCCCAGTCTCAATCCCAGCTCGGTCAGTCTCAGAGCAAGAACCAGAAGGGTGGTATGATCCCCGGATTAATGACCGCTGTTGAAACCGCTTTAGTTCCTTTGGGTCTTTATTTAGGACAGAAGGCGCTCCAATCCCGTAGATCCGGCACTCGTTCTCTCGGTCGTTCTTTTGATTTCAGTCGCGCGTCTCGCCGCACTCGTCGTCGCAGGTAGATTTTATTGATATACAACATAAATATAAGAAGATATAAACATATATTGTATATAAATATATCTTCTACTGATGAATCCAACGTCAATAATGACAGCAACCCATGGTGCGGGTGCGGGTGCGGGTGCGAGTGGTCATACTGGTGCGACTCCACCAACGCTTGAACTGAAAATCAAACGTTGGGTCGAGCTTGACAATAAAATCAAGACGACATCGGAGGAAGTGCGTGATATTCGCACCGAAAAGGCAGTTATCAATGATGAAATACTTGAAATTATCGAAGAAAAGCAACTCACTAGAGCAACGGTGAATATATCGGACGGCAAGTTGAAGTTTGTTAGCTCGAAAACAACCGCTCCACTTACACTTACGTATATCGAAAAATGCTTGTCTCAACTGATTACAAATGGTAAACAGGTAGAACAAATCATGACATATATTAAGAAGAATCGAGAGACAAAGACGATCATGGAAATTAAAAGGGTATATGATAAGAAGTCGAAGACTGTTGAGGCTGACGCTTACGGTGATGATAGCACTAGTGAAGACGCGAACGAATAACTGGGCGAAATGTCGATATGCCTTTCACAGCGTTATAAATATGAAATCATAATCTAATGATAGTATATCATTAAATTAAAAAATAAGGATGAAAACAGAAGTAAAACAGTATTTTAATCCGGATCAACATTTGACATTACATCAAGATAAAGATGGGAATATGATTGGTGGAGGGTATCATGTAAATAACTTATTATACCAACATAAGATGCCTTTGTTTGTATCTCTCGATGAAGCAGAAAGACAACGCGGTGGCGGTGGCGGTGGCGATGATCACTACATTCCTGAAAAGTTCAGCGACTTATTTCGCGATTTAGCAGTCCCTGCTGGTTTATTTATGATGCCCGCATTATTTCGACCTCGTAATTACGCGTTTGAGGTTCCGGAGGGGGAGACGACTGAAATGGGAAAGTCGAAGTCGGCTGAAAAAAAGGACACGGACACGGACACGGACACGGACACGGACACGGACACGGACGAGAATGAGGAATACCGACGAAAACCAGTCCCAAAAGATATATTCGATCGACTATTAGATCTTGTTACACCAAGCGAGCGTGTTCAACATGATGTGAAAACGCGCAAACATCGTCGTTCGATAGAAAAGCGCAAAGTTGCGAAACACAGCAATAACAATACGAAACGCGCACGGTCGTATATGGAATGATACGACGGGATGAATCAATCATTCGACGGTATATTGTAAATGTAAATAACCCTTCCGAGAGATTATCTACATTCATGAATTGAAACGACACAACCGAATGAAATTGTTTTATAATGCGATTTCGGTGATTTTCATACATGCGTCGAATGATGCGCTATAAAACTGAATAGTGTCATCACCACTAATTTTCGATAATGTAATATTGATTGTCACCGGATTGACTGCTGAATTATTATAAGCACCTGCGATTGGAAATATCGTGCTGCTTCGATTTGTAGTTCCGTTTCCACCTACAAAATATTGTTGTCTTTTCGCAATAGGGTCGGTTACGCCAGCAACTACGATTCTTGATTCGAATGAATCGGTCCCACTATCCGAATTACCACTAATTACATACAACGCACTGTATTCCACAATAATTTGGAGTTGTTTGAACGAGGTGTGTATGTATATGACGCAACGGTGCCGCTCGAAATATTGGTGTTTATTTGATTGAAAGATGTATCACCTGGCATCAAGAAAACCGTATTCACCGTCTGTCCGGTTGTCCATCTTGTCGGATTTACCGACCCACTGACATCCAAACGCGCTTGGTTGTATAATATACCCGGCTGTGCTACCGCAACATTCTTTACACCGTTTGAAGTGATGAGCGCATTATTCGTTGGGTTAGTAATATGGGTGAGGGGATAACCACCATGTGAAAGAGGTTCCATCCACATCGAGTTGTTGTTTGTGTTTTGTGCGTTGGCGTTTAACGCACGGCCACGGACCTTATTCATAGAAAGGGATGACATAGGGTTCGAGTGCGGATAGTATATCTATGTTATATAATATACATATACTAAATTATCTATTACAACAACGACCACGCCCCCTTATTAAACGGCGCAATCACTACATCGTTAATCTTACTTCGCATCTCTTGAACACGCGCCTCATGAAGTGGGTCCAACATTTTCCCCGCTTCGTAATTTTGAATACTTGACATCAATTTCGACGACGCTGGGTTAATTTCCGGCTTTTGACCATAACAGTTCACGCCCACCTTCATGCTTGCGTTGCTCATGTATCCTCCATTAATCCCGGGTCGTCCACAACTATTCTTCTTCGTAGGGTCGTTGCTCTTCTGTAACTCTTCCCACGTGGACTTCTGAGTCGGGTATAATATCATCTGGTTATCCGACCAACCATATGAACACCATTCGGCTCCATCTTTGTGCGCTTCTTCCATTTGGTCAATGTTGGCTAATTTTGCCCCATACGCATCACACAACGCCTTCGCATTCTCATAATCATATATATTCGCTGGAATATGGAAGACCTGCTTGCGCATTTTGAGAGATGGACCTGTTCCTAAATCTCCTCCCACCGCATCTGGTTCGGCCGGCAGCAACGATTGAGAGATTACGATCTCGGGTTTGGTGGATAGAAGGTTCGAGATTTCAGTCGTGATATTTGTATTGAAGAAATATTGAAACCCGTTAATTACGACGACGACGATAAAAACCGCCCATAAAAATATCTCAAGAATGGATACGTTCGCAAATAACGTAGCTTCCCGTGAGTCATTTTCAGAAGAACCGCCAGATAATGCGTTGATGACAAAATAGACCATGAAAATGACGACACAAATCAAAACCACCACACGAATATTTAAATATTCATCCACTTTTCCATCAACCCATTCGAATATACTACTCATCTGATTGAGTCCTCTGCGAACGGCATCACTCGAAGTATCGGCGGGGTCTGTTGCCGACGTCGATCCTGGATTGGGAGAAGGTCGCATATTTTTTGTGATAGGTCGTTCCACCGACATGAATGAATTAAACGAATATACTATATATTGTTCTTATAATAATGTCCGTATAATATTCTACTGCGGTTTATTTTGTTGTTTTCTATAAAATAAACAATAAGGTAAGTTACTTGTAATCGTATCATTCATAACGTCTACCTTCTTTACATTTTCATCGTTGAACATATACCACGTATTATCAGCAGTACAAATCGTCGCGGTATAATGCCCACTTTTACTAAAATTCCCGTGATGATTACATACCGCGTATAAATCATATACGTAACTTTCGCGCTTATAACCGTTGATGAATGAACTCATATTCATATTTTTTACCGGTATTTCAACCGGTATTGTCACCTTTTCGGGACCGCGAGCTGTATATCGCACACGCTTCAAATCGATAATCATTATATTTGGAAGACTCCAATACATCATTCCGCGCTTAACATTTTGATACTGCTTTGTTGTTTCATTAAACCATGCGTTTTCACCTTCCATTACTTCTCCACTACAATAATGACTAAAACAATCCAATAATGACGGAACGCGCGTCTTTCCAGATTCGGGAATTTCTACGATCGGTATCGAAAGAGATATGATCGAAAATGGCTCAGGAGATATACTTAATATTTTTGATGCGTCCGTTACATCTGTAATCACCGACATTTGTATCCCATAAAATAGGTTCAACATTTCAGAGTAATTTTTAGTATACATCTGTCGCATCATTTCATAGCATTTACGCCCGATATGATCCTTGTCACTATTTACGTTACCGGTAATTGTCATATTTACTTCTCTCGAAAGAGCAATATGAAACGCGTCTAACATGAAGACTAGAAATTCCTGAACATCATTTTGCGAATATTCTGTAAATAATTCTTGGTTTTTTAAACGGGCAATTTGCTTCATCGATGCTATAAATCCACCTGGCGAAACAATACAATTTTCACTCCACATCAGCGTTCGTAATTTATCCCATTCACTTAACAACACCGCGTCAGGTTTATTTGTCAAGCGTTTTTTATATTTTTCATCATTCAAAAAACGATTCAGTTCGTATGTATGTGATAATGCTTGAAGGCATGAATTCACAAAACACGTATTCCCTAAATTCATGAGTCCGGTGATACCCTTACCCATAAAATCGGGAAATCTCGATTCCATAGAATGCGGTTTTGTATTGGTTCTTTACATAATAATAAATTTTTCCGTTTAAGTTTGAATTAGATATGAATGATGAATAAAATTGATTTATGCTATTGTATTTCATTCTATTTTATTGTTTACATCAAAGAAGAATGGTGCTTCTCATGGGTCAATTTCTGGTGATGTCCGGTTCGTTTTTCGTAATATTCCTTATATTATGGATGTGTATCAGCGCGGATAAAAGTGACAGCACCGAACGATATAGCCATCGAAATTATCTTCGTCGAGAGGAGCAGCGTAGAAAACAAATAAACCGATATAGAAACTACAATTGATAAAATCTATTGTTGATGAATATAGATCCGTCGTATAATAATCATGGTCGGAATCGTGGTGAAGGAGGAGGGGATGATAGTCAAGAGGATAGAACCCAGAATAGTTATTACGAGAGATTTCACCTGAATCAATATTATAATGCGGTTGAAGATGAACAAACAACGATGGATGAATATACAACGATGCTTCATTCCTATAACAATTTTATCACCAACAGTAATGCGATGTTTTCACGAATGGAACAAACGTTGCGAGAGAATGTAACGAGGTGTATCGTGAGGCAACATTTTTATTATAATCAATACGAACATATACGCCGTTCACGTGGAATTAGCGCGAGTCCAACCGTCTTCTCTTCGCCGCAAATGGCACCCGCACCCGCACCCGCACCCGCAACAGCACCCGCGTCACAACAGATATCCGATATATTCCCTCGTTTATTAACTAGATATCTAAATACAGAAGTCTCAAGAGAATCCCGTCGACCAAACAATAATAACATATATTCGATGTTGTATACACTTCCGCTTGGAATGCGGACCACAAATACTTCCTCCACAGATACATCATCCGCACCAACGAATGAACAAATTCGCCGCGCAACACATGATACAGTTTTCGCAAATATTATAACCCCCGTAAACGCAACTTGTCCCATTTCAAGAGATGAATTTAACGATCAAAGTGAAATTACGATGATACGCGGATGTAATCATCTATTTAATCGGGAGAGTTTGAGAGAATGGTTCGCCAGACATTCAACTTGTCCACTTTGCCGAAGTGATATTCGTGATTATCGACCTTCTTCGAATCCGTCGTCGACAACTCAAGCGTCAGCAGGGGCAGGCGCGTTACCCCGTTTTCCTGCTAATTTATCCATCGACCAGATCGATGAAAATAATATGACATTTTCGTATGATATACCGATGAATTATACTGATTCTCAGATATATGATGATATTGTAAATACGGTGAATCGTATGAATGGTTCATCTCGTAATCACGGTCATCACAGTAATCACGACGATGATGACAACATGAACGTAGATTAAAAAATATTCCATTCCATTCCATTTCATTTCCCGCGCTTGCCGCCGCCAAACCAATCCGTAATTGCGCGATTCCCTTTATTCAAATTGTCTGCTTTTACTAGAAATTCATCGAATAACAGCGATTTCACTTCTTTGTGCCTCATCTCTGTTATTTTCTTCTCCCGCTTGATAGGGTCGTCTATCGTTGATGCGACTGTTTCAATTGCATCCAAGAATCGCCCCTTCTTCTTTTGAAAAGCAGGCAACTGCTCCAGCACCAGCGCAAACAATTGTTGGACAGGTTTCATAATCTGATTTGTAATATAGAACGAATAATTCAACTGAAGCTTCTTGGCGTGAATATAGTCCGGATGCTCTATCTTGTCGCCTTGAAGCGCGCCCTTCGCGTCGTTGTGAATATACGCATATGGAATACGGTCGCCTGTATTCGGTTTATTTCCAGGGTCGCGCACACCCATTCGATCTGCCAAGACTTTATGCGCGATTTGCTGCGGATTCTTATAATCAGAACGGAGCGATTTCGTAATAATGAGTTTTTCGATCGGGCATTTCTGGTCAATCATGTATTGTAACTTCTCGCGCAGAAATGCGATGGCACGATCCACGTTTTGCTCCTTCATCAGAATATCAATAATTCCTCCATAAATTTCCTTCACGATCGGCGCATTATCACGACGCTTCAACACGATTCCCATACTTTTTAGTTTGCCCTTATTCGGATTCTGCTCATAATACACGCCAACATATCCTTTCTTACGCAGAAGAGCGAAGGGGCAAATCGTTTTTTCATAGACCCATGCGTGCGGACCTTTCAAGAATTTCGACGAATAATCGCCCACCTGTTTCGCGAGCTCAATCGTGATTTCGATCGCATCCTTTCCGCGGATGGGGGTGCCCTCTGGCGTAGCGAGGTTGAACGTGAAGAACACACTGTCAGTATCGCCATAAATATACTCTGCTTTGGAATGAACGATCGGGTATTTTGGGTGTGATGTCGGCAACATGATATCGCCATATGCTTCTTCGACCACACGACGCGCATAAGTAAGGAGTTTGCGTCCGGTTGCGGTGGTTGAAGCAGCGACATCTACCTCGTAGAAAGTGCTCGTCTTCGCACCACACTGTCCATATAATGAATTCGCAGTTACTTTATAACCAAGCTGTCGCTTATCCAGAATATTCGCCATGAATGCGTCCGTCTGTTTCTCCGCGAGTTTGCGTGTTGTCTTACGCGCAAGTAATAGTTCTTCCAAAATCGCAGGCATAATACCTTTCTCACCTTCCGGAAATTGCGCAAATCGACACACCTTTGTTCCGCATTTCACTTTCACAGCAGCAGCGGCTGTCTTTGTAGCAGATTTCGGGCGCGTCCATCGGTAGGTGTCATACGTAATATCCACATATTTATACCCTGGGAGGTTGTCGTAGCGTTGCTCCCCTGTTTCACGAATGAGGTTGCCGTCGTTGTCATATTCCTTCGTCCATACTTTACTATCATGTGACAGATTCTCGCTGATCATCGACGATGGGTATAGTGACGAATAATCATTGCATGCGACAGGATTGTCGAGATACAGCCCGCATTTGGGGGGCAATACAATCGCGCCTTCATAGCCGGATTCGCTGCGGTCCTTGTCAATCACTGGCATCAACGTGTTTTTCTCGCGACACTTCATCGCAACATAACTCGTCAGTTTAATACCTTGACCTCGCATCACGAGGAAACTAATCGGAACGCTACAAATCTTCGCCATCTCCGTGTAACCAGTTATAATATCGATCTTGTTCATCAGATGATGGACCAAGTTACAATCCTGAATACAGTATTTCGCGATAACCGCGCGTTGTTTCGGACCTTCATTCGTCATTCGGAAAATATCTTGTGGCGATACATCATCTTTTGCGAGACCCCAGCGCACCATCATTTTCATATCCGGTGTCGCAGACCCTTCTACGATAAAGCCGCCGCCTTCGCTTGCTCCCGGTATCGCGACCACCTTGAATTTATGCCCGTCTTTGTAAAGGTCTGTCGAATGATTCGTTTGTTCAAATTTCACGAAATTTCCCACTTCAAGACCGAGTAAATTCCCGGACATAACGCGGGTTGTGTCGCTTGCTGCGTCGTATTCCACACTCTTCACCGCGTCGCCGATGAAATAACTTGATACATCGTCTAACTTATACGACGAGAGATTGAAATCACGACGCAAGTAATTATACACATCGACTTGAAGACGACCGGTCATCTTGATATAATGAAGATCATATTGTCCACTCGCAAGGGCGATCTTGGTTTGTTCGATCGCGACATTATCCGCGGTGATTTCGGTGTTCGGGTTTATGAATCCGCCGCCCCCGCTTCCTCCGGCAGCACCACCCCCGGCGTTGGCACACAGTTCGTCTTTGTTGCGCGACAATTTCAAGAATTCCTCATAGCAACCGGTCTCCACCGCACGCCGAAACATGAACTGGTAATCAAAACCGAAAATATTGTAGCCGATAATAATATCCGGGTTCTCCTTCTGGATAAGACGCGTCCATGCGGTCAATACATCTGCTTCTGTTGTGTAGGTTTCGATCTCGGAATTTGGCACTTCTTTGTCCAGATTGTCGCATGTATCGAGAACAATACAGTTACTCAGGTAGGGGCGGTTGCCGTTTTGTCCGTATTTCACGAATGTAGAACCGATGAATGTTACTTTGTCGCCTTCGACTTTTGGAAAAACTGATCCGAGTGTATCGCTGACGATCTTGATTTTATCTTCACGGGTGTGTTTAGTATTGTTGAGTAAGGTCACGAGTTTCACGGATAGGTCGGCGGTGGCGGCGGTCGTCGTCGTTTTCGATGAACCATACTTCGATGGAATCTCATCCACTACATCGTTATATGCTTCATTATCATCGTTGGCGGCGTCGTCGCTATCACCGTCGCTGTCATCGTCACCGTCCCCGTCACCGCCTCCCGCAGCTTTCGCTTCTGCGGCTTTCGCTGCTTCCGCTTTCGCAGTCGCCGCCATTTGAAGGAAGATTTGCTCAATCGTATTTTCTTGTGCGACGACCTCCTGTTTGATTAAATGTCGGAGCTCTTTCGATAATACGAGCCGACACAACCGTGTCATATCCGCCTCTTTTGGGCGTCGTTTCGGGTAGATCGTTTCAATACCTGGGTATGCTGTTCGGCCTTGATATGAATACTGAAATGCGGTATAAATCATATGTGTTAATTCATCATCGGTAATATCCTCGTCACTAACCGCCGCATGCGCGGCTTTCTTCGCAAATACAGAGTCCACAATATTCGTCGCCAGCTTCTTGTATGACTTTACAGGGATAGGAAAGTCGCCGTGACTACTGCTGGCTTCAATATCAAAACTACATATTTTATACGGAACGACGGTCTCTTTTTCATTCTGGGGGATAATGTCTTCAAATGACAAGCGGTATTCATATTGGCATGTGGTCGTGTATTTTTCGATCAGTCGCGTCTTCTTCGTCGAGAATGTGATCCAGCCTGATGGACTTATTTTCTGAATATGGAAGAAACGCAGGATCGGCGGGATATTGGCTTCATAAATATACGTATTCGTCTTCATATTTGCGTGTTCGAAAATATAACCGTCTGGTTTAAGAATCCGCGTCTTCCCGTCACGTGGTGTAAAGATGTCGCAATACCAGAGATTCTTTACGCGATTCATCACCGTCGTATTCTTGAACACGAGAAGGACGAACTTGTGATTCTTCCCCCCGTCAAACCCGTATAGCTTGCGCTTCTCCACGATCTCGCATTTTTCCGCGAGGATGCTGTTTTCGTAGTATTTGCTCTTTAAGTTCTTTTTGATGTCGCGGATGAACGCGGATTTTGTGGCGTTGGTCCAGTTGTCGGCGACCTTCACATAAAAGAAGGGGTGGTAATCATCTACGAAGATGGAGCAGGTTTCGCCTTGTTCGTTGATGCCAAACATCTGTATACGGAATTCGTTGGCGTCGATAGTTGGTCGGGTATGGCCGCCGTTTACACCATCACTGCTAGAACCGGATGAAGCAACCGAACTATTGTCGTTGTCTGACCCGGAGGAATGTGTATTTGTATCAGGAATACAATCATATACGTTGAAATCGATGAGACGAAATGACATGTCATTGACGACTGCTGGTGGCGCTGTCACGGGAGGAACGGTCTTGGTCGCTGGTGTGGGTTTCTTAATAATCTTAAATTTTCTCATTTATATGTGTGTTGTCTGTGTTTAACCTTACTTCTTTTCTTTATTTCAATTTTATATCAGGTATGTAATGGGATAAAATTGAAGAATACTTACTTTGTTTCTTTATATTCAAACAAACGTGAAAACACGTATTGCCGATATGAACGCAGCAGATGTCGCGTATCATCACCATGCTTCGCCTTTCTATGTTTGGATCGCGTTTATTATTTACAACTGGTTTCAAACAAATATCGGACTTTACACGCTAATTCATTCGATTGTTTCGATTGATTATCGACTGTTACTTATTACGATGAATTTTATTGGATTATATGTGTTTCTTCGACATGCGCGGATTGACTTCACGATTCGCGTAAGGATGAATCAGGACGAGTAATATCAGCACGGCGGCGGCACGGCGGCGGCACGGCGGCGGCACGGTTTATTCCTTGAAATGAACTTTTTTCTTACCGTTTTCCGCAACCGGTGTCGCCGCAGTATTCTGCTGATAACGTGCTGGGTCGGTTAAAATCGCCATTACTCCAACAATAGTAATAACGAAGTAAGCAGTAATCAACCACGACACCCACTGATACTTATCACATGTCTTATTCGCCAACCAAACGAAAAATACCGATATTATTATATTCACAATTATAATCCCGAACTGAAATCCTACTAAATATACGTCAAGAATATTGATAATAATGACGAGGGTCAAAATGACCGAAGCAAGGGGGCAAACTGCGGTAGTGGGTTGCATCTTGTTTATAATATAATATAATCCAATAAAATAGTTATTGCTAAGGTTGAACCTATTGTTGCGATGCGTCTTCCTTGATTATAAAATCGATATCATTTTGAATTTGTGCTCTTTTTGAAGGATTCATAATATTATCTAACGAATTCATTATGTTAAAAAGTAAATAGATCACAATTAGCCATGATACCCATACGAACTTGTAGCAGGTCTTATTCGACAACCAGTGGGCAAATAATACATATACGATCGTAAACAAAAGGAAGATTACTCCTAAAACGCTAGAATTGTATCGTATCACAAAAACCGGTCCAAATAATAGATACGCATCTATTAGTATTGTTATTATGACTAAAATCATAATAAACGCCGCCATCGGGCATGCTGTCAAATTCGATAACATTTCGTATTTTTATATATTACGCATAAAAATAAGATAATGCAAAAATTTTATTGGTTCTGTAAGTAAGCAGGAACTTTATGCTGCTGCTGCTGCTGTTGTGCTCCTGATCCGATTCTCGCGACCGGTGTCGGCATTCTTGAACGCACGCTGCGTTTATGTTGGCGGCGCATTTCTTTATGAAATCGTTTCAAAGTATCACGGTGAAAATGTTTGAATTTCGTTCGGGCTTTCTTTGTAATATCGTGTAGTATTGTGTGGTTATCGTCATGTCGAATCGTTTTTTTACCGTGACGGCGCACTAAAGCAAATTCTGGGTGCGAAACGACCCAATTCAACATTTTCGAATACGATCGTTCATCCGAATATTCTAAACTACGAATCCCTTTATTGATGTAAACAATCAACGGGACTCCATGAATATCTTTAGGTATATATTTCAGGTTTTGTAATACAGGGTCGGAGGACTCGAGATTCACCGCTTCGATATTCGCTATCGTGAGAACACAACCCGATTTTTTACAACTGTATTTATGTTTTAATTCTTTTATAACACGATCCCACTCCGCGGCCATATTTTGACAATGACCACACCATGTTGCATATACTTTGATGAGAAGTCCATGCGTGTCTGGATGATCGTGTGCTTGTTTCGCAGCAGCGTTGAATTTGTCAATATTATGACCTTCTTTTACATCGATAATTTGTATCATTCCAACAATCTGTCTTTCTTGTATATATCGTAGATAAATAATATTTACTGGAGAATATTTACCTGAGAATAATATTTATCCTCGTAATATATACATAATAAGAATGTCTAGAGCCGTTATTAAATATCTTCAAGAAAAATCAGATAAAATAGTAAAAGAAGCCGGTGTATTATTTACAATTATGAAACTGCAAAATATTTTACCTGTTGTTATTATTGCGTTATTTTTAATTGGTGCTTATGTAACCTATAAGACGCCGAGTAAGGCAACTCTTCCGGAGGGGTTCGTGAATATTGAACCAGATGCTCAACAGGCGCAAAAGTTGCGTAATGCCGCTAGCGCCGCCGCTGAGACCAAACCGCCGACTACGGCCACTGTCAGAACACAAGGCACCGAAGGCACCGAAGGCACCGAAGGCACCGAAGGCTTTGATACCGCCGCTGCGCAATCCGTCGCAGATAACGCACTTCAAACAAACCGTTGCCCGAATATCCTCGTCCAACACGGCAGCGAAATCTTTCTCTATAATTCGAAAGTCGAAAAAGTACCTGGTGTAAATCCGATCCGATTCAAAAGTTTAGACGATTATTCTGAATTCATGGAATGGCTTCGCGGACGCGGTATTCGTTGTCCTGTCCTCTTTTTACAGTATTCATACGACGCACAAGGTCAAGCCGTATATAAGATGCGGCCTTCTCCCGTCGATTTACAGGGAGGTCTCTCGGCGAATGTTCCTTACTCCCCCGCACCTGCCGCACTTGTTCAGATGATGGACGCCTCACGTGATAACCCACCCTTTAATAACCAGATGTATGACGGATTCGACCCGCTTAACTTCAATATGGGCGATTATACCGCTCATGATGCGGCGTTTCGAGAGAAAGAACTCACCATGAAGTATAGCGATAATCCGATGGATGCCAACTGGGGTGGTCGTCAATATACGGAGTCGGTGGTGGCGTCGGGCGCATACATTGACAGAACACGTCCTGATGCCATACGATCGGATACGTCTGCGTTGGTCCCGATGCGTGTTCCTGCTGCGAATGAAACCTACCGCAGTCCAAAGTATGCCGGTGATGCGGTCTCTCGTGGTCGAGGTGCGGATGTAGAGTGGGGAAAGGCACGCCGGCCAGCGTAGCGTAACTCTATAACTTAATT
>Ga0194133_10002243_pt1 | contig 30587 bp, 20 predicted proteins | sample TA2KigOf40mmetaG_FD_155448 | JGI IMG/M metagenome (GOLD analysis project Ga0194133, IMG submission 155448) | Freshwater microbial communities from Lake Tanganyika, Tanzania - TA2015055 Kigoma Offshore 40m | ecosystem: Environmental > Aquatic > Freshwater > Lake | place: Tanzania: Lake... | reverse complement strand
ATATATAGTAGTATTTATATACGCAGTTTTTACCTGGAAAAATAATGGCAAAAGAAGAGGAAAGTAATGCAATACTAAGATATCTTAAAAAGATGAGCTCAAGTCCTGTCACGCCTACTCTTAAGACAGGTGATTTACAAGATTCTTTATATAATTTACAAAAAGCAGTTAACCCAGTTGAACTAGCCTTTAAAGCTATACCTCTAGTTGGCAATGCTATGTACACAAGCCTCAGCAACGCCAATATTATATTTCAAGACCTTAGCAAGTCTGGAGGAGGATTCAGAGGAGATCTAATAGGACTGAGTACGGCAGCAGCCAATTCTAGACTAAGTCTTACAGAATTTGCCGGTGTGCTTAAAGAAAACAACGAAGTTTTCATAGGATTAGGTGGTACAGCAACTAGAGGAGCAGAAGCATTTGCTAAACTTAGCAAAGCTTTTATGGATGATCGTAGTTCTCAAAATTTACTCCAGCTGGGTTATAATGCCAAAGACCTGAACGAAATTTTGGCAATTCAGGCAGTTACTCTTAGAGGAAGTTTTAAGGACGAAACAGAGCGTAATAAAGTCGCTACAGAAAATGCTGCTAAACTAGGTCAAGAAATGGATCTCATGGCCAGGTTAACAGGCAAAAGCAGAGAACAGCAACTGGAGCAAATGAAAAAAGCTCAAGCCGACATGCAGTTTGAAGCTGCTATTCGGCTAAAAACTCAAGGAATGAGTACTGAAGAAGCAGCTAAATTTGAAGCTAATGCTAGATCACAATATAGAGATGCGGAATTAAGAGGCCAAGGGCAAATGTTTAAAGAAATATTTGCTACTGGTCAAATAATGAGTAAAGAGGCAGCTACTCAAGCAGCTCTTATGCAAGAACAGTCGGCTGCAACACGAAAACAAGCGCTAATTTCAGCAGATGCTTCTATAGATAGTTTAAAGCGTGAACAAGAAGCAACGGCAGCAGGAAGAGAAGCAAGAGCTGCTGCCACAGCTGATATGAATAATAAAGGTAAATTACAGTTGATGACCTTAGGTGAGGCTGGTGGAGTAGCAACTAAAACTATGAGTGAAGTTCAGTCCGCTAATATGAGTTATATCAGAGGGCTAGAAGCAATTAAAGCAGAAGAAGAAAAACGATTAGGTAGAACTGTTTCCTATGAGGAAGCACAAAAAAAACAAATAGAAAAGGCGTTACAAGAAGCCGCAGGCAGAAATGATGCTGGTAAAAGTGTAAACGAACTTAACAAATCAATGATTTTATTTGAAGCAAGAGCTAAAGATGTCAGTGCTGCTTTAAATGAATCATTATTACAGCCTTTAAGAAATCTAGATGGACCTTTTTTAAAATTTAATACAATGTTATCTGAGGCAGGTTCTAATTTTGGAGGCACTAATAAGAATGTAAGAGCCGCCATAGCTGACACGACACAGGCAGCACGAGAAGGAAAACCATTAGGAGAAGTTACAGGCCTTGGTGGAGATGTATTAAAAGGGCTGCATGCTGGAGCCAACGTAATTGAGCAAGGAACTAAAAAAGGTGCTGAATATATTGAAAAAGCTGGAGATTTTTTTGGAAGAGTCACTCAAGGTGGATTCCAAGGGTTGATGAAAAACCTTAGTACAGAAGTAGAAGCAATACCTCCGGCTATCAAAGAAGGAGCAGTAAAAGCCAAGGAAACTTTAGAAGAGCCGCTGAAATTAATCCATAAGTATATCATAGAACCTCTTGCTAAGTCAGCAGCACAAAACGTTGAAAAGCGTCAAGGAGGAAGCCTTGAAATGACAGGAAAACTTTTTGAAAATTGGGGACAAGGCACATTAGTAGAACTTCACGGTATGGAAGGTGTTGTGAAACCTGAAGAAATGGCTAACATTGCCAAAGGTATGGCTGACAAAGGAGCAGCTAAAGCTATAGATCAATTTAAGAATCAAATTTCCGGAATGAAAACTAATGAGCCTAATAAGATTGACATGTCTAAAATCAGTAAAGACATTAATGTTTCTGTAAGTTCTATTGAAAAAGTTACCGGTGGGCAAACAGTAACAAATCCGAAAGAAAATATAACAGATGTTAGGGAAATTAATGCTCAATTAAAAAAATTAAAGGATGATTATGGTGAAAAGGTAAAAGACATAAAGGGTAAAATTAGAGAAGATTTAGGTGCTGGTGCTACATTTCAGGACAAACAAAATGCTCTTAATAATAATGAACAATTTAAAGCATTAAAAAGTGCCGTTGAAGAACAGGAAGCTATTTTAAACCGTCAGAAAGATGCTATTAAAGCTGAAGCAGAAGTTAGAAAACAAAAGTTAAATGAAACTAAGGCCTATGTAGAACAAGAATTAAAAATTACTAGAGATAATAAGGCTGTATTACAACAAGTTTTAAAAACTAGTACTGGAGATGAGATTAAAGAAGCTAAAATAAAGGCAGATGAACTCAAAGCAGTAATAGGAAAATCAGTTTCTGGGATGTCAGACGATCAAATAGAAAAAATGCTACCTAAAGGATCAACTGTTGATGATTTCTTTATAGACATGCAGGGCAAATTGCAGAGTTTCTTAGATCCAAATAAATTGTCTAAAGATAGTAAATCATATAACTTAGAATTAAAAGCTGAACAAGACTATAATAAACATTGGATTAAGTCAAGAGATGAAGCTGCTAAAATAGTTATAGAACTAGAAGAAAAAGCTGCTAGTCAAACATTATCTAAACGTGAACAAAATGAATTAAGACATCAGCAACTCCTAAAACAAGAAGCTGATCGTGAAGTTTCTATCAGTACTGCCAATATAGAAAATTATAAAAAACAGGCAGAAGCAGAAGCAAAAGTAACAGATGTTTTTTTTAAACAAACAAACGAAGTTCAGTTACGCGGTCAAGGACAAATGTTGAAAGAAATATTTCTTACTGGGCAGGTATTGAGTAAAGAAGCCGCTAAACAAAATCTAACTAGCAATACTGATCTAACGACTCAAACAAAAGATATATTTAACAAGATACTTAATTTTGTTACTAGCACTAAAGATGCTTTAATTTCAGAAGTTGAACATATACAATTAGATGTAAAAAATGCTATGTCTGGTATAGACTTTACTCCTATACAGGTCGAAGACTTATTAAAACAGACAAGGGATAATCTTATGTTGGAAGCTAACGAAATGGCTGAAGACATAAATGAAAATTTTAGCAGTATGATAGATGATGCCAATTACAGTGCTGGACCAGGAGATGCTAGTATAGCTGGTTTAGATTTTATAGCAGAAGATATCAAAAAAGCATTGCCGGTAGACGAATTTAGTGGTTTAGCAGAAGCTATAGAACTACAAAAAAATATAGAAAAAAATACATCAGGTATGGATGTGCGGGCAGAAGATGGCACTGTAAGTAAAGGAGTGAAAATAAATCCTGAAACAGGAGAAAAATATTATACAGATTTGCCTAAAGATACGAAATCTAGAATTAATGAACAGGTTCAAACTACTAATCCTTTTTTTGATGATAAAGGAAATATTAATTTAAATTCAATTAAGCTGCCTGGAATGAAACAATTCGGAGCAGATTTAAAAACCCAGACAGCCGCAGTAGCAAAGAAAAATGATGAAAATCAAAGTGATGCTGAAACAGCTCGATTACAAAGACAAAATGAGGCAGCAAAACAATCAGACAGTGCAAAATCAGAGACCAAGGGAACGGAAACTACAGATACAAAAGATGCTTCCTTAAATGATGTTGTAAAAGGATTAACTGTATTAAATAAGTCTATACAAGAATTAATTGGACAGAATGAAAAATTATTCATTGATCAAATTAGAGCTACAAAAGCTAATAACAGAAACAATTTTATAGGTACATAACATGAGTTGGAAGAAATATTTTACTCCTGTCGTTCTTGGCAATTCGCCAACTAATTATAGTCCGATGGGAAATTCTTCTAAACCAGGACCTGCACGGTCTAATTACAGCAGTTATCTACCTGAAGTTTACACTGGAGCTCCAAATAGAATAGATAGATATCTGCAATATGATACTATGGATATGGATAGCGAAGTTAATGCAGCCCTAGACATACTAGCAGAATTTTGCACACAACCAAACGATAATTCTAAGACACCATTTCAATTACATTTTAAAACACGAGCAACTACAAGCGAAACAAAAATCTTAAAAGAATATCTACAACAATGGTGTAAATTAAATAAATTTGACACTAGAGTTTTTAGAATAGTGCGTAATCTTTTTAAATACGGAGATGGATTTTTTATTCGAGACCCAGAAACAAAACAATGGTTTCATGTAGATCCAGGAAAAATTGTTAAAGTCATAGTAAATGAAAGTGAAGGTAAGAAACCTGAACAGTATGTTATACGTGATTTAAATCCTAATTTCGTAGATCTGGTAGTAACAACAATTTCTCCTAACACAACTAATACAAATAATAGGGGAACATCCTATGTGGCAGGAGGAGCTGCTGCTAGAGGGCAAGGAAGTTCTTATCCTTCATCTTCAGGTTCAAGGTTCCAAAATAATCTAAATGAGGTAGCTATAGAAGCTAAACATGTAGTTCATTTTAGTTTAAGTGAAGGATTGGACAATAATTATCCATTTGGGAATAGTTTGTTAGAACAAATATTCAAAGTATATAAACAGAAAGAACTGTTAGAAGATGCTATTATCATTTATAGAGTTCAAAGAGCTCCTGAGCGTAGAGTATTTTATATTGATGTAGGAAACATGCCAGGACATTTAGCAATGAGTTTCGTTGAAAGAGTTAAGAACGAAATTCATCAAAGACGTATTCCTAGTGCTACGGGTGGAGGAGTAAATGTTATTGATAGTGCTTACAATCCACTTAGTATTAACGAAGACTATTTTTTCCCTCAGACAGCAGAAGGTAGAGGAAGCAAAGTTGATACCTTACCGGGTGGTACCAATTTAGGCGAAATTGATGATTTAAAATATTTTACTAATAAATTATTTAGAGGATTACGAATTCCTAGCAGTTATCTTCCCACAGGTGCAGATGATAGTCAAGCTAGTTATAACGATGGTCGTGTAGGTACTGCTTATATCCAAGAGCTGAGATTCAACAAATATTGTGAAAGATTACAAAGCTTAATGGAAGATATTTTTGATGAAGAATTTAAACTTTATCTATATGATAAAGGAGTTAATATAGATACAGGACTATTTGACATAAAATTAAATCCTCCCTTAAATTTTGCTGCCTATCGTCAAAGTGAAATGGACGGACAACGTATAAACACTTTCAATACTCTACAGCAAGTACCTTTTATCAGTAAACGATTTGCCCTTAAAAGATTTTTAGGATTAAGTGATGAAGAAATGGCTGAAAATCAAATAATGTGGGCAGAAGAAAACGGAAAATTATCTAAGATATCGTCTAGCGCTAATGAAGAATTAAGAACTGCTGGTATAAGCCAGGCAGGAATAGAAAGTGATATGACTGATCTTGCTGATGAAGAAGCACCTCCAGAAATAGGATCTTTGCCCACCGATCCAGCTGCTGCTGCTCCTGCTGCGGCCACTGTTCAGGCTCCAATTAGTCCACCTACAGCATAAATATTTTTATGATACTTAGAGAATTATTTTATAGGAATAATGAATCTACTGCATTGTCCTACGACCTTGGGTACACACCTATGAAGGACAATAGTGTAATGAAACGCAGTGATACTAGGAAGACTAGACTAACTCTAAGGCAGATAAATGAACTGCGTAAATCAAGCGAACGATACATTCTTGAACAAGAAAAAGAATTAGAATTTATAGAATCAATGTACAAACCTCCGCCTGCGCCAACAGCATAATTAATTACAAGAGGATTAAATATGCGCAGATTTGTGCTAGGAAATGGTCGTAGCAGACTTAATATACAACCTATAGATTTAAAACCATTTGGTTATATTTACGGATGTAATGCAATATATAGAGAGTTCGACCCAGACTATTTGATAGCAGTTGATCCTAAAATGGTTTTCGAAATAGAAAATAAAAATTACCAGCTGACACATCAAGTTTGGACAAATGTTAATAGCAAATATAAAAAATTTAAAAATTTTAATTACTTTCAACCTAGTCTTGGATGGAGTAGTGGACCTACTGCACTAAATCTAGCTACACAACATGGCGCTACAGAAATTTACATTTTTGGATTTGACTATACAGGAACGAAAACTGGATTAGTTAATAATGTTTATGCAGATACACCAAATTATAAAAAATCAGATGAAGTGGCAACCTATTTTGGAAATTGGAGAAGACAAACCGATCAAGTAATTAAAAATAATCCTAGTATAAACTATTACAGAGTAGTGGAAGAAAATTTTTTTGATCCAGAATGGAATTATAAAAATTTCAAACATATTACATATTCTATTTTACATAATTTAATAAAATCTTGGCATCAAATACGTTAAAAATCAACCATTACTAACGGTTTATTTAAATTTTATGTAAATATTAATGACAGCCTTGCAACCTTTAGGAGACCAAACATGACTGATCGAAACAAATTCGAGCAGATGCTCGAACATCTTATTAATGATGAAAGTGACAAAGCCAAAGATCTTTTTCACCAAATAGTAGTAGCTAAATCGCGTGAAATTTATGAACAAATTTTAGCAGAAGATTTTAATGAAGAAGATGACGAGCAACAAGACGAGTCAAAGTGTGATGATGACGATGAAAAAGTCGATGAAGACACCGAAGATGACGAAGAGGACATGGACGAGAGTTTTGGCTTTGAAGAAGGCAGCGGAGATGACGACGATGTAGGCGGCGATGTAGGCGGCGATGCCAGTGATGACATGATTGATGACCTTGAAGCTGATGATATGTCTAGTGATGAAGATGATATGGACATGGACAGCGAAGGTGACCTAGAAGATCGTGTAGTTGACCTTGAAGATGCACTTGATGAATTAAAACAAGAATTTGAAAATATGATGTCAGGAAAAGACGACATGGACATGGGTAATGACGACATGGACATGGATAATGATGACATGGACATGGATGACAATAAAGATAAAATGAGTTTCGAAACAGACAACTTTATGCGTGAATACGTTGAAAAAGTTGGCGGTAAAGACTACACTTCTTATGGAAAAATGGGAGATAACGGTGTGAACACTAAAAGTGTTGTAGCAGGGAAAAACAACATGGGTGGCACTGTAGCTAATCTTAAAGGAGGTGTAGAAAGCGCACCAGTAGAAGCTAACAAAGGACACCTAAAAGGCAATGGTGTTTTCAAAGGAAATCCAAAAGAGGATAATATGGGAAACATTAATGTTCCAGGTGGAAATGCTGGGAAGACAGCATTTAAACATAAAGAGCCAACATATCCAAGTGGCTTAGGAAAAGAGCAGCCTGACAGAAGTGCCGATAGTCTACTAAACGGTGCTCCAAAAAGGGCCAAATAAGGTTGTAAATGAATTATCTTCGTGAAAATCTGAGTTTCGACCAAGCAAAAATGGTCGTTGAATCCGACGCGGACAATGACAAATCCCTTCATATGACAGGAATTTTCATTCAAGGCGATAAAAGGAATCAGAATCAGCGTGTTTATCCTGCGAAAGAAATCGCCAGGGCTGTCAAAACCCTGAACGATCAAATTGAAGGTGGATATTCAGTTCTCGGCGAAGTAGATCATCCAGATGACCTAAGAATTAACCTTGACCGTGTGTGCCATATGGTCACAAAAATGTGGATGGAAGGCGCAGACGGTTATGGAAAATTAAAAATCCTACCAACACCAATGGGCAACCTAGTGAAAACTATGTTAGAAAGTGGTGTGAAATTAGGAGTAAGTAGTCGCGGATCCGGAAACGTCCGAGAGGATGGTTCCGGTGAAGTTTCAGATTTCGAGATTATCACAATTGATGTGGTAGCTCAACCAAGTGCTCCAGGAGCGTATCCTACACCTATTTACGAACATCTTATGAATACACGCATGGGATATCGTAGCCTACGTATAGCGCAGGAAGTCAAGGGCGATCCTAAGGCACAAAAATATCTCAAAGAGAGTCTATTAAAAATAATAGACAAGCTCCGATAAAATAGGAGAATCACATGTTGGACGCATTAAAAAATTTATTTGAAAATAATGTGATTTCAGAAGAGGTAAAAGCTGATATTGAGAAAGCTTGGGAGGCTCGTGTAAACGAAGCCAGAACTCAAGTTACTCAAGAACTACGTGAAGAATTTGCACAACGCTATGAACATGACAAGTCTGTTATGGTCGAAGCGATTGATCGTATGCTTGGTGATCAACTGAGAAACGAAATAAAGCAATTTATAGAAGATCGGAATGAACTTGTAAAAGCTAAGGCTAAAGTAGTTGTTGAAGGTAAAAAAGTCGGACATTTAATGAAAGAATTTATTACTAGACAGCTAGCAGTGGAAGTAAAAGAACTTCATGAAGATCAAATACAAATGGCAAACAAATTTAGAACTCTAGAAAAGTTTGTAGTAGAAGCTCTAGCTCAAGAAATCGCAGAATTTCATTTAGACAAACAGGATTTAACAAAAACTAAAGTTCGTTTAGTTAGAGAAGGACGTGAAGCATTTTTACAAATGAAAGAACAATTTGTTAAACGTGCTGCACAATTAGTAGAAACTACAGTTGAAAAAACACTTTCTAAGGAAATTGGACAACTGAAAGAAGATATCGAAAGTGCTCGTCGTAATGATTTCGGACGCAAATTGTTTGAAGCATTTGCAAATGAATATCAAACTAGCTATTTAAATGAAAAATCAGAAACATCTCGTTTGCTGAAGGTCATAGACACTAAAGAATTAGAACTTGCAGCTGCCAAAAACGCTGTAGCAGAAGCAAGGGTAATTACAGAGAGCAAAGAAAGAGAAAATAAGCTTCTTAAGGAAAGTCAAGAACGTCAAATCGTAATTAATGAATTAATTGCTCCACTTGCTTCAAATCAAAAAGCAATTATGAAAGAATTATTGGAAAGTACAAACACAGTTAAATTGCGCAGTAGTTTTGAAAAATATCTACCGGCGGTTATAGCTGGAGATGCTCCGCAAAGAAAAAAACAGGCATTAGTTGAGGCAAAAGAAGTTACAGGCAATAAACAAACCAACAGCGTAAGTAGCAGCAAAGAAGACAGTAATATCGTAGATATACGTCGTTTAGCTGGAATTTAAGTTTAAGACAATTAGGAGAAATATAATGTCAGAACTACTAACAAGCCGTTGGGCAGAGACAAAAGAGGCTCTTTTGGAAGGCCTACAAGGCACCAAAAAATCAGTTATGGCAGCCACTCTAGAGAATACTCGTAAGTATCTTTCAGAAAGTGCTACCGCTGGTGCTACTTCTGCCGGCAACGTTGCAACATTAAATCGTGTTATTCTTCCAGTAATCCGTCGCGTCATGCCAACGGTAATAGCCAATGAAATAGTTGGCGTTCAACCTATGACAGGACCAGTTGGACAGATCCATACACTAAGAGTTCGTTATGCTGATAACTTTACAGACGGTACAGGTGGCAGCACAACAGCAGGCGAAGAAGCACTTAGTCCATTTAAAATTGCTGAAGGCTATTCTGGAGTAGCTCCAGGTAAAGCAGCAGCTACAGCCTCTTTAGAAGGTGTAGCTGGTAACAGAATGAGCATTCAAATCTTAAAGCAAACAGTTGAAGCGAAAACTCGTAAGTTAAGCGCTCGCTGGACATTTGAAGCTGCTCAAGATATGCAAGCTCAGCATGGTATAGATGTAGAAGCAGAGATTATGGCTGCTCTTGCACAGGAAATTACTGCTGAGATTGATCGTGAAATTCTTTCAAGTCTACGCAGTCTAGCAGGATCGCAAAATCAACAGGCTTTTGACCAAGCTGCTGTAAGCGGTACAGCTACGTTCGTTGGTGATGAGCACGCAGCTCTAGCAGTTGCTATCAATCGTGTTGCAAATGTAATCGCTCAGCGTACACGCCGTGGCGCTGGTAATTGGGCCGTAGTCAGTCCACTAGTGCTTACAATGCTACAGAGTGCTACAACTTCTGCTTTTGCCCGCACAACTGAAGGCACATTTGAAGCTCCAACAAACACTAAATTTGCTGGAACATTAAATGGTGCTATGAAAGTATATGTAGATACATACGCAGCTGACAATGCCGCTGTGCTGGTAGGATACAAAGGCGGTACAGAAAGTGATGCAGCAGCATTCTACTGCCCATATATTCCATTAATGAGCAGTGGTGTTGTACTTGATCCTAGTACATTTGAACCAGTAGTTAGCTTTATGACTCGTTATGGTTATGTAGAGTTAACAAATACTGCAAGTTCTCTTGGTAATGCGCAGGATTATTTAGGAACAGTCACAATCGCAAATCCAACATTCTTCTAAAATTATTCAAGATTATGTTGGATCCAAAAGGGCGCCAAGTGCGCCCTTTATTATTTCTTATAAATACATTGTAAGGTAAAATTATGCGGAATCCTACCGCGTAGAGCTTAGAACGCTTGTATACTCAAGGAGAAAACAAATGGGAAGACCAATACATAAGAAATACTTCGGACAAACAAATGTAGGCACAACAGGTGAGGGCGTAGGAGGTGAAGGAGTAGCCAGTGTAACCATTTCAGGTACATGGGCTAATTTTACAGCTAGCACTACTACAGTAACATTTAGCGCTCCACAAATACCAGGTGGTGAAACAGCCCTTGGTACTGCTGTAATCGCAGCAGGTGCAATTACAGCAGTAACAATTACAAATTCTGGTTCGGGATATACATCAGCACCTACAGTAACTATTGTTGACTCGGATGCTGGCGCAGAAACATCAGGCACAGCAACAGCAGTATTAACTACTGGACGTCAAAATTCTATTACAGTTACAGCTTTTATTCCAGCTAGTGGTTCAGCTGGTTTTATCAGTGGTGCAGGCGGCAGTTCAGCTGTGACAGGCGATATTATACGACAAGTTGGTTCAAATAAGTTTATAGTACAGACCTCACAAGGTATTGGTCGCTGTAAGCTTGTCACTGATGATGTAGCTAACGCAGCAGGTGAGATGAATATCACAGCAGTAGATCATTTATCAAATACATATTATGTATCTAAGTTAACAGCACGTAGAGCAAGATTAGTTCCTTTCGGTCAAGCAGGACATGCTTATGAATCTGGAAAAACTGTTCCTTGGTCTTTTGCAACAGCAACTAACGGCGTGGTAAAAGTTGATAATAGATAATAAGTAAAGCAATGACTTTAAAAGTATTAAATGTTAGCAATGGCGATTATAAAATCGTAGTAGGAAGAGATTCTGATCCAGCATCTCCTCCAACAACTCCAGCAGCAATCATTCTAGATACACGGGGTCAATTAGGATCCTCAAGTGGCAAAGTTTGGATATACGGTGATTTGACTGTAGAAGGAAGTACTTCATACCTACAAACTACAAATACAAATATACTAGACAGGGTAATAACTTTAAATAGTGGTGGCGCTTCATTGTCTTTGAACCCTGCTGGTACACAAATATCTGGTATTGAAATTGAAGGAGTTCCTGGAAATGCTGCTTTTATATTTAATAACGAATTAAGTCATAGGAATAGCAGTTTTTCGCTTACTAACGGAAGCTTTGATTTTAGAATAGGTACATCAAGAGCAGGTATTTACGTGTCAAGCATAAATGTTGCTAATGATCAAAATCTATATCTTATAAATCAAGGCACAGGTGTTGTAACTGTACAAGGAACAAATAACTACGAAGTAAATATTTTAGATTACCCTGATGGTCATACGCCAGGAAATCCTTATCAACCTAGTAACGGACCTATAAGTCTTTATTCAAGTGATGCATTACAAGACGCTTTAGTAAACGTTATTGGTATGGCAGATTATGTAAAATCTTATTCTTATTTTACTAACATCACTCATATTACTAATGATAATACAGAAGTAAGAGTGTTTGACGCTAACAGCACTGATAGCGCAAGTCTTAATAATCCTAGTTATATAAATTTTAAGGTTGATGCTTATCAACGAGCAACTATAGATGCTAATAGTCTTAATATTCCTATTAGTTATACTGGTTTCACAGGAGATCATGTTTTGAAATTAAGTCATGATGGTACTAATGCTATTATATCTGTAAGCGGTGGTAACAGAAATATAGAATTTGATCCTAGTGGCACAGGAAAAGTAAAAGTTTCGAGTGATTTAGAAACAACAGGTGTTGTGCAAATAGGCAATCAAACAAATGTGCCTGCTACAAATAATAGTTACAATGTCCTTTACAGTGAATCTACGTTAGGTATGGGAAAGACAGGATTGTATTTTGCTAATCCTAATACCAGTGGCGAGCTAGTGAGTAGACGAAGAGCTCTAGGGTTCAGTATGATATTTTAAGGACAAAAAGATGGCAATTTCAAACGCAGAATTACTTACTGGAGGACCTACTACAATTTTTACTTGTCCAGGACCAAGCCAAGAACATGCAGTGACTTGCATAATTTTTTGTAATACGGATACTGTTGATAGAAATTTAGATGTATATGTATTAAAAACTGGTCAATCAATTGCAACGAATCCTCAGACACAGATTATTAAATCACTTACTGTTCCTACAGGAGAAACATTTACTTTTGATACTGAAAAACTAGTTTTAGAATCAAATGATTCAATAGCCTGCACATGTTCTGCCGGTACCGGAAATTTAGTCATGACTACTGTGAGTTCTTTAAGGGTAAGTTAGTGAAATTTCTTAAAAAAAGTCAGCTTAATTTTAGAAATGTGAAAGATAAAAGTGTTAGTGTAGAAACTGATGGTAGAGTGACCATGGATGGAAATTTAAGTTTATCTATACCAAAAGGTAATACAGCAACTAGACCTGTGCCAGCTATTGAAGGCATGATTAGATACAACACAACTGAAAACGAATTTGAATTTTATCAAGGTAATGGTTTATTAAACTCAGCTGCATGGCGAAAAGTAAAATTTAAAGAACCTACTACAATAAGCTTTCAGTCATTTGAAAATCATGGCGGAGGTGATACATTTGGTCCATTAAATGTGAATCCTTGCAATTTTATAAAAGAAGGATCTAATAATCTTATAACTACTTTAGAAGCAGCACAAAGATTACTAGTAATAGTAGAAAATGTGATACAAGTAGCTAATGTAAATTATGAAATTACACTTACACCTCCAACGGGTTCCCCTGCAGGAGCATATATTCATTTTGGCAGTAATGTCCCAACGTCTAAAAACATCTATGTGATCAACGGCTTTGATCGATAATATTCAAAAAACTACATGTATTTGGATTTTAATAAATACGACTAGTAGATTTTTTGGATAAAACATGGCAACATTTTTTCGAACTAAGGTAGTTCAGGGTGTAGGTACTATACCAACAGATATCATTGCTACAAATGCTAATAATAGATTTACGATTTTAGGATGTAATCTTGCAAATATTGTTGAGGATAATACAACGGTTGATATATCTGTAGTTGATTCAGATAGCGTTGAAGCTTACTATGTAAAAGGCATCGTTATTCCAGCAAACAGTAGTTTGAAGGTAGTAACTAACGGTGAAAAATTAATTTTAGCTGAAAACTGTAGTCTGAGAATTGTTTGTGACGTTTCTTCAAGTGTAGATGCAATTATTAGTTATGCTGAAATAATTTAAGGAAATTATATGTCAGGAAATTATATTTTTAGTACAGATGATGCAATATTTGGAGAAAATAGTCCTAAGTTTTTTTATGGGCTGCGGAGAAATGATGACGGTGAATTATTTTTAACAAGAAATAATTTAATACAGGCTAGCACAAGCATTGTTATTAATAATCCTGGACCTCCTGATGAAGATTATGTAGAATTTGAATATGGGTTGGACTATGTAGATAATGTGAACGAAGATCATGAAATAGTTTTTCAGAATTTGTTTTTAAGTCAATATAGGTGGGATTCTAGATCAATTTATTATTATGTATCGGATGACGGAAGTTTCGTCGTAAGAATAAATCAAAAATATACATATCCAGAATAAAGTAATTAATATGAGATTTTAGGAAGAATTATGGCAGAGTTTAAGATCAGCAGACTACGTTACAGATGGATAGGAAACTGGCAACCTAATTATGCTTATAGACGTGATGATTGTGTATTTAATGCAGGGGGAGGGTGGACTTGCATTAGGGCTCATACATCTACTACATTTTATGCTGATCAAAATTACAAATTTGCTCCTACAGACACTTTAATTTCTCCGGCTTGGTCAAGAATGACCGGAGGATTAGAATTTAAACAAGATTGGTCAGCAGCGACGGTGTATACTGATGGAGATGTAATCAGTCATGGTGGAAATATATATACTTGTACCATAGGACATGTAAGCTCGATAACATTTGATCTTGATTATGATAAATGGTTGTTATTTTTTGTTGGTGAAAATTGGACTAACACTTGGACTAGCGGATATAGATATAAAATAGGTGATGTTATTCGATACAATGGAATAACCTATAGATGTATATTAGAACATACATCTTATTCATCTGGTATAAATGCAGGAAATTATAGTGGAGACAATGACAGTGCTAACGAAACATGGGAAATAGTAACTGAAAATATTTCCTATAGAGGTAGTTACACAATATCTACATTGTACAGAAAGAATGATGTAGTTAAATATGGTGGATCATTATTTATTTGCACAGATGAACACACCTCGGCCAGCCAAATAGGAAATATTAATAATAATTATTTTACAATATTATTTTACGGCTTTAACTATAATAATTCTTGGAGTAATACTGCATATTATGCGGCCGGAGATATAGTAAGAGTTAGCAGTAGTCTGTATATTGCACAAAAAAATAATATTAACAGTGAACCAGGCAATACCGTTTTTTATCCTAATGGAAATCCCGATTGGAATCATCTTGTAAGTGCTGTAAATTTTGTTGGTAATTTTTCTTCAAATCTATTTTATAAAAAAGGTGATCTAGTAAAACGAGGTGGTGCATTATGGGTAGCACTTACTGATCAAATAACAAATGATAGTACACTTGCGTATCTAGACGATAGTAATTGGGAAATAGTAATACCAGGAAATGAATTTAGAGGTAATTGGTCCTTAACAGATGATGAAGACGAATTCACCTACTACAATAGTGAAGATGTAGTTTATCATAGAGGAAGTGCATACAGATGCCTCATTCCTCATTTATCAACATCTAATACAAATCCTATAGTAGGACAATTATATTGGGCAGTATTAATAGAAAATGAACAAGGTGGTTTAGACCAAATAGGAGATTTATTAACTTTTGGTAAAACTGTATTGGGAGACGATAGTTCTAGAGGACCACAAAGGATTCCTATAGGACAAAAAGATCATGTTTTAACAATAAATGATTCTGAAGAAGGAAATTTTGTATGGCAAAGTTTTGGAGATCTAGCACGGAGATTTCATGTAGCACCAGACGGAGTAGACGACGAAACTGATCCCGAGAGAGGAATAAATTATTTTAAACCATACAAAACAATAAGATTTGCAACAGAAAAAGCAGATGACAATTTTTCAGGATTTACTACTATAAGCATTCGTACGGGCAGATATGATGAAATTTTACCTATAATTGTGCCTGCAAGAACTGCATTGTTGGGGGAAGAACTTCGTTCTGTCATTGTTGCAGCTCGAGGACCTATAACAGCAATGCAGCCAGATCCTGCTAAAACAAAAGCAGCATTAGTTAGAATTCAAACAATATTGCCTGACCTATTTACAGGTGTCTTAATTTCAAGAAGCGCAGGAAACACTTTAGTTCAAAATACTAGTTCTTTAGTTACTGAAACAGAGTCTGATATTGTTGAAGCTTTAATTGCAGATGCAACAAAATTTATAGATTTTAAAATAGGATTATCTACTACAAAACCAGATATAACAGGAAATAATACTCTTACAACTGATGTAGGAAGATTAGGTGCTGTAAGTAATCTTTTAGCTAATAAAGAATTTATAAAACAGGAAGCATTATGGTTTGTAAAAGCAACTCCTACTACATATCAGTTTGATGATGAAGTATGTTTAAGAGATCTTGATAGATTTATATCTGCATTTATATATGATTTACGGTATCCAGGAAATTACAAATCGACTCTAGCAGGGCGATATTACGGAAATGCTGTTGTGGGAAATGCTTTAGAAGATATGTTTTACGTAAGAGATTCTACTGGTGTACGTAATATGACTCTAATAGGCTTGAATGGAGAACTTGCCCCTGCTATTACTGGAGAACCTTATCGTAGAGTTACCGGTGGTAATTATGTGAGCCTTGATCCAGGTTGGGGACCAGCAGATACTAGAGTTTGGATCACATCTAGAAGTTGTTATGTTCAAAACTGTACTACATTTGGGTATGCAGCAGTTGGGCAAAAGATAGACGGTAGTCTTCATAATGGTGGCAATAAGTCTATTACCAGTAATGACTTTACACAGGTAATTAGTGATGGAATTGGAGCATGGGTATTAAATGGTGGAAGAGGTGAACTGGTTTCAGTCTTTACCTATTATTCACAAATTGGTATGTTTGCGGAAGATGGAGGAATTATAAGGGCTACTAACGGTAATAGTTCATATGGTACATTTGGAGCTGTTGCTGACGGAGATGATCCTGCAGAAACTCCAAGGTACGGAAAAATAAATGCGAGAGATCAACAGGCCCAGGTAGCTGCTGCTTTTTGTGGTGAAGCTACAGATGAAATATTTGCTTTAGAATTTAGTAATGCAGGACAAAATTATACCTCAGCTAATTATACATTTCAAGGTTCTGGTAGTGGATTGAGTCTACTTCAAGAAGAATTTAGGGATAATGCAATTTTTGAATGCCAAGTGCTTACTAAAGGCGTAAGTTACATTATTCGAGGATTTAATGCACAATTTGGTGATAATTTAACCCTAACTTTAGGAACAAATGATCTAGCCACAGAAGCAAGTATTTTAGGAACAAGACTTATATTAACTGCTGGTGACGGTACTGGGCAATATGGTTACGTGTATGCTTACAATGAAAATGAAAAACAGGTGACTGTGTACAAAGAAAGCGATGATACTCCTGGATGGGACCACATTATTCCTGGACTACCAATAAAAAATGTTTTAACAGGCACAGCAAGATATAGATTTGAACCTAGACCAATTTTTAGTCATCCTGGATTTATAGCAACTGAATATAATCTACCAACAGATAATTTATGGGGAGCTCTTGTTTATGGTGAAACAAAAGAAACTTTTAATGGTATAATTACAGATAATGGTCTTGCGCTTTTTAATATCACCAAAACTAATAGAACTTATAGTGTAACACTTGCAGCAGCAGGTACTGGATATGAAGTAGGAGATGTGTTAACAATTGTAGGTAGTCAAATATCTGCCAACGATTTTGAGCATGATATTAAAATTACTGTAACTGGAGTTTCATACAGCGGTTCAATTACTAACTTTACTTTTAAAGGGTTAGGTATAAGCGGAAAATTTCTTATATTTTCTCTAAACGGTGATACTATATATACCAGCAGGCAAGGAGAAACATGGACAGGAGCAATATTACCCATTGTAGGAGAATGGAGATGCGTAGCTGCAGGTGGAAATAGGTTTGTAGCTCTCAAATACAATAGTAATGCGGCAGTTTATTCTGAAGATGCGATTACTTGGAACCTAGCTCAACTTCCTTCAACAAATAACTGGAAAGCCTGTGCTTATGGAAATGGAATTTTTGTTGCTATAAGCAGTAATCAAGACGCAGGGGCATTTAGTACTGATGGAGGTGAAACATGGACGTTTACTGAGTTACCAGCAATAGGAGATTCTACACAAAATGAATGGGTTGATATTACTTATGGGCAAGGAAAATTTTATGTAATAGCAAATAGTGGTAACTCGCTGGCTGTGGGTGTTTATAATTCGAATACCAGTCAAATGAATTGGACAGCAGATGTTATAGAAGTTCAAGATTCTACTCTTCAAGATTGGGTTGGTATTGCATATGGCACAGGAAAATTTGTAGCTTTGTCAAGCACTGGGTATACCACGTATAGTTTTAACGGTTATCAGTGGTATAGCACTGCTCATGGAATGCCAGGACCGGCTCCAGGAGTAGAAATGACTTGGAAAAAAATTATATATGGTCATGGAGTGTTTTTAGCTTTATGTGCCAGTCAAACTAATACGGCAACAACTTTTGCAGCAACGTCAGAAAATGGTGTCCAATGGACAATTAGGACTCTAGACACCAGTCTAGAATGGAGTATAGCAACATTCGGATCTCCTGACATTACTCTTGGGGATTCTACTATCAGTAACAATACACCGTTGTTTATTGCCAGCGGAAAAAATTTAACAAATGCAGTTAACAAAATAATAACAGGAGCCAGAGCACTAGGAAGAGCAATAGTTGAAGGTGGAAATATTCAACAAATAAGGTTGTGGAATCCTGGATCAGGATATGCAGGATCTGCAACATGCACATTGGTTGATCCTAACAATACAATAGAAGCTACTCTTAGATGTAGAATAAATGATGGAGTGATTCCTCAGCCAACTTTCTTCAATAGAGGATTATATTGGAAAACTAATACAACAAAAGTTACTGTAGTAGGAGATGGCTTTGCAGATGTGCAACCAGTAGGAAAACTTGTTACTATTGATGGGCTAAGTGTAATTCCTGGACCAGGTGCTCAGTTTTATATAGGAGGAAAAAGTAATTTTATTACTGCTGTGAAAACTGACATTGAAACTAGTCAAAATGGAGACGGAACATTCAAATCAAAGTTTCAAGTAAGTCCTGCAATAACTTTTAACGATGAAATACAGGATGATCAAGAAGTACTCATAAAAGAACGTTATAGTCAAGTTAGAATAACAGGACATGATTTCTTAGATGTTGGAGTCGGAAATTTCGTAGATACTAATTATCCCGGTTTATATACAAATTATGAATTTGATAGACAACCGCAGAATGAAGTAGGACAACTGAATGGCGGCAGGGTATTTTACACATCTACCGATCAGGATGGTAATTTTAGAGCAGGAGAATTATTTGCAGTTGAACAGTCCACAGGGGCGGTCACACTTAGTGCTGATTTCTTTGATTTAAGTGGTCTAACAGAACTTGCACTAGGTGGTATTATTGTAGGTGGAACAGCAACAGTTATTAGAGAATTCAGTACAGATATTACATTTCAAGCTAATTCAAATAATATTGTTCCTACGCAAAGAGCTATTGCTGCATTTTTAAACAATAAACTTAATGTAGGAGGTGAAGATTTACTTACTGCCAGTTTTATAGCAGGGGTTGTACAAGTAGGGCCTAATAAAATAAGTAACACTGCAAATTTTACTAATCAAATACCTGTAGTAGCAGATTTTTCTGGTCCTAATGTAAATATTCAGGGATCATGGTTAGCACAAAATTACTTCTACAGATCTTTCAGGCCCAGGTAATAATAAATAATAAAACTTCATAAAAACCGGAGTACAGAATGGCTGAATTTAAATTAGGTAGAATTAAATTTGTATGGAAAAATGAGTGGAACTCATCTACTACATACATTAAAGATGACGTAATAAAATACGGCGGTAAAACTTATATGTGTGTATTAGGGCACACTTCATCACCAAATTTTAATACAGATCTAAATTTAGTTCCTACAAGATGGAATCTTATGGCAGATGGCCAGAGATGGCGGGGTGATTGGTCAGTAAACACAATATTTGAAAAAGGAGACCTTGTCAAATATGGTGGTAATGTATACCTAGCTATAATTTATCATACATCTACATCTACTGTAAGTTCAGGCTTAGAAACAGATTCTGACAAATGGGAGCTTTTTGCAGAAGGATTTGATTGGAAAAATGATTGGAGTGTTTCTACTCGTTATAAGATAAATGACATCGTAAAATACGGAGCTTTAAATTACGTTTGTATTACTTACCATACTTCAGCGTTAAGTTTAAGCCAAGGACTTGAAGCAGATCTTGCCAAATGGCAGATTTTCAGTACCGGTGTTGAATACAAAGGCAATTGGTCAACTGGAACACGTTACAAAATTAATGACGTGGTAAAATTTGGTGCTGGAACGTGGATTTGTGTAACTTATCATACTTCAAATACTTTTACAGGAGACACAGCCAATTGGAACACATTTATACAAGGACTAGAATTTGAGTCTGTCTGGAGCTCATCTAATTCATATCAACCTGGAGACATAGTTAAGTATGGTGGCAATCAATATGTATCAAAGACACTTCATACAAATAGTAATCCAGTAACAGGAACAGCTAATTGGAACTTATTTAGCGAAGGTTTAGATTTTAGATCCAACTGGAACATTGCTACTTCTTATTACATAGGAGAAGTTGTTAAATTAAATTCATATAGTTATGTTGCAAATTTAGATAGTCCTTCTTTCAGTGTATCTGTAACAGCATCGAGTTCAACTAACGATACATTCACAACTGCTGCAACTAACAATATGACAGTAGGAATGGCAATACAATTTTCAGGTGTGACTTTTGGAAATGTGTTTAACGGTGCTACCTATTACATTAAAGAAATAACAGGAGCAACATTATTTAAAATTTCAGACTTTTTAGGTGGTCCAGTTTTTGAACCTAATACTGGTTCAGGATCTATGACAGCTAATTTTTCGTTTAAACCTCCTAACACAGCTACTTGGACATTATTAGCTAATGGAATAAATTGGAGAGGTTATTGGGTAGATGATAGAGAATATGTACTAGGTGATGCTGTAAGATATTTAAATAATTCATATATCTGTGTTCTTGCACACAGGTCAGAAGCAGATGATGGATCAACAGTTTCTAGTACTGGTGGAGGGCAAGTACTAAGTCGACCAGATCAAGATATATTAGGCACTTATTGGAATATTCTTAGTGTAGGATCAGAAACAGCAACTTTAACAGAACTAGGAGATCTAGTGTACTATGATGGTGCAGGTCCGGCTAGACTACCTATAGGTACAGAAGGTCAAATACTTAGAGTAAGTGAAGATTTAAAGCCTGAATGGATATCTTGGGGATTAACAGATAGAGTATATTACGTTGGTGTTCACGGAGTTGATTTACCATGGCCTACTCATGGTGGCACAATAGATAAACCGTGGAAAACAATTAGATATGCTTGTATGGAAATTGAAAAAGGCGCTAGATTTCCTCAAGCAAAACGATTGCTTGAAATGAATAGATTGTTTATTCAAAGAGAAACCACTCAGTGGACAAATTATCAAATTAGCAATAGTATAGCTCCTTTCGCATCAAATTTCAAATATAGTGAAGAAAGATGCGAAAGAGATATAGGATGGGTTTTAGATGCTATAACATTTGACCTGTGTCACGGAGGAAATGTACGCACAAGAGGAGCAGCGCAAGCATTTGTAAACGCTTTGACAGAAGATGAACAGAGCGGAACTGGATTTTATACAAATTTAAATGCTGAAAGCACTAAGTCTATAGCATCTTATAATTATGCGTTAACGTTAATTCAACAATGCTTAAACAATGATCCTCCTACTGTAGCATATCAAAATGTAGCTGAAGATTCTACAAACATAATTGTGCAATACTTCGAAACTAAGTTAACAGGAGAATCTGGCGCTTTAGACGAAATAACAAAACTAATGGGTATAATTACACAAACTTTATTAGATAAAACAGCAGTAAATATACCTGAAAGGTACGCAGCATTTAATACTGTGCATGTACTCACTGGACAGTATAGAGAAGTATTACCTATAATTGTGCCAGAAAGTACAGTAATTCTAGGAGACGAAGTTAGATCTACAAATGCTGGTCCTATAGGTAGTATCACCGATCCTACTGATACAAAATTTAGTATACAAAGTTTAGGACGGCTAGAATCTATACTCGGAAATATTGTTACCGGTACTCCAGTGGTAAGAAGTCAAACAAACATGACTGATCAAGTAATTCAGATTCCACTTGGACAAAGTGCGCAAAGAACCCTTACAACAAGATTAACTAGATTGATGCAGCATAGAATTGATTTTCTAACTGCTCAAACTAATATGATATATTATACGTTACCATCTGGATTTGGAACTACGTTTTTAGCTGGACATCACCATGCCAGAACTCTTTTAATAGAAAACAAAGAATTTATTAAAAGTGAAATCTGTGCATTTGTAGACTTTACTTATCCTAATGTTAAATATTCTAGAACTAAATGCAAGCGTGATGTAGGATATGTCGTTGATGCACTAATTTATGATATTACTTACGGAGGAAAATCAGAGTCGTTAGATGCTGCATTATCTTACTTTGATGGACCAGGTTCTAGTTCAGTTATAGATAGCACTGAATTTTCAGCAAATATTGCTGCGTATCAAAGAATGAAAGTTATTTTAGGACAAATTGTAAGCAATACTACTGTTACAAAAACTACAGGAAATAATGCAGTTCAATTTAGAGATACAACGTACCTTACAAATGGAACAACTGCACAAACCTACCTAAATAATTGTATGGATATCCTTCTAAACATACTTATAGGTGGAAGTACTAATGCAACACCAACAATTATTGTAAATTCAATAACTGGTTCAAATACGCTAACAGTTACGTCCTCACACGGGTTAGCAGCAGGGGACGTATTATTTGCACTAGCTACATCATTAAATGGAATAGTAAATGGTGAAAAATATTTTGTGCTGCCTAATGGATTATCTGCTAGTAGTTTCCAAGTAAGTCTGTCTTTAAATGGACCAGGTATAACTTTGGTAAATGGAACAGGACTTTCTATAAGTTTTCATACTGTATCTCGTCCTCCTTTAACAAATGGAACAACAACAACTACTGCATTAATAAATTCTTTTGCTGCTCTAAGTTCTGCAGTGCCTCAAATAAAAATTGACACTATAGATTACATTAATAGTAATTTTGGAAGCTATACTTATATCAGTTCTCTTTGCAGGCGAGATATTCAATTGTTAATTGATGCAAGTTTTTATGACAGTGCATTTGGTTCAAACTACTGGGCAATACAAAACGGAATATCATACCTGAGACCACAATCACTGCCTGTGCTAAACTTCCAATTAGATCCTGAATTAGCCAGTATAGCTTTTATAAAACAAGAAGTTTCTGCAAAAGTTTCTACAAGCCCAACAACAGTAACAAGAGTAAACAATTGTTATGATGAAATTCTGGACATTATTAATAATGGATATGCAGCAGCTGATTCTATTGTATGGACTGATCCTGGGGTAGACAATAATAAATTATATGCTAGAGAACAACTACAGATTAATAGAGCTTTTATTATCAGCACTATCGTAACATATACTATTGTCAATTACAATGCATATTGGCAAGGTTTAGGAGCTGGAGGTCAAACTACATACCAAAGAGACATAGGGTACGCAGTAGATGCATTTAGTTATGATGTACAATACGGTGGAAATTTAGCTACAAGAAATATAATTAGATCACTTTTTAATCAAGTAAATGGTGTATCTGTGCTGCCTGATGCAGGAGCAAAAACAGCAAATGCAGCAGTTTATGCTCAATTAGGCAATATATGTGGACAAGTTGTTAGAGAGCTTTATGCTGGACAGGATACTAGTGGTAATCCAGCTAGCGCTACGGAACAAACACAGATTACAGTTTTAGCAACAGCGATAAATGCAGCCATAGTCGCAGACAATGCAACAATAATACCTGCAGAAAGTACTCCTATTATTACATGGGCTGCTAGTGATATACAAACAGCTTTAAATTTAGTAAAATTAGAAAAAAATATTATAACATCTAACACATTACAATATATTACGGATACATTTAGTGATTTCAAATATAATCAAGCAAAATGTAGTAGAGATTTAGCAATAATATTAGATGCTGTATGTTATGATTTTTGTTTAAATTCAAATCATCAAACAGTAAAGGCAGGATATTCATATTTGAGATCTAGTAGCAGCGAAGTTTTCAGTTTGAATCAGAAACAGGTAACAAGAGATGCTCTAACCTTTGCAAAGAATAAAGCATTGACTTTGATTAGTTCTAATACAACTGCTGCAACAAGACTGACTACTTTAATGCAAACGATAGATGATATATTATTTGGTGCTACAGTTGAAGGTATTCCTTGTAGTCAGCCTGAAGCTAATACTGATTATGCTATTCATCTATTAGAACTTAATAAGAAATTTATTACAGATGAAATTGATGCTTATAATCTTCAGACATTTAGCAGTACAGTTGTATTGACAACAACTAGTACGCTCACTTGTTCGTCAACAGCATGGATGTCAAGAAATGCCGCAGTAAAATTTGTAGGAACCTTATTTGGCGGTTTAAGTTTACAAACAGTTTATTACATACAAAATATTATCAATAATGCTACATTTACTATTGCTCTAACTAAAGACGCAACGCAACCATTGGCACTTACTGGTAGTTCTGGCACTATGATGGTAATGTTAGACTATGATGAAACTGCATGTGCAAGAGATATTACAGCATACGTTGATGCAATCAAGTATGATCTTAGATTCACTGGTAATTATAAATCAAGTTTAGCTGCTAGATACTATGCTAATTCTGTAATTGGTAGTTTTGAAGAAGACATGTATTATCTTAGAAATGCTACCGGTGTTCGTAATCAAACACTAGAAGGCCTCAAAGGAGATCTACTTGCACCTAATTCTTTTGGAACAAGCAGAGTAAGTGCTGGAGCCTACTGTTCTTTAGATCCAGGATACGGTCCAGCAGATTATCATACATGGATTATTACCAGAAGTCCTTACATTCAAAACGTAGCCACTTTTGGAAACGCTGCTATTGGCCAAAAAATAGATGGGAGTTTACACAATGGTGGAAATAAATCATTAACTTCAAACGATTTCACACAAATTATCAGTGATGGTATAGGTGCCTGGGTAACAAACAATGCTAGAGCTGAATTAGTTTCTGTGTTCACTTACTATTCTCACGTGGGGTACTTAGCGGAAAATGGTGGGCGAATTAGAGGCACTAACGGAAACAACTCTTATGGTGATTTCGGCAGTGTTGCAGAAGGGTTTGATAACACTGAAACTCCTATTGTTGCTGAAATTAATAACAATGGATTTATCGCAGAAGTAGGATCTGTTTTAGGTGATGGAACTAACAAAATTTTCACTATTGAATATTCAAATGCAGGTAATAACTACACCACCGCTGCATGGGCGTTTGGAGGAAATGGCACACAATTATCTGTAGAACAAGATGAATTTAGAGATCGTGGAGTAATGCAAGTTAGGTTGACAGACCTAACGGACGATAGTACAGATGCGCCAGAAGCTGTTGGTAATTTTGGAGGTTTTGGATATATTACAAACAGTAACGTTGCTCAATCAGGGACTACAACATCAATTAAAATTGCAGCAGTAGATCCAGAAGTGGCAGCAGCATATATAGGTATGAGAATAGTAATTACAGCAGGATCAGGAGCAGGTCAATATGCTAGCATAACTTCCTACAATATTGGTACTAAAGATCTTACAATTGTAAAAGAAAGTGATGGCTCAGCCGGATTTGACCATTTTGTTGCAGGAACCCCTATCGTAGCTCCAGATGCCAGTTCAAGTTACACTATTGAACCTAAAATAACTTTTAGTAATCCAGACTACAGCAGTACATCAATGACATTATCCACTGCCGCTGTATATAGCGATTTAAATTGGTCGCGTATTCTAAGAGTATTTTACCCAATTACAGGTAATACAAGTGGAGGAGGATCTGGTGCAAGATTTGTAGTAACTAAAAAAGGCTCCAAATATTCTTCAGTAACACTTATTCCTGGATATCTTGGTGTTAATTATCTAAGACTAGATACTATAACTATTTTAGGATCTAATGTTGGTGGTACTGATGGAGTACACAACCTAACATTAACAATTACATCAGTAAATTCAATTAATGGTAATATTGTTGATTTTGAAATCAGCGGTACTGCTGAAGCTGGGAACTTTATAGCTTTACCTGCTACTGGCCAAACAGTAATTACTTCTAATGATGGTATTAACTGGATTAATAGACCTAATGTATTACCTGCTAGTCTTAATTGGACAGCAATGGCTACAGGTGAAATAGTTGAAGTTACTCCTACGCAGGCTGGATCATTTATAGTAGGAAGAGCATACAAAATTGCTGCTCTAGCTACCACACAGTGGACTTTAATTGGGCACCCTGCAGCCAGTAATTTGACAGTAAAGGTAGGAGATTTCTTTAATGCTACTGGATCAGGCACTGGAACAGGAACTGCAACTGCATTTGAAAACTTAACCGTAGCCATTGCTAACGGCAGTAATGCAACTGCTTATAGTAAAAACGGTGGTGTATCATGGAGTGCTGGGCAAAACCTTACAGGATCCTCTGTTAATAACACTGCAATCGCATACGGAACATTATCAAATGGAGCAACCAGATGGTTGGTAATAAAAGCAGGATCACAACAAACAAGTTATAGCAGTACAGGAGGTATAGCCGGTTGGGCAGTAGGTGGATTAATGCCAGGAGAAGATAATTGGAGCAGTTTGGCTTATGGAGCTGGAAGATTTGTAGCAATTGCAAATGGCACAAGAAATACTGCTATTACTGTTGACGGCGGAATATCATGGACCTCCGGAGGACAATTACCGGATATCGGTTCGGGAGGTACTGCAAATCAATGGATCAGTGTTGCTTACGGAAAAAATAGATTTGTTGCTGTGGCTGCTAATTCTACAGACATAGCCGCTTATAGCTTCGATGGCTTAACCTGGATACAAACTTCATTGAGCACTACAGCAAGTTATACTAATATATCATATGGTCAAGGAATATTCTTAGCTACTAATGATTCGAATACTGCATGTAGTTCCCAGGACGGGATTATTTGGACAAATAGAGTGTTAAATCGTGCAAGCGGCACAGGATTTAAAAAATCAGTGATTGGAAATCCTTTGAATACTCCAATATGGACAGCGATACCAAGTGCCTCAACGACTTCAAGTTCATACGCAAACTTAGGCGCCACTACGCTAGCAAGATGTTTTGTAACAGATGAAAAAATATTTTCAATTCGTATCATAGAACCAGGTTCTGCTTACACTTCTACTCCTACAATGACGATTACAGATCCAAATAATATCTATGAAGCTCCATTTACAGTGAGAACTGGATTTGGAATTTTAGCTCAACCTAGTTTTAAAAATAGGGGTATAGGATATAATAATGTTGTAGCAAGTATAGATAGTGGCGATGGATTCGCAAGTAATTTCCAATCTGGAAAATTTGTTTCTGTTAGGAGGCTTACAGGCACTCCATCATCAGGAGCAAATGTGGTGTTCGCACATTTACCAAATAGAACTTTCAAGTTAGTTCAAGTGTTATCATTACAAGGAACGAATATTGGTTCTATTAAGGCTTTTTTCCAAATTAGCCCTGAATTATCAACGTTTGATTCCCCTCCAGACGGTACGGGTGCAACTACAAGAATTAGGTATAGTCAAGTAAGACTTACTGGACATGATTTCTTAGATATAGGCACTGGTAGTTTTACAGAAACCAACTATCCTTTAACACCTTTTCAGTCTCCTATTCAGGCTAATGAAACTGTTGACAACAACGGAGGAAGAGTTTTCTATACTTCAACTGACCAGGACGGAAATTTTAGAGTTGGAGAACTGTTTACTATTGAACAAGCCACAGGTGTAGCTACATTAAATGCAGATGCATTTAATATTTCAGGACTTTCAGAACTTACACTGGGAGCTGTTACCTTAGGCGGAACAAGTGCAACTATTACAGAATTTAGCACAGATCCATTCTTTACTTCCAACAGTGATAGTGTGGTACCTACTCAAAGAGCAATACGTAGTTATATTGCTGCGCAAATTGGAGGAGGTGGAGCGTCAATCAATGTAAATAGTGTTGTAGCAGGCTTTATTGAAATTGCAGGAACGACTATTTCTACAACTACTGGTCAAGCAATTACTATGAGCGCTAATTTTAACTTTACAGGCGGAGTTAAAGGTTTACCTGTAGCCTGGAATTACTTCTTAAATAATTGATAATATGGAGATTTAAATGGCGACAGGAAGATTAGGAATTCAGGATATAACAAGTGCAGGAGCAAACACATACTATACTCCTTATCAAGTTCCGGCGAATACATTCTCGGTGATAACAGTCAGCGTTGCTAATCGTAGTTCTACGAATACAGCTACAATTAGAATAGCTATTACAACATCTGTAGCTCCTTCTGCACCAACAGACGCAGAATTTTTAGAATTTGATTCTCAAATTCTTGCAAATGGTGTTTTAGAGCGCACAGGACTTGTTTTAGATTCAGGTAAATATGTAAGCGTCAGAGGAGCAGGTACAGGACTGGCGTTAAGTATTACTATAATGGGTATAGAGACAACGACAGCATAATAGGAATGAGAAAATGGGAAGACACATAAGTACAGGAGTAGCAGGAAGCGGAGCTGGCCTAGGATCTATATATGCAGCTGGTCAGAATCTACTAACTACAGCAGTTACAAATCAAGATATAATTTTTGATCCTAATGGAACTGGTACGGTGCAGTTTATAGGAGGAATGCAGCTAAGAACTAATGGTGAGCTTAGAGCATTTAACACGGCAAATACGTTCTATTCTGCTATCAAATCCTTAGCTGGACTAACTGGTAATACAAATTTTCAACTTCCTAGTACTAACGGATCAGTGGGTGCCTTTTTACAGACTGATGGCACTGGAGTAACTAGTTGGCAAACAGTGCCAACTGCTGCACTAACTGTTAGTGATGCAGGATCTAACAGCAATACACATTATGTATTCTTCGGAACTAGTTCAGCACCAGAAGGTTCACTTCCTCTTGCTGCTCAATCTACTATGAGAGTGGATACTGGACTTAGTTTTATTCCTAGTGAAAATAGGCTTATCTCTACTATAGGACAACATACTACAGTTACAGGTAGCAGTGGTGCAAGTGGTCAGCTTACTTTGAACGGAACTACAAATAATACTAAAAACGCATCAAGTATTTTAATGAATGACAATGTTCCTAGCACAGCTTTTAGTAATGGTACTTTAGTAGTCACTGGCGGAGTAGGAATAAGCTTGACATTAAATGTCCAAGGGGCAATTACATCAGCGGGATCAAACGTAGTAACTCAGTCTAGTTTAAGTACCTTACAACCTACACTTGGAGCAAATTCAATTATAAGAACAAATGCTAATTCAATAGGTGAAAATCTCACAATACCAGCAAACACAAATGGTATGAGTAGTGGTCCTATAACTATCAATAGCGGTAATACAGTTACTGTAAATGGAGACTGGAGTATAGTTTAATGAGTACATTAGTTACTGATGAATTAGCTGCTAGACAAGATAATGACCATTTAATTACTTTTCCTAGCAACCAAGTTTTATATGCGCCTGGACAGGTTATACAATGTGTTTGGCGTAAAATGGATAATCATGTTACTTATAACAGCTATAATGACAACAATAGTAGAGATATTGCAGGACTAAACACCACTATTACACTAAAAAGAGCAAATAGTCGTGTATACTTACAATGGTGGTTGTTTTATGAATGCCATCATGATATTACATTTCAAGCTAAACGAAGTAATACAGTAATTGGGTTTAATCAAGAAGTAGGAAATGTAAGATATAGCGGAATAGGCTGTGCAGAATATGAGCATAGTCATGACCAAAATAGTACGCCATCTTACACACACATGGCCTGGGTCGATACTCCTGGCAGTGTAGGTCCTCATGTTTATAGTTTAGGGTCGAGAAGTAGTACAGGCACCAACTATGATATACGTGTAAATAGAGCATGGGGAGCATTTCAAGATGATCATGAAGGCGGAGTAAGCTACTGTATGATTCAGGAGATTGCACAATGACAGTTACACTTAGTGGTTTGACATCTGCTACAGGAAGTCAACTGTCCATAAACAATGGTCTTATTCAACAAGGCACAGTGGTTCAATATGTTCAGGCAAGCACTAGTGTAAGAGCTACGTACACTGCTCAAAATTCAGGAAATGGAACAGCTATAACACAACTTAATTTAACTATTACTCCATTGAGGTCAGACAGTGTTATTTGGCTACGTTGGACCACATTTTATGAAATGCATCATGATTGTGGATTTGTAGTTTTAAGAGATACTAATTTAATAGGATATAATACATATAGAGGAAATGTTCGTTGGTCTAATATATTAACTCCAGCATATGATAATGATTATAGCACAACTCCACAACAGAGTACAATAAATTGGTTTGATCCAGCGACAAATACTAATGCAAGAACTTATAGTTTGGCTGTAAGAAGTAGTTCATCAGGAACATATACCTATGCCCTCAATAGATCGTTAAACAGCGCGGGTACAGATGGGCAAGAAGTTGGACATAGTTGGGGCTGGGCAAGGGAGATTGCAGGATGAGTTTGTTAAGAGTTGACACAATTAACGGTCCAATCAGAATAAAATCTCCTAATGCTATCTACGC
>Ga0194133_10002241_pt1 | contig 30593 bp, 26 predicted proteins | sample TA2KigOf40mmetaG_FD_155448 | JGI IMG/M metagenome (GOLD analysis project Ga0194133, IMG submission 155448) | Freshwater microbial communities from Lake Tanganyika, Tanzania - TA2015055 Kigoma Offshore 40m | ecosystem: Environmental > Aquatic > Freshwater > Lake | place: Tanzania: Lake... | reverse complement strand
GGGCCCCGGTTTATATATATATATATATATATATATATATATGTTTACACTCTTATATATATATATACAGGGCGTACAGATGTTTGTCTGTTGGTATGTGGAGGGCTAATGGAAATCCAAACCCCTGCACCAATCTTGGTGAAATTTTCCACGCACAACCCCACCTATCCAAGGAAGGTTTTGGTGCAGGTTTGACCCCCTCCCCCTGGGCCTGGGGGGCTTGAAACCCTGAAAGCTGAAGGACAGATTTTTAAGATGCTCAGCAGGTTGCAAATTAACCTGGGCAGCGTCGGGTACCTCAGCTAGTATATATATATAAAAGAGACTGTTTGTCCCTTTGTACCTATGTACCTCTTTCACGTGCGAACCACCAGACCAATCTCCCCCAAATTTTGAACAGACTTCCACACCAACTCAGGGAATGTAGTTAACACAAGCATGTCCCCTCTTACCCGACCCCTGATCCTGTGGCACCCCAAACTCCAAAACCTAAACAAATCAATGGAGAAAAACTTTACTTTACAAAAAATGCATTAAATTTTTCCCGGGCAGCGCCAGGTCCCGATTGTCTAGTAAGTAAATAAAGTCAAAGTTTCGGGTCTAATCTTGTGGGGCTGATAATCCGGCATCTAATCCTCTGGAGCTTAACACCTGGGCCTAACCTTGTGGAGCTCATCATCTGGGCCTGGGTTAGGCTTGGCAGGCAAACTAGGTAGGCGAACTGGTAATCTTATGCACTGGGGTAGGAAGAACTCTAATAGTTTCCCCTCCCCCCCCCAAAAAAATAGAAAGACTTTGACAATGAAAAAGGTTTCGTGAAAAAGTTATGTTTTTGCGTCAAAAATAAACAAAGATGTTTGTTTACAACTTTTGGATGGTTATTGGTTGTCATCATTTCGTATTAAAATTCGATTGTTCCATTTGTTTCTGAATAAAGTGACTAAACTCTGTTGATTTAATAATGCCAACGATTGAAGAAAGGACTGCCATGGCAAAACTGGATGCTCTTAAAGATATTAGGTTCGGGGTCTTGAAGGAGGAGAAGCTCCATTTATGGTATTGAATTGTAAGTAAAAAAACCTATTTCTTCCTAGATGCAAAACGATAGATCTTGAAAAACTTCGTCTGCGCCTTTTTCAAGAAGTGGACTCTTTCAAGACTGAAGAAAATTGCCTTGCTGAATACCGACGAGAGATGGAACTTTTGCAGCAAGAAAAAATGGCACATGTAGAAGAGCTCAGGCAGATTCACTCAGACATTAATGCGGTAAGCATTTTCTAAGTAAGCTGGAGAAACTCCTTGAATAAAAGATCTACATCGTATTCAATTTTTTGGCTAATCTAACCTAACACCCCCGAGCATAACTCCTGCAGTACTGACTATCCGGGCCTAACCATTCAGTTGAACCAAAACTACTTCCTGCTCAAAAGCCAGTGGAGTCACCTAACCTGCTAACTAAGCTCATTTAAGTTCTAACGTATATTTCAATTAAGAGTATATTTTGTTATTGGATGTCTCCTAATTTGATCAGAAATTGAAAGCCACTAAAGTTTTTTAATTTGTCACTTTAGATTGAGAATGTCATCAAACAAGCAGAGGAAGCCAAACGCAACGCAGGCGACGGAGCAAGGCGGGCGTTTGAGGATTATGGTCCATTAAAATTCCACGTAGATCAGGCTAGTCCTTTGTGCTGATTTAGCTCGATTATATTTTATTATAGACTTTGGTCTGATCAATTTTTTACCTTTGCAGATGCGCACCCAAGTTCTGGGACTTGAGAAGCTTCCCGACATTGCTGATGACGTCAAAGTCAAACTAGATCATCTTGGGTAAGAAATTTAAGCTAACTAGGAGTCTTGAACCCCTTTATTATCCATAAATATTTAATAACGTCCAAAGCATTGTTCAAAAATCAATAAAATTCACCGAACATCATTCAAGCAAATGGCATCATCCATTTTCGGGCCACCTCCAGGTAGATTTGAAAAATAAGCAATAGATTTCTGAAATTTACACAAGCCTATCTCAATTTTAGTTAGCAGCTCAGTTTGCAGATGCTCAGATGAGGGGAGGTTCTGTTTTTAACATCGGGAAACACAATTTTTCCGGTTTCATTCCCCGTACACATTATCCAGGAATGAACGGTGGCCTGAAGTCCAACAATTCGTTTTTATCGACAGCCGGAGGACCCTCTAGACCTGACTCGAAAATGCCAGTGCAATCTACAGGACCACCGCCTTTTAGGTAGTATTAGACACCAAACAGAAGTTGCTTGAAATTGCTCATTTTTATTCATTTCTACAGGCAGCAAGCACCTCCCATGAAATTATGTCTTTCGTGTCATCAACAAATACACCGCAACGCACCAATTTGCCCACTTTGCAAGGCAAAGTCCAGATCTAAAAATCCGAAAAAGCCCAAGAAGAAAGAATAGTTGGTACTTTTGGCCAATTCTGAGAAAAGTTATCTTCTAAACCTTCCAATTTCCTTGATCTTTAGTATAGCCATATCAAGGGCTTTCTTAATGTTGTGCTCAAGAGTATTTCAAAAAGAATACCTCGCCACAAATCAATCTTTTTATCATTAGATTTGCCTAGAGTTATGATTTAATTTAGTATTTTATACTTAAAACTAGTTTTTTTCAGAGAGGATCTATGTAACTTATTTCCTTTTGACTTGTGTACAAACTTTTAACATTTATATGCGTTTTATTATGATAAAAAAAAGAAAATTTTATTTGAAATTTCTAATTTTTATAAGAAAAGGAGGTCTTTTAATGTAAAATATTTATTCATAACAGCTGATGAGTTGCCCCAACAAAAAGTCTTGATCAGCTGACTTGTATTTCTTGTATTTGTGTGCGCAGCTGCCTGAACGGTTTTTTATTGTCTGTGAGGGTGTTCTTTCGAAATCTTTGATGTCTATGGTTTGATTTAGAATGCATATTGCTGCGCTCAAAGCTCACACGGTAAAAAAAATCTGCCGTTTTCTGCTATTTGCTTTAGTAAATTGGGGACATAGAAAAAAAGGTGAAAAACAGAAAACGGGAGAAATAATAGATTTATGTACTGTGATAATGTGGGGACATAGAAAACGGCAGACTTTTTTTACCGTGCAGAATGGCTGCAGCTGTTCCATTCCCTGTATTGAAGTTTTTTCTGTGTTTTTCTATTTCACTTACTCCACCACCGACCGCTGTTAGACCAGCATTACCAATACTTCAAAACATTTAATGGAGGGAGCCTTGGAGAGTGTGTGAGTGCTGCTGCTGTTGCACGAGTTTAACCGTTTTGTTTGGATTACAAAGAACCAAATTAGACTAAGTTTGCTCAAGTTTTGTGTATTTTCAAAAATTTGAAAACCAAATCTATATGAGGTGATTGCATGGAACCTTTTCAAAAATCATCCGGCTAAAACAAAATGACCATGAACGAGGAAACAGAATTTTTTGGAAGGATTAAAATGGGTGTCAATGTTGATATTAAGAGGAGTGATGGTAAGACTTAAGAGTATATTACCTACCCTATTCAACCATAATTTGGATCAATTAAATATTGTTTATTTTCGTAATTTCATTTTTCTGCTTCTTTATACCGCCAGTACCTTATCAAAAAATCAATAATGATGGTGCTCTACTAATAATGAGTATATGAGATCCTTTATTGCTATCAAACTGAATGCAGGAGGCCCAAAGGGGTAAAATAGAGAAAGTACCCCATCCCAAAATCTTGCACTTCATTCTCCTCATAGCCAATTGCCATGAACGTTATTCAACGGCCCCTGCGGTCCTTATAGATTTGGGATTTTTTTCCAATTATCAGTAAAAATTGAGTGTGGTCATAGTACTTCAACCACTTACCAGAACAATTTTTGATCTGCCTTTGAGATCTTTTTAATATCATTTTATTTGAATTTGAAGAATACATACAAGTTTATAAGAAGTTTGAATAATAGGAGGGATTTAAAACTTTTTGGATGATGCCTTGGTAAAATATTGCTTTAAAAGGTATTATATTTCTCTATCTGCAAGAAAAGATTTTTTTTCATTGTCAAAAGGGCGAGTCTTCGAGATGAGATTAGAATGAGTCATACCAGAGGACCATTAGCCGTTATAAAAAGAATAACAAGAATACCCACGCCAAAGATTTTTGACCAAAGATCAACCCCCCTAATTAAAATGAATATATCATTCAATGTTTCTTATCTAAAAAGATTGTTTCAAAATACTTTCATCAGAGTGCTCAACAAGGTTTTAGTCTTCAGCATCTTTCAAGCACTTTTTGATTAATTTTTTCCTGTACCACCCACAACTGCCAAATGTAACTTGAACAACATCACTTGCCTGAGCTCTGCCCACGCTTCAAAGTAAAGTGGACTCGGAAGTTCGTTGTGTTATAGCTCGTATGGAAATGACAGTTGATCAAACTTGTTTCAACTGTCTTTAATTTTGATTGGCCAAACTTTAATAATGATTTTTAATGATTTTTGAGATTCTTGAGTGGTTGATTGCAATAGTAAAGAGACAACTTGAAGTTCAACAATGGGTCAATCTTATCACTTCTCTACTTCTTTGATTCTTTAAAAAGATATGTTTTATGCATCAAGTTTACTTGTGTGTTGGAAGACAACTTATTCCAAACTCAATTTGAGAGCCCTTTTTACAGAAATAATGTAAAGTATAGTTCTGAGTTTTTCTCCTTAAATATTGATTTCAAATAGAAATACGTTTTGCCGCTAATTTGCATATAACCACAATCGATTGGAAAAAAGTTGTAAGAGTTAGCTTGATAAAAAGTAAGCCCCAATAGACAAGGTTTAAAAAGGGTATTAAAAATTTACATCTTTTTTTGCTACGTGAGTGCGAGTAAATTTATGGATTTTGCTTTTTTTCGTACTTTGATGGCTTAAGATTTTTGTCTTTGTAAACGATGCACTGAAAATAACAGTAATGCAGAGTATTTAATTTATGAAAATTGAACTTATTAATAAAATGCCTTTCACGAATAAGCCGAAAAACTTGCCTCATTCTATCAATTAAATAATCATATTTAAAGTAGAAAAACTCGTGTGATATAGAGCAGAATAACTGTGTGTTTCCAGTTTCGTTATCATAAAATAATGCATTTTAAGGAAAAATTTCAATCAAACATGAGATAATTTTATAATTCAACCAATTATGGCTTTGATTTTGATTTTGGATGTTAAGGTACTGAGATTGGTCCAATCAAAATTCCTTTTTTCCACAATATGCTTGGAATGATTTAAGATTGATTTTTTGCCAATTCGGGTTATGCTGATGTCAAATAAGCTGGTTGTATTTCATTTTCATAAGATGGGGTCGCCGTGGCTGAGAGGTCACCTGACTGAGAACTAAGATCTAAGGTTGTGGTTGTGGGTTCAATCCCCGGCCACCCATGCCAGCAATTTTTCAACCCCGGATTGCAAAAAAAATCAACAAGGCACTCTCAGTCAGGGTAATATTAATCTGCAGTGGCCATAAACATCTATCGCAGGACTCTTATAAAGGTGTTGGTCACGCATCAACATTGCTTGAGTGTATACTGCACAAGATTATTATTATTATTATTAGAATAAATTCACAGGCAAGTCTTGTGAAGTTCAAATCTTACATGATGTTAAAAATAAACACAGAATGTCTTTTAAAGATGATGGTATCAATAAGGATAAGGCCAGCTTTATCTAGTAACGATTGACGATTAAGATAGTCATTAAAATCTCTTCAGAGCACTCTAATGAAATCATAGTAAAAAGATTTGAGGTTGACTTTTAAGTTGAATGAGAGGTTTGAAGACCAGGCAGGAGAGTTGTAGATTAATTTGCTAATAATGTGTGATTTGAAGACTGTAATCTTTAAATAAGCACAAGTTATTGGGGTACTTATGATCTATCAATGAGGATATTAATTTTTGAGTAATTCAGGTTTCTGTTGGAGCTGGGGATTCAACCTGAAACCCTAGCCCTGTTATTGCCAATCAGATAAGTCTGAATCTGAAATATTGAAGATTTTTAGAAAATATAAGTGTTTTGAATCAAACATAAACTGCTTAATCTACAGTGGTATTTTTTTCTTTATAGGACGTATTCATTCTGCTGTCGTATCGGGTATCAATTACGATGCTCGTAGCGTCACTGTGGAATGGTTTGAAAGAGGCGAGACCAAAGGGAAAGAGGTTGTACATTTAACTTTTGATTCTTTCCTTGACAAAACATTAACCAATTTCCTTTTTAAGATTGAACTAGACGCTATACTAAGTCTGAATCAAGACTTAGCTCCTCAAACTGAGAACACTGCTCAAAACAAACCATCAAAGGTGAGTCATTTGAATCAGAAAAAAACTATGTTGAATGATTTGGTAGTAAAAATAAATAAAAAGTCAATGTGCTGAATCATTTCTACATAAAAAAATTCAAAGCTCAAATTATTTTACAGCAAAAACAAAACTCATTTTCTGAAACCTAAACAGTAAGTTTTAAGTATCCCCAAAAGATAAAATTGTGATTTATCTAGATGTATTTCATTCACTTTCAATTTTGGATTCAGAGTAATAGTTCGCAATGACTCAAATTTTAGATGTTAATTTCTTCATCGATTTATCTAAAGGGACAGAAGACGATTTCTTTGATATTTAAGCACGAAATTTTTATCTCCTCAGCACCTAATTTCTCCAGTTTAAGAGAGTAACCAATTTTACTTTTTTTGAGTGTTTATAATTTTATCTCTCCTAATCTTATTTACTATGAAATATGATTCTGTTTTAGTATGTGGTCAGACCTTCAATTGGAGCTCCACTTCAAAACAATCGATCTGCTGCAATTTCTTCCGCACCGGTCAGTCAGCCAAATCAAGCAAATTATACATCCGGTAACCAGGGACCAGTCTCAAGAACCAGGTAGTCTAAATCACAAGCTTTTGATGAAATGAATTGATTGTTTTACCCATGTCTGATGTAGGCAAAAGGGACGACCCACCATGAACAGCAACGAAATTATTCAACACAATCAACAACAGCCAATGTATATTCAGCCGCAGCAAGTGATGCAACCAATAATGGATGATACCTCACAAAATGGATCTGACAACGGCAGTGGAAAGCAGGCTGAATGTATGAAATATTGTGGCATAGAAAAAACATTTGGCAAACGTTTGATAAACGAAAAAATTATCTCAATTCTCACTCTCTTTCAGGGGGCAGACGGTCCAACGTGGTCAAGCAGGTTGAAAAGTTAAAGAAGAATCGGGAAGAAAGAAGAGCAAAGCAACAGGAAATCAAAGTTGAGAAGGTAGCTCAGAAGAATGTAGACCCAGGTAAAACTTCATGTTTCCTTAAATTGCAAGATTTTTTATATCTACCTGAGAGGTAAGGTTAGATGTTGAATTAATTTTATCAAATTTTCTTTTTCATCTAAAACCATTCTTAAGGTTTCCAAACTTTTTTTAAGGCAATCCAAACTGGGAATTTCTCTCCATGATTAGAGAGTATCAGGAACAATTAGATTACAATCCTTTACAAGACGGAGACTCTTTTAGTGACCACCAGGTATGATTGAGTCTAGTTTTTTAAGAAAGTCTTATCAGTCACTTTTCCAATTATTGGAAAATCAACAAAATAAATTTCCTTTTTAATATCAGATAACAGTATGTGTTCGTAAGAGGCCACTCAATAAAAAAGAGAATCAAAGAAAGGAAGTTGACGTCGTAACTATACCAAATAAAGTTCAAGTAAGAGTTAAAAAAGCATTGACCTTTAACTAGTCCAATATGAAAAATTGTTTTTACTTTCAGACAATAATTCACGAGCCGAAAACCAAGGTAGATCTAACAAAATATCTGGACAATCAGCATTTTAGATTTGATTATGCCTTTGATGAAACTTGTTCTAATGAGCTTGTTTATAAGTAAGAAGACTTTTTGATGGTCCAAAGAAATGTTTCTCAAGATGCTAAATTAATCAAACCCATTTGCCAGGTACACAGCCCAGCCTCTGGTTCAGAACATCTTTGATGGTGGTATGGCCACTTGTTTTGCGTACGGGCAAACTGGATCTGGAAAAACTCATACAATGGGCGGTGAATTTCAAGGAAAGACACAAGATTCCAAAAATGGAATTTATGCGTTGGCAGCCAAGCACGTTTTCAAGCTGTTGAACTCTCCAAAATACAAATCCCATAAGCTTCAAGTTTCGTGCAGTTACTTTGAAATATACAGTGGAAAGGTAAACGAAAATTTTTTTGCTGAAGCCATCATAATTTGAGCAATGTTCAATTACTTGATAAAATGAACGTTTCAGGTGTTTGACCTTCTCTCTGGGAAATCTAAGCTCCGAGTGCTAGAGGATGGAAAACAACAAGTTGTTGTAGTCGGGCTCATGGAGAAGACCGTCGAGTCTGTTGAGGATGTCCTTAAATTGATAAATCTCGGTAACAATGCAAGAACTTCTGGACAAACAAGTGCGAATGCACATTCTTCGAGGTATTTTTTGAACGAGTTCAAATCAGTTTTTTTTATGTTTCCCGTTTGGGTTTAGTAAAACATTTTGTTGAATCATTTCTCTTCAGGTCTCACGCAGTTTTCCAGATTATTCTACGACAAGGAGCTAAAAAAGGATTGTATGGAAAATTTTCACTAATCGATCTTGCTGGAAACGAACGTGGAGCAGATACTTCTTCGGCCAACAGACAAACAAGTACAAAAGTTTTAAATGGTTTAATTGGGCTTTTTATTTGATGAATTCGTTTTGATAGGAATGGAAGGTGCCGAAATCAACAAATCATTGCTGGCTCTCAAAGAATGTATTCGAGCTTTGGGCCGTAAGGGAGCTCATCTACCTTTTCGTGCCAGCAAACTCACTCAAGTTCTAAGGGATTCATTCATAGGCGAAAAATCTAAGACCTGCATGGTACATGATAAAGAGAAAACTTTTATGAGATTCCGATTACTTAAAATCACTTTTCTATGTGTCGCATGGTTTATATTTTTTTCTTTCAAGATTAAACTCAAAATGAGAAACTAGTTTATTCTAGGTAGACTAAAACTTTAAAATTTTAGATTGCCATGGTTTCTCCAGGACTAAGTTCTTGCGAACATACACTAAACACTCTTCGGTACGCTGATCGTGTCAAGGAACTCGGAGCAGAAGATCCTGCTCTTCAGAAGGTAAACTTAGTGGATGTTTTTCAAATTCAATATTCTTCTTTATTTCTTTTTCTTCAAGGTTTCTCCTGACCAGTTAGTCGATGATGACATGAGACTCGAAGATGGAGTTATGAGTCCCGAAGACTCTGATCTTGCACAATTAAGGTCCTTAAATGAAGGGGAGCTCTCCGCAGATTGGTATAATTTTCAGGTACGAACAAAATTTCAGTCTTTCCACCAAAAAAATACAATTAATTCAATTTAGGAAGCTGTTTCTCATTTACAATCGTTGGAGGAGGACCTGGTAGATTCTCATCGATCGATTATACAAAACTTACAACAATGGGCTATTGAAGATGCCTCTTTGCTTGCCATGACGAACGAAGTGGACTACGATCAAGATGGTTTGTTTTCTTAAATTGAAATGACATATTATGATATATGTTAAAAAGTGAAAATTTCAGCTTATTGTCAGCAGCTTGAGGAGATGATCTCTGAGAAAATTGAAGCATTTGTCATCCTTAGAGAAAAAGCCAGGTAAAGTATGTTTAATGCACAAGTTGATAAGTTGCAATTATTGCTAAACAAAATCAATTTTCACGCTTCAGGTACTTCAGAGAGTGTCAGAAAGACGAAGAAACCAAAAGTAGAATATTAGGAAGACGGGATTGACTTTTTCCCCCAACAAATTAACCTACTGTAGTATGATTAATATAATCTAAAATAATTCTTCACGTGCATGCCAGGTTTATTCACCAAAAACAGCCCTAAAAATAATACACTTGCCTACTCCTAAAAAGCAATCTCTGATCGTTCTTTAACTTCTTCTCTCCTATTTTGTGTGAACTTAAAAAGTTTGATATTTTTTTGAGGTGATTCATTTTGAATTTTTAAATGCTCAACTTTAAGTTTAAAACTATTAACTGGTTCAACGAAAGCAAAATTTGCCCTTTAGACAACCACCAAACCATAACAGAATGTGATATTTCTTTAAGGTCAAGACAGTAAAGTCACATTCAACAACTTGTATTTTAAATGTCCATTTGTAACCTGAGTAAAATAAATAAATTTTGATTAGCTTTGTTTGAATTACAAAAATAGTTTTGATGATTTTTTTTTGGAAGACTTCTGGTTTGGTTTTCGAAAGTTTTGGCCGTATATAGGGCGCCATTTGGTGAAGCGGACGAAGCATGAAGCGCGTCATTCGGCTAAACAAAACTCAAACGCGACATATCTATGGATTCAGAAATCAGAAAAACAACAAACAAATTTTGTAAACACAGAATTTGCTATGTTGATTCCTTTTTATTTTGAGTGATTCTAAAGCTTTAATTTTCAATCACTAAGATAACAAAGACAGTTAATTATTTAATACTAAAGTGGTGACAATAAGCATGTTGAAGGTAAAATTTGTGAAGAGAAATTATCGGAATAAACACTTAATTGTCAGTGTAAATGCTTTAAACTATGCGCCACTTTCAAAGTCCTTCCCCTAAGATCTTGGCGCAATGTGTTCCGACTTTGGAAAAAGGACTAAGAATTTCATCCAGCAGATCTCATTTTCACGTCCAAGATGATGGATTGATGAAAAAACGTGTTTTATTCATGGGAAATGATATATTTGCTCTGAATAACTTGAGAGTACTTTATGAAAACTTGTATGATTTTTGTATTAATGATTAGTAATACACCATAACTTAATTTGATTCATTTTAGTATGAACGATTCAAGATCTCCAATATCAAGGCTTGAAGTCTGTTGCACCGATTTTAAGAAACTAGTCCAGCCCGTCAAAAAATTTGCTCAAGAGTCTAACCTAAGGATCCATTCGTTTCCGCCCGAGATACAGTGTGGGGAGTTCGATCTGGGCGTCGTGGCATCATTTGGCCACCTCCTTTCATCCAACCTTATAAATAAATTTCCAAGGTATAACATAAACATTCTAGACCCAGACTATTTAATGATGTTCTAATACAAACTTAGGGGTGTCCTTAATGTACATGCTAGTTTATTGCCACGATGGCGTGGTGCATCTCCAATTTCAAGAGCAATAATAGCAGGTGACGATGTGACCGGTGTGTCGATCATGGAAATTCTACCCAAACAGTTAAGCTCTAATTTTCTTAAAGTATGATTATTGGAGATTGTATTTTGATCATATATTAAACTGACCTGTTTTAGCTTTGATATTGGAGCTGTTCTTGCGTCCAAACGTGTCTCCATTGGACTTGATGAAATTCGGCCAGATCTAGAAAATAAGCTTTCTTTGGTCGGGGGCAATCTTATGCTAGACGTTATGAGAAATTTAGATTTTTTTGAAAGCAACAAAATTGTTCAAGATGAAAATTTGGTGACCTATGGTAAGATAAATTTTTCATGACGCGATAATGCAATTGAATACGGTTCAAGTCCTATAAGTTTACTGTTCACAAGCCAACGTGTTAATAAAATTTCAAATTCATTTCAACTTTTGTGGGCCATCTTGCTTTTTTAGGTAAGGTTTAGGTATAAAACGAAAACGTGATCAATGGAGCATGAAGTTATACAAAATATGTCCTTTTATTTGAACTTGTGCTTTTGCCAACTTATTGATGACCTTTTTTCCATTTCAGCCCCCAAGATTTCAAAGTCTGATTTCGGTATCAATTGGGATCATCTGAGTTCACAAGACGTTTACAATCTTTGGCGTGGAATCTCTGACGTAGGAAAACTATTTTCACATTGGCAAGAGTCAAACGCCATTGTCAGATTTCAAGATATTATTCATCCAGATATCATAAAGACTTTAGACATAACAAATAGTGATAATTATTACCCAGGAGAAACGGTTTCTATCAAACGTGGTCCTGATAGGTTCATTTGTATCAAATGTAATTCTGGATGGACATCATTTAAAAAGTTTTATTACGAACAAAAAAAAGTAATGACAGCCACAGAATTTCATAATGGATTTTTCTCCAAAACCAAAAGGAAAGAAAGATTTTTCAGAACCAAAGATGGTGTAAAATAATAAAATTAATTTTCTACAAACTTTTTTATTTTACTGGTCATTATACTAATCCAGTCAAAATTGAAATGGCACGTAATTTTAAAGGATATGAATATGACTAAAAATCTTCGTTCACTTTCGCACTCGTCTTGGACGGGTTTTGTTAGAACTTTAATGTAAATAAGTTTAGTTTAGGTAACCTAATAAAAATGGCTATTTTTTAACTGCTAGATAAAAGAAAGTGGAATTTTGTTTTCTTGATAATTTCGTTACTAAAAATTTCAAAAGTCCTGCGTTCGAGTTTCACCATATATTGTTTAATAATCACTCTTATTTTGCATTACTTTGAATAACAAAATTCATTTATTGAGCATTTGTCAATAAGGTTAGATAATTTTATTCAACTTTTATGACTCGTGCTAGAATCGTTAGTTAGTATCAGGACCTTTTCTTATCAAATGAAATTAGAATGTATTTGATTCATTTTGAACAGCTACTTCTATTTTCATGAACAGATTAAATGAGATTTATAATGTATTTTTATCAGATAGATTTTTTTGGAAATTTTCCAGTAATAAAAGCAATGATTATTATAGTTTTAATCGTTGAGGTGAAATAATTTTTACTCATAGTATAAAATCTATTTGCACACACGTTTTTTTTGCAGGGATTCAGAGTGCCTTTAGCCAGATTTTTCTGCAAAGAATTTGTTTTTAACCATCAAAAATTGGGCAGGTTTTAAATAAAATGAAAAAAAAATCGAATAAACTTCCAGAGACTTGAAGATTGTGTGGTAAATCAGTAGGCTACTCCCCGTTTTCTGGAGATATTTTTGCGAAAAAAAGCCTTTAGTAAATGAATTGACTTGTTGTATGGTGCAATAAATTCATTTTTTTTTGTTTATTAGTTTGCACGCGTCCTGACGCGCTAGAACGCGCGTTCAGGTGGAAAAGCTAGACAGTATTATAGAACACATTCGGGAAGAAATGCCCTGTTTTGCTTTGGCAATTTTATCTGTATAATTGACATGAAAAAATCCCTCACACGCCCAATAATCAAATTTTTTAATCTTTTATTTCTTATCAAAAAAAAGATAACACCTCAAATTGAGATATAATTAATTAATTTGTTCTTATATTTGCTTCAGTTCGTCGCCACCCAAAAACATAGAAAATGACCATAAAAAAAATTGAAGACTTAAACAAAGAGAGCATCACAAAAGTATTTAGAGATTACTTGAAGGTAAAGATATTTTTTATATTGATCTATTTACCATGCTTCCTTGATAAACTTATTCAGGATGATCATCTTGAGGTCATTGAACTCAGTGGTAACCGAGAAATGGTTGGTGAAAATGACAATTTCGTTTCAGACATTCGAGCTTGGAATACGAGAGTTAAGCTCAAAGATGGTACTGAAAAGGAGGTGAAAAAGTTGTCAGTTTTTTTTCTCCCTCATATTCATATAGGTTCAAAAATATTTTAGTTAAACTTCGTGGCAAAAACATCCTCAAATAATTCTTTTCATCGAAGAGTCTCAACCATCTGGAGACCTTTTGCCAAAGAGATGTTTTGGCTGGAACAGGGCCACCCCACATTGTCAAAGCTGTGTCCAGGCACAAAAAAATTTTTTTTAATGTTATTTATCAAAAATAATATTTCAAAAAATTTTTAGAAATTGAATATCTATCGCCTAAATCTTATTACGGGTACTCCAACTACAAGGGCAAAATGTTTAGACCAAAAGGTTTCATAGACAAAACTCCACTTCTTATCCTAAAAGTATTTTTTTTAAATCCAACATTTAATATTTGCATTGGATTTACGAAACAATTTACTTTTTTAGATGTTCACCAATAAGCCTGAAATCGGAATAATTCTCTTGGAAAATCTAAACTTCCGGACACCCCCGTGCAAAATGCTAGACAAGCGAATAATAATGAGTCTAGAGCAGGTAAATACTGGTAATTCAAGGTGAGGAGATTTCACCGTCAAGAAATGAAACTATTGAGATGCTCAATGATTATTTGAGGAAGAGGCAGATTTATATACATTAAGTGCGGGTCACTAACAATAAGAAACGGATCCACGATTTTGGCGGATCGGAAGTTCTGGCGGTTAAGCCTAAATCAATGTTTACCATTTGTAAAGTAATGTGGTTAGCATCAGAATGGAATAATAATTAAAGGATTTAATATCATTAAAGTTGTTGAGGGATTTGGTGATCAAAAGGTCATTGAGTTTCATAAAAATATTTTAAAGGAATTATCCCTGCCGAGCGAAGCTAGAGAGGTGTTAGAATTTTCATTATGGTTCGTGCCAAAAATGGCGTGCCGTCACGCATACATATGTCTGTCACCTCTATCTCCTCCTACATCTTTGGTCCTAGAAAGCTGAAATTTGGCAGGAGTAATTCTCATTGTGATGGCTCAAAATCTATGGACCAGATTTTTGATATTTTGTCTAGAAGCTGAGAAAATTAACTTATTAACTTCTTATGTTGTGAATCTAAGCTGGCTAAACAATTGGATGATTTTGACCCATCACTATGAGGATTAATCCTATCAAATTTCAGTTCACCAATCAACTTTTTGGTTGTTTGGTTTGGGAAGTTATAGGGGGGTTGGTTAGGTCAGGTTAGGTTAGCAATAAAAAACTTTTTGGTTGATTTTGTTTTGGGTTAATTTGGGGGTGGGTGGGTTGGCAGGCTCATGCGGATTTGACATTTTTCCCTGCACAAAAAATGCCCATCTACTTAATTTATTACTTTAATTTAAGATATAGAAACTATGCTAAATTCATATTTACTAGACAGAAATTCCAAGATCAAGATTGATGCCAAGGCTCAATAAAAAAAGTGCTTTGTCCACAGAGAAAAATGCTCTAGCCTTTCCATAAATGAAGCAAAAAATAGCTTCTTCTAGGTTTTATTTCTTAATAAGCCACCCTAATTGGTTGATTAAAGGTTCAATCTGTATTTGAAACCTATGCTCGTCTTCATGGTTCTTTCCTGAAATGGAAACATCTGTCGGACAAGTCGAATTTCAATGGAATCACTGAAAGCGACTTGAAGAGTTTGCACACCATTTCGAGCAACTGGATGATCAAAGACTCAGTCGAGTGTGCCAAGAAGTATAAATCAGTTTAGATTCAAGTTGCAATTCAAGTTACACTCTTCAATATTAGATCTGTGACAAACTTATTGCAAAATCATGGCCATCCAGAACTTCTTCCACGTTGGGAAAAGTATGTCAATGAAGAGCTGTCAAAGAGAGCCATTGCTCGCCAGTCAACCGGAATCGAAATGGAATCATCTGACATTGTGACTCTGTGTCATGGGGATTCCTGGTTTTAGATGAAACTTTATTCAGATGTTTCCTTTCAAAATAATTTCATTTTCCAAGGACAAACAACTTGATGTTCACTGAAGATGGTCGTCAAACGGTACTCCTTGATTTCCAGCTCATGTGTCTGATGCATCCTGCTAGAGACTTGTGGTACTTTTTGGCTGTGGCAACTGATGCAGACTTCAGGTTTGTCAAAGGGAATTAATTTACTTTTTATGTAGTAAAAACGAATATTAATCAGAAAAGCACATCTGGATCAACTCCTACACCATTATTACAATATATTTGTCCGCTACCTCGAAGGGTCCCCCATCAAAATCACTTATGAAAAGGTTCAAGTTTAAAATTCAATTTTTTGAAAATATCTTTAAAGACATATGGCATTTCATAAAAATTAGTTTGAAGAAGAATTTAACGAACGACGTGATGTCCTCATTATGTTCTCGGTTGAGGTAACGTCGACAGTTCTACTTCCAGAGAAGCTGGAATTTTCAACTTGGTGAGATCATTTCATCAACTTTGGTTCTCAAGAACAGATTTAAACAAACATTTTTCCAGGGGATCTATAAAAGAGCTGTATAGAAAAAAAGTTGAAACGATTGGTGGTGTCCCTAAAGAGGATGACCACGAAATGATTAAAGAAATAAGAAGGAGGATTTTGACTACCATTTTAGAAGCAGCAGATTGTGGATTCATATAAACAGGATTTTTCATTATTTTTGAAATATCGATTCAAGAAGATTAACATGTAACGAAGATCCGAAAAAGTATCAATCGATTTGGCATGGATCAACATAAACTTTTTCAAGTCTGAAATAAAAAAAGGCTAAGTTGAAAACATTTATTAGATTTTTGATCGAACCAAAGAAATTAAAAATAAATTGAGTTGCGAAGTCTTTGGTACGTCTGAGAGAATATATAGAGTAACAAATATCTTTAGAAAGCTAATAAATGTCATAAATTTGTAACAGTTGATTTAGCTCACGAATAAAGTAACACTCATTCCACCAATAACAAATATTCAATATTTTTCACGATCTAAATGTTTTAATGACATCACGTATTTCATTTCTGCATATCGGACAAGATCCAGCACCACGTCCCCTCCATTGCTGTAGAGCACATTCATAACACATGCACATGTGACCGCACGTGTAAAGAACACAATCGACGGCTGAAAGAAAATCACACAATTCAATTAAGTCGTTTGAAAAACGGCAAAACGTGCACATTTTAGTTACCTTTTTCAAAGCAAATTGTACATTCGGAAAGTGGTTGTGACTGGTTCATAAAGTTGTCCTGAGCAGACGCAATAGCAGTGGTCAGACTTTGGTTAGGGGAGTAAGGGCTGGCAGGATTAGAGGATTGGTTACCAGGTCTTGCAACAGGCTCTAATGTACTCCCAATCAAACGTATCTTGAGAGTATGACCGTAGACATCCCAAAATGCCCACAAAGGGAGTGATGTGTCAACATGCATAAAAACGGAAGGAATATTGCCATTCTTCGAGAATTCAACAGATCCATCTAGGTTTATTTGAAAGCTCAGTTCATCTCCAACACCTGGACAGTTTGCTACATCCTTGCTGACCACCCAATATTCTGGCCTATCTAATAGCAAATCTGAGTCCTCTGGTAGATCTTCTGTATCAATAGAGGATGGATCACAATTGGTGAGGCCGAATGCAATTGAGCCAATGTAAGCTTCCTCTGTGGCAAGAATCTGAATCAAGATTCTGTCGCCAGGTTTGATAGTACTTGATGAAAAAACGTAACCCTGAAAGTAACAGACATAGTGATGTATACCAAGATCGATTAATTTTTTTGTTTCTTTGAGCTTGGTCAGAAAAAGTTGAAAGTTCTTCTGATTTTCATTTTCAAGAACATCAATATTTGTTTTTAGGGTGACATATATCGAACAATTTGAGCAGGTTGTAAATATTACACTCACTTGAGCAAATTCTTCATCAAGACGTTTTCCAACAGTATTTGATGCTTCAAGCCGAATATTGCGACCAACTTTGCGGTGAAATGTCATCTGGAAGGCGAAATGCTTTTTTAAGGTAAAATCATTTGCAAACGCAGACTAATTATATTACCGTTCTGAAAGGAACTCCATTATTGTGCCTGAGCGGAGGGAATGAAACACTGCTAACGCTCGTATTGCTAACTGAAGTGCGGATTTGTCGCGGCACACCATTCCCATCTGGTAATGTTAGAGGATCTGGAGGCGGCGGAAACCGTAGAGCAGGTGGAGGATTCGGGAGAATGACGTGTACAGGAGAATGCAAAGGCTGATTCAACTGGTTTGGCAGTGGTGGATCTAAAGGGTTAATACTGTAGGTTAGGAACCTTTCATCTACATCCAAGTTGAGCCTATTACCTATTATTCCATCGCAATTTCTTGAGGGAGCCCTGGTAGATCCACTCGAAGAGTGCCCAGAAAAATTGTTCAGTCCCGACCTTGAGTCAACCATTTCCAGGGACGTACAGTTTCCGTACAAGTCAATCATGGCCCACAAGGGCTGTCGAGTATCAATGCCCGAGAAAAACATTCCCAGGTCGTGACCGTTGACTCCAAAATGGACGTCCCCGTTTCCAGCAACGTAGTAATGAATCACAGATCCCTTTGAAATGTAAGCCTCTGAAACAGCTTTGGCCCAATATCCGGGTTTGCTCGTCAAATCTTAAAACGAGACACACTTAATAATGTCTTCGAACAACGCGTGTCGAGCATCATTTGAAAATTTGTTTTACCAGGGCAAGCATAGTTGGGCAATCCAGCCATATTGGAGGGATCGTGGGCAGAAAACCCGACGCGCAACACTCCGTTCCACCGCCCACTCATATTGGCCTGTAAGAGAAAAATTTTAAATCCAAATTCCAAGCTGCATCGCTCTTGAGGAAAAAATAGGCCTTGGTGGGAAGCTCGTGACACGTTCAGGATAAAGCTTCTCTTACCACTTTAATGCAGACCCGTTCGGCAATCATGACAGGCCGGTTGCTGAATATGATCCCCTTACAAAAGCTCTCGTGTCTCGTTGCCACAAATCCATCGTTGGATAGCTAAAACAAAAATTCGACCATTTAAAATATGTTCTAACTGAAAATAAAGAAAGACAAAGTTAGTCATACAACGATGTTTTCTCCGTGTTTCCTATGAAACTTCACTGGCGGTAAGTCATAGTTACGCGGAGGAGTGTATTTCCCTGGAACTCCATTTGAGGTAGGATGGCTTGCAGTCTGCCCCATTGCAAAAGGATTTACAGTCTATGGATCTCAATTCACTTAGAGCAATTCTTCGATTTCAGGATAGGTGAGATAGAGTCTCACACACACACACCTTACGCGCTTTTCTTCATGGAGTTGTATCCCATTTGGCCAATTGATAATGAAACAAAAAAGTTTTCACTTTTACGAGTCTCAGGCATTTTTCAGTAATGAACTGGTTAACATCCTCTCGGCTCTTCCTTTTTTTGACGTTTTCCTCATTGATGGGTTGCTGGTTGTGTCATCCAAGAGAGGTGGGACCTTCCCCAGGCTGTCTCATACAAAGCTTGAGGATTGAGTTGAGCTTCCAAAGGCAAACCAAAGTGAATCAAAAACTTGTTTTGAGACTTACAGGAAAAGCTAGCACGAGAAGAGAAAATTTTACCAATTTTAAAGGTTAATCAAGTAATCCTGTGAGTGCGTTTCTTAAAGATCTCTTTTGTTGCAAATTATTATTCAAAAACGAATCGCAGACTCTAAAAATTAAATTTAGCACATTTTTAAAACTCATTTGATTGTTTTTCCCAATCAGAAATTTGGATCTGGCAGGTCATTTTACTTTTCAGAGTCACAACAGTGTGCGTTGCGTTCCGCACTGGTGCAGCTGCTGTTTATATTTATAATTGATGTTCTGCGCAGCTGCAGCATGCCAGATTGCCAGTGTTCAGTCAGATGGCACGAGTCACAAGTGAGCTATTTTCAGTGGTTGAGCCACGCGCCTCCCTGACTCCTGTGACCAACTGGCTGTTACGATGAGGTTAGCTGCCCAAATCCTATAAAAAAGCTTCCATCTACCATCAAACACTATTCGTCAAGATCTGTAAAAAAGGGTTTACAAGTCGTGTGAATTCTTCCACAAGCCCCCTTTCATCTTCGATTCGACTCCCCCAGACTCCACTTCACTACCTTGCTATTAACCGCTCCTTACTTTTCATTGAAAATACAGATACTTAAATAAAAACCCTTCAGTCCGCAGTGAAACATAGAATCAGTAATTCTGAGGTCCCTATATTTTTATCTCGATATCTCCATCCAGAGTTTCTCCTGGAGCATGAGGTATCCTGATTAACATTTTTATAACAAACCTTCAAAATAATTGTGTATTTTATGCGATATTTCGTCTAGTTTAAATGTATGAAAGTGGTCTTTTCTAACCCACAAACCGCAATTCAACAGACAACCTCATTTTCGTCGCCGTTTATTTCCTGCTTTTCAATTTTCATTTCAATCAAATGGAATTAATTGTTTTGTTTCGGTGCACGTAGAACTCCTTTCTTTATTGCACCATTGCTTAACTTACCGTAGACATCTGTTGAACAACGTTTTAGTGCTAATAATATTACGGATATTTAATGTTTTTGTTTTTTGGAAGTCTCGAGTCGAGATTGAAAACTTTTAAATGACGCAACATTAATTACTTAACATTCAATGGGAAAAAGCTTTGAGTTTAAACTGATGGACCACTGAGAGTGCAGAAGTTATATTTCAGGTTACTTTAAGATTAAAAAGTGTGGCGGATTTAACCAATTTTTCAGCTCATGTTTATTATTTTCAAAAGTAGTTCCTCAAATTTTTCCAAGTAAGAATGGATTCCAATAAGGAGGACCAAATCAATGAAGTTATGGCCTTGTCAGAGATATGTGGAGAGGGGGAATTTCACATGTATGATTATGAAGAACTCAAACAATCAAAATATCTCTCTGAAGTTTCAAAAGATAAGTTTGGTAGGTTTTAAAGAAATTGTGACTTTTGATACTAGAAGCTTAAAAGGTGCTTCTCTTTCAGCTGACAATGCCGGATACATTGAAATAAAACCTTACCTTAGAGAATCGTCCATACGTGTTATAGCTGCCAACCATAAAATCACTGTCAAGTTCCTGCCGCCTGTTGTGATTGAATTTATTTTGCCTGAAGATTACCCATCTGACCAGCCTCCAAAGTTTGATGTGTCGGCCTCTTGGATGAGTCAAGAACAGGTAGTTTTGTTAATATGTTGCATTTTCCGAATCATTTTACTGACAAAATGTCTATCTTTAAGTTAAAAATGGTCAAAGAAAAGTTGCTCAATCTTTGGAGTGAGAATGTTGGATGTGTAGTTTTATATTCCTGGTATGACTTTCTTAAAGAGAGCCTCGTATCGTTTCTTGGAATATCTGAAGTACTTGACTTGTCAGAGATGGTATCTAAACATCAAGCTTTAAATGAAAAGCAAAAAATTCATACTGAAGAAACAAAAAGCCCTGAAATACAACCAGACTTGTCTACACCTACCTGTTCAGCTCAAAACTTGAAAGAGGAAAACATAAGGTATAAAACAACGGACAATTTAAGTAGTCAGAAATGTTTGACAATAGGTTGCTCCATATTTGTACAGCAACGAACACAATATCTCGAAGCAATCTGGAGTCGTCGTCAAATGGCAAGGGTCAAGAGGGTTTGGATTTATAGCCAGCAATGGCAGTAATTATTTTTTTCATATCAAGAGCTGCGAAAAAGATCTGAAAATATCGTTAGGTAAACTAAATATCTCCAAATCAAATCAATGCCGATCAAATCTTTACTTCCAATTATTACTAAAAGGCCTAGAAGTACTCTTCGATTGTGTCAAATCTACCAAAAAACCCGGTGCATATGAAGCTCATAATGTTGCTTCGAGAAAAATTGTGATGCCTGGTTCAGGTGCTTAGTAATTACTACTGTTCTTTTTACAAAATTAAGAGCCAGTTTTCTAAATTTTCTATAGAACTCCCAAAAATTACAGTTGATTCTGTGTCGTCTATTAAAGAAAAATCTCCTTCTGACAAAGTGAGAAGTGTGGTTGCTGACGTACAGATAAAGCCTAATTTGAAAAAAGTTGCGAGACTTCCTCCTATCCTGAAGACTTTGAGCGAATATAATCTTGAGGAAGGGCAACGGTATAAAAAAGATTAAAATTTTAAAATTTTCAACTTTATTGTCCACTTTTTGATTGCAGATTTTTTGAATCATCATTTCATCTTTGCAACGTTTGTTTTTCAAAAAAGCAAGGTAGCGTTTCGATTGCATTTCCAGGTAACTTGAAACTTTAAGAGCATTCTTTCCCGCTCCAAATGATAAGCATGAAATGAAAACTTTCAACATGTTTAAAGGCTGCAATCATGTTTATTGTAAAGACTGCATGAAAGATTACTTCAAAGTGCAGATTGAGGATGGGCAATACAGTAATTTAACTTGTCCAGAAGAAAAGTGCACGTCACAAGCTCTCCCAAACCAGGTGAATAGTTATTTTCTCTTTTGTTTTCCCAATAATTATATGAATTATTAGACATTGGTATGTCTTTTAAACGTAAGAATATTTGCTGTAATCGTGAATCGTCCAGAAAACTTCTCGTTTTGCTTTTTAATATTTATTATTCCAGGTCAAGGGCTTAGTTTCAGAAAAGCTTTTTGAGCTTTACGAAAGGCAATTACTGGCAACAACATTGGTAAAAATTATTCACTGATTAAAGTGATTAATTTGAGACGTGTTAATGAGTTCCCAATTTTTAAAATAAGGAATCCATGACGGACATTTTACCATGCCCAAGACCTGGATGTCAGTGCCCGACATTGATTGATCGAGAGGCTTCAATGGGGCGTTGTCCTAGTTGTAAGCACACATTCTGCATATACTGTAAAGCTGCGTTCCACGGAATCGATCCATGCAGGTTTCAATTCAGATTTAATAGGTTACGAAAGCATGCAATCTCGTGTTAAAACATCAAAACTGACATTTTTAAAGAATTCGAAGCGAATTGTTCGACGACTACGTGAATTCTGCACCTAGTCGAAAAGCACATCTTGAAAAAATATATGGCAAGAAACAACTAACGTCCATGGTCAACACTATGTTGTCTGAAAAATACATTTCTAACGAGACAAAACCATGCCCCAAATGTCGGGCTCCTATAGAGAAGTTCGCCGGGTGTAATAAGATGACATGCAACAAGTAAGTAACTAACAGCTCATTCACAAATTTCTATTAAAAAATATAAAATTGTCATTTTTTTTGCGCTAGGTGTCAGACATACTTTTGCTACATATGTGGAGATAAGTTACCCGAAAGTAATCCTTATCTTCACTTTAGAGACCTTTCCAAAAGTTGTTTCAACAAAGTAATATTCTTTATTAAGTTTCATTTTAAATCCAATATTTGGTTCATCGTCAAATTTGTATTTTTAGCTGTTTGAAGGAGTCGCCGACGATGACGATGATGAGGGTAATGAGGATGGAAATTTTGATCCTGTTGAAGATTTTGAGGATGACCACGAAGATGGTGAAGGCCAGTTTGTTGGTTTTTATATGTTTAACTAATAAATGCTATGCAAGCTCTCGGAAAGCTTTATTTAACATCAAAAATAAATTAGTATGCTGTTTTGTATCTGTTCCAAAATTGTAGAATAAAAACTAAGACAAAAGTATCCGGAATATTATTCAATCTGGTACTTAAATTTTTTCTCCCAAATCAGTTGCCCGATCATATGACTTAATAGACATTTGGTGTTCTTTTAAGCTTGCTGATGGCAGAGTCTTTTTAAAAATGGATAAAATTTTGCTCCCTTACTTTATACCCATTGACGTCTATACAAAAGTCTATAAACAAAAACAAAATTTTTCTAGGTTCTTTTCTGTGCCTTTTCAGTAGAATTGCCTTCCACTTCTTCATCGATTTATTTTCTCTTATAAAGGTTTGCATGACAGGCAACAAAATTCTTGCCTAAACGTCAATACTTGAATTGGGTATAAGACGTGCATTTTTCAAAGTGATACTACTTTATTTTGACAAAGATATCTTTATTTGCAAAAACTCAAATGGATGGCGCGAAGGCAAAATTCATTTTAAATAAAAAGCAGGTTTTATTCTCTGCTCGGCTCACGAGGTGTCAAAATGAGTCAAAGATTCCTGGTGCTTATTAAAATGAACCTTTTTCAACGTGTGTTTGGACCAACGTCTTTCAGAAGTTCGATCATGGAACAGGTTCACTCACTTAATTCCAACACTTTCATCAAAATACTTGTATTATTACTTCATTTTATCTTTTTGTTGCCAAAATTTCTAGTTTTTGATCTTCAAAGTGTAATTTTGTTGAGTTTGATAAAAAGTGAGATTTTTTTTCAGGTACGTCGCTCTAGTTACTGTGAAGCTATTGAAGCTTTGAATGCACTTCAAACAAACTCACAAGTTTTGGAATCAGTGATGAAAGAGCGTCATATAGAGGGTAAAAATCTTGCCCAGACAAGAAAACACCTCCTGATGTCTGGAATGACATTGAACGACTTGGTAAATTTTTAGATTTTTTATCATTAGAATGTGAAGTGAGAAAGGTCCACGTTTATTTCAAAAATTGTGCTTTAACTGTGCAGGATTCCATACCTATCATCCATGTGACAGGGACAAAGGGAAAAGGCTCTACCTGTGCCTTCTGCGAATCAATTTTACTTCAACATGGTTTTAAAACAGGCTTCTTTTCTTCTCCTCATCTCATCTCTGTAACCGAAAGGGTGAGTGAGCAACATTCATTGAATTCCATCTGAATTACAAACGTTAACATTTTTTTCTAATTTGTTAGATACGTTTAAATGGCCGACCAATCGATAAAGAAGCATTTACGCTTCATTTTTGGCCTGTGTATGATAGAATTGTCAAAGGACAGCCAGAAAGTCCTGCTTATTTTAAGTTTCTCACAATTATGGCATTCAATATTTTTTGGAAAGAGCAAGTAGATGTAGCAATTATAGAAGGTAAATACTACTTGTAATACTGAGTATCTTAGGTAGGTACCTCTATTACATGTTTAATAACCAAGTGTTTGCAGATAAGCAAGTCCAAGTAATCCAAATCAAATATCTTTCACCAAAAATATACTTGTTTGTTGTTTAAAACTCATATTTGGATTTGTTTAAGAAAACCATAAACGAGAGAAAAGATTTTAAAAAGAATAAGAAGAGCACTCAACAAGTTTGATGATAGTTTTATGAATTAAAATGGATTGGGCTTTGGCTTTAGGCTGCTGTTATCAATTCAGGACCTAGAAGTCAATGAAGCTTTTTGAAATTTTTATTAATAGTTCAACTTCAATTGGCTATGAAAAAAGCTTTATAAATTTACGACAGAAACTGATAATAACTGATAACAATTTGAAATGATATATTTGCTTTAAGTATTTGTTTATTTTAGTCAGAATCAAGGACCCGTTCATGAAAATCTCTATTTGATTTGTTTAAAACACAAATCCAACTCAAACTGTAAGTAGTTGGTTAATTTTTAAACAAATCCAAATCTGGTTACCCACCAAAAATTAGCAACAACCCTTCAAACAAAACTTGTTTACAACGTGTAAATAGACAAGCTTTAAGGACAAGATTTTTTTTATATTAAATGGTTTTATATAAACATTCAAATTAGTTGGAATCGGAGGAATGTACGATTGCACAAACATCATCAGGAACCCGGTTGCATGTGGTATCACAAAGCTTGACCTGGACCACACAGACCTTTTAGGCGATACGTTAGAAAAAATTGCTTGGCAAAAAGCAGGAATCATGAAAAAAGGGAGAAAAACATTTCTTGAAGGAGATCAAAGTCAGGTATATTTTTGAAGTTCAGTCAATTTAACAAATTTTACTCTTTCGTAAATAGCTTATCAATAAATTTGAAAACCATCAGGGAGCTCTAGAAGTAATCCAAAACTATGCTAAATCGATTGGAAGCCCATTGTACCTCATTCCAAGTAATTTTTTCTAATTAATAGTGAATCACTGATTGTGTTGATTTCAAATGAAAGCTCTAATTTTTAGGTTTGAGTGATTATGACTGGGGACCTTATCCAATTGGAAAGATAGGTCTCTATGGACTTTTTAATAGCAGAAATGCAGCTCTGTCTCTTCAACTTGTAAACGAATTTTTGAAATGGAAGTCAAATGAAGAAGATATTGTTGAACATAGCAATCATCATCAGGGATGGTTCACTGCCAAAACGTTCAATTTAAGCAAGCAAGATGCATTGGGCCTAAGGCTTTGCAATTGGCCGGGTGAGAAAGTACCTTCATTTACGTTCAATATTGATTTTTCAAAATAGCTTTTAGATTAAAATGTATCCTTTTTGCTTAGGCCGAACACAGACTCTTACCATTGGGAAGACAATCTTCTTTTTGGATGGAGCTCACACTTCTATAAGCTGTCAGGGTTGCAGGTTTGACCAACACAAAAATGTATAATTTGAGCTGGTGGAGGGGTTGATTCGATTGGGTGTCTAATTAAATAATATGGAGCCACTTTAAGAAAATCAGTTTTAATTTTTTCACTTTCTCAACGACAGTTTGTTTAGCAATTTATGCAGGAATAGTGTTTTTTATTTCATTTTTAAGCATTCTGTTCAATCTGATTTTATTATGGTTTCTATAATTTTTATAGGAAAATTGAAATTTTTTGTCCAGATTCAAACTTTAGTTCAACCCATTTAATAGGTCCTGGTTCGACGTTGTCTCTGTAGAGGAGCAAAAATCACTCAAAAGATCTGATGTTCTGAAAGTTCTTATTTTCAATGTCACTGGTAGTCGAAAAGGTAATAAGATTGTAGATTTCTCGGCATTTTGATATTGATTTACTATTTGCTTTCTTAGTTGATGCACTTTTGGAGTTATTTTCAACAGCTGACCTGGACAAAGTCATTTTTACAACAAACTTCCTCAAGATGAATGATCAGGTTCAAACCCAACAATAATTGTGCGCTGGTTTATTGTCCTTTATGAATCTTGACAAAAATTGCAGACTGACAATCACAACTTCAGTGCCAGTTTTGAGAAAGAGCTTGCAAATGTCAAAGAGCGACCCAATATATGGCAACTGCTTCAAGAAAACTCGAGAGTAAAATGTCAGAGCGAGGCGATCGTTGTTCCATTTTTAGATGAGGCACTCGACCTGGTCAAAATTTGGGGACACAATGCTCGGCAAGTGCAGGTCCTTGTAACAGGATCTCTTCACCTTGTGGGAGGTGTAATAAATATAATAAATCCAAATATATGGAGCGATGTGTCTTCCGATGAGTTGGCTGCCAAGAAGTCAGAAATGATTAAACTCTATGATCGTTTAGAACTTGACACAATTAAAACACACAACGGATTTCATCAACAGAGCTAAAAAAGACAATTTCGAGAAATAAAAGCAAATTTAAAAATCCCTTGATCATTTTGGATTATTTTTTGCCAATCTCGTACAATAAATATTTTACCCAGGTCTTTTCTTTTTAATTCCAAAATAACTTTTACACTGCGTTTTGAGGAGAGTCAAATCCGTTTGTCCCTGGATTTTTATTCATGAAAGGTGATGAATATATCAATGCATCCTAGAGTCTGCAAACCTATCAATCACACAGACTGATTGAAATTGAAAAAGTTGGAAATAATTTGGACAAGTTTAACAAGTGTCCAATTATACTTCAAACAAGGATATTTCCAAACAACTTCTGATTGTATTATTCATAAGAACTAAATTAAAGCAAGTATTCTAACAAAGTAAATTAATGAGCAACAATTTTTTTTGAATTATTTCTTACTTTGACCCTGACGACCGTTTTGAAATCTGCGCATGAGGTTTTTGATCACTGCTTGTCGAGAGACCCAGTGCCCTTGCCAAAATCCTGTTGGCAGTCACAACAGAGGTCTTTGGACGAGATTTTGTACCGGTTGATTCAGTGGTAAGATTTAGAACTCGCGCCTTTTCAAATGATTGTTTTGATGCAGCCCTTAAAAGAAACCAATTTTCAAGGACAGCTGACAATTTTTTAAGACTATTTCTATAGACTTACCAAAAGGGTCTGAGCTTAACACACGGATCTAAAATATTGAGTGCCAAGTTTGCAGTTGCCTCTTCTGCAAACAAGACCAAGGCATGGGTGTCGTCCACCCATTTTAGGTCATAATAATGGACCAATTCTAGGTGACGGTGAAGACAACTTTCCAGGTCGTCTGTTTTAAACTCTTTGGGAAAGTCAAACATCTCAACGACATTTGGTAAATCTATTTATATAAAAGAAAAATTAGTAAAAGAAATGTAGAAAAAGTCACCGGAGTATAGGATAGTTAACCATGATTCATAATATCTTCTCCGGTAAAACATCCTTGCTCTATTTCAGGGTAGTTGTTGAAAGGAGTGACGATTTTAACATATCCCTATAATAAAATTGTTCAACTTGAGGGCTGCTTAAATTGTTGGTTTCAGAATTTCTACTTGCCAATATAGTTCTAATTTCTGTCAAGTATCCTTCCTCTGCCTCAACAGGTACGTCCTTGTTGAAAATGTTCGAAGTTGCACGGTTGGCCTTTTTTCCTAACTCGTTCTTAAGAATAAAGAAAAAGTATTTTACGTATATTGGTACATAAAAGATGCAAATGAGTAAAATAAAAATTGAACTTTTAACCATGCACAACATTTTTTCGGGGAAAGGAATTCGTAAAGTTTTGTACCCTTTGAATGTCTCCTGGCTGGTTGCGTTGTTTTGAGCCAGGTGGTACGTAAAATGGTCTATCGGGACGCTTTTGGTTTCTATTCAAGCAAGTTGTTTAAACATTACAGATTAGAGATTACCGAACCGTGGGAGAGAAATATACCTTTTGGTTTTTTCTTTTTCTTGAACCTCATTATCTACCTAAAAGAGGCAAAACAAGATCAGTCACGAATTCAGTCCACCTTGTTCAAAATCGCCTTACTTTTCGGTTGGCCAGAAACGTGGCATCTGCTTGAATCGTCTCAGCCACAGTCAACTGATGGCATACCACTAAAAACAACCTTCATTTTTGAGGAAAGTGCGTTGAAGCAGTTTCAAAACTCAACTTCACCCACCTGGTCGGCGGTCCTTTTCCAAACCGACTGAAAAGGTAAGCAGCTGAGGAAAGTCTTGCCTCACCAACGTGTGCAAACACAGTCGACTAAATGAATTCATGGGTGGAAAGACGAGGGCACGATACCGATCAGAATAGATGCAAAACAGAGACTAAAAACGTACTAAGATTGAAAACTTTAATCAATATTATTTCTAACCTATCTGACCAAGTCTCTGCAGAAGGCTTTTAACAGATGAATATTGGGCTGTTTACTGTTTTCCATTTTGCAGAGACCAGAGACGCTTTCTGGGACGCTCTCCTCGCTTCGAACATAGAAAAATTTGTTTGTAATTTTAAATTAAATTGTTTGCTTTGTCGTCTTTCCTCCGGAGTCCTCGAACCGGTTAAGAATAAGAAATAAGAATAGAATTGAGCGAAGGTTTGAGGTTACCTCAATCATAGCAGTGGAAGTACCTATTTACACTTTACAGTTTGCAGATCACGATTCACGGATGAAGTGGTAGATCAACCTGTTTATTAGTTTCTCTGTAGTGTTGCAGTAACCAATTCAACAGAAACAGCCAACGGCCCAACGAGCAACGCAGCCAACACTCGCGAGTCGCTGCTGGTTGAAGTCAGAACAGCTGTTTACATACGTGTGTCACTTCACAGACTTCTACAGTTACGTACGCAACGTGTAATCGCGTGTGTCGGTGCTTTAATTGTTTGGGGCGCGTAGCTATAAATTTTTTTCAAGCTTTACAGTTTACAATTTACCTACTTAATTACTTAATAACTAATTTGTGTATGTTGTGTTGTGTGATCAATCCAGAGTTAATCCTAGAGAGGAGGTCAAAGGCCAACTGAACAGTTTGCAGAATGCAGATAAGCTACTTTGGGACTTGGTTCAGACCGAACAAGGTACGTGAACGTCTTTGATTGCACCGAAGATTATTATTTCACTCACCGTGTTTTTTTTGCAATTCATGGTTGAAAAATGGCTGGCACAACCTTAGATCTCAGTAGGTTGCCTATGGCCTCTCAGACACGGCAACCCCATCTACCCACTAACTAGCCAACCAACTGGTTCACATACCTAAAAAATTAAGTAGACAACAGGCATTCAAACCCATTATTGCACCACTTTTTTGTCTTTTCTTGAATGGAAAAGGGACATGTAATTGAGATATCAATTAAGCTTGACCATTTGACACGTATTTTTGAGTAACGCTTTTAGAATTAATAAAAAAAGTTTGAATGCTTCTAGCACCATCCCAAATATGGTAATAACGAGAATGCTATAGCCCCATTTTTAAAAAGAGTTGCCAAGTTTCCGGCCCCGTAAAATAAAAACCTGTAAAGCTAGAAAATTTTGACTGAATAAAAAAGGAAGAATAGTTTTTTATAATTTATCCCAAAAAAATTCAGCTTGATACCATGGATGGTTCTTGAGAAAATAAATTTTAAAGATAAAATTTTGAATATGTCAAAATTAGCCTTCCACACCCTGTAATACCAATTTTCTGACCATTACAATGGATGATTGGATCTAACCTGCCATTTCTGGCTTCAAATTAACATCGATGTTTGAACAAATCACAGGAAACGTGATGTTTTCTAAAAAGGGGACCTAACCCTTAACATGATCATCAAATTCATGATTTCCTATAGTCTAAAAACAAGTTTAATGGTGTCATTTAAAATGAGCCATAAAGCAAAGTGTGCAACCTTTCTTTGTATATGAATGCAACACGATAAGATGAAACAAATTATGCAGAGGAGTCACACGTAACAACCCAACAAAAGTATGGTCTGATCTACAAAAGAATAGATGCTCCCTGACCTGAGCATGCTAATGACCCACCTGCAGTAACTGGGCTGACCCAGGTATTTTTAACTTACCAGATGAGATATTTTTTGACCATCAAAGAAAAAAATAGAAAAATTTGGAATTTTTTTTTTTTGGGGGGGGGGGGGAAATTTCCCGAACCTGGG
>Ga0194133_10002239_pt1 | contig 30630 bp, 30 predicted proteins | sample TA2KigOf40mmetaG_FD_155448 | JGI IMG/M metagenome (GOLD analysis project Ga0194133, IMG submission 155448) | Freshwater microbial communities from Lake Tanganyika, Tanzania - TA2015055 Kigoma Offshore 40m | ecosystem: Environmental > Aquatic > Freshwater > Lake | place: Tanzania: Lake... | reverse complement strand
CGATGAACGTATCGTTTCCGCGTTGATCGCCGGCGGGAAGCACTCGAGTCTCGCGCAGATCGCGAGTCTCTCTACCCTGTCGACGGCGACGCTCGTATATGCCGGCCGTCCCGCTCTCGAGATCTTCCAGAAGCGCGCGAACGTGCTGCTGCTCGAGTCCGGCGATCCCGTCGTTCGTCGTCACGCCGTCAGGTACGTCAGGGATCAGGGTCTGCTCGCGGAATACCTTAGAAATGAAGCGGATCCCGATACACGTGTCGCGCTCGTCGAGCAGTTTGTGGGCTGGATCGATTGAAACAGCCTACAATCCCTGGATCTGGACAAACTAGTGGACGCCGCGAAAAACTAACCTAAAACCCCGGAATCCGCGCTGGTGGCGGCGACAGTACCGGACAGTACTAATTAGGAGGATAATATGAGTTCCAACTGTAACTACATCTATGTGCAAGGCCTGAGGTTCGACCCTAAGGACGTCAAGATTATCTGGAAAGTCGACGGGGTCGAGCGTCTCGTAAACATCCGCAAGAACGGTACAGGGAAGGAGGTCATCGGTAAAGATGGTGAGCCGATCACGGTAACTCCGAAGTGGCTGCAGAAGAGACTCAAGAAGGGCGAGACGATCGAAGTCGTCGTGAGCACAGCGAATGAAAAGGTCCATCTGCGTCTGGATCCGCGTAAGGCCGAGGGCCGGAAGGGTCGTAAGGCTTTCGACCCCAAAAGTCTCGCCGGTCTTCCTCCGAGCGCACTGAGAGCGCTCGCGCTCGAGCAGCTCCGTACCGCCCCTTACGGTGATAAGAACCGCCGCGAGGCGGTCGCCCGGTTGCTCTGGAGCATCGAACAGCTCGACGACGAGGGGATCGCCTCGATGCTCGAGTTGCTCTCCCCGGAGGAGTCCTGGGGTCTCTCGCCCGAGGCGCGTAAGGTCGTCGAGGATGCCCGGCTCGCCGAGAAGGCCGCGGATCGTTCCTCGACCCCGGTCGAACTTGCCGCGTTGCTGCTCTCCGATGAACGTATCGTTTCCGCGTTGATCACCGGTGGGAAGCACTCGAGTCTCACGAGGCTCGGGGGGCTCTCTACCCTGTCGACGGCGATGCTCGTATATGCCGGCCGTCCCGCTCTCGAGATCTTCCAGAAGCGCGCGAACGTGCTGCTGCTCGAGTCCGGCGATCCCGTCGTTCGTCGTCACGCTGCCCGGTACGTCAGGGATCAGGGTCTGCTCGCGGAATACCTTAGAAATGAAGCGGATCCCGATACACGTGTCGCGCTCGTCGAGCAGTTGCTGGTGTGGGTAGAACCTGCCGGTGTGACGCGTTACGCTGACGGCTCCGCCGTAGGCGAACTCTCTGAGGGCAGTCGTGCCCGCCAGTTACTCCGAGACCTCGCGGTTATAGATCCCGATCCGCGGGTGCGTATGATAGCTCTCGAATTCGTCGATGCGGACGAGGAGACGAGCTGGCGTGATCGTGAACTCAGGTTGCACGGCGCGGCTATGTTCGACGCAGACGAACAGGTGCGTCTCGCCGCGCTCGCGCTCATAGAAGATGACGATAACCTGGCCAACGTCGCCCAGGACGCCGCCGTGGATCCGGGCACTGCGAAGGCCGCTTCCGACCTCCTCTTGGCGCGGCTCGGTGCAGGTACGCGAACCTATCGCCGTAGAGGCACGATACCCCACACCCTCCGCGACGGAGACGGATACTCGTATGACTTGGACCCGCAAAGTTACTTCAAGGTGAGGGAATCGGAAAGGCAACGAGATTACGGTACGTCTCCACGCCCCACGCCTTTGGAACAGGTCGCCATGCTCGCGTCCCCGCAGGTCCTCGAGCATATGGTTGACACGCTCGCAGAGAAGTACGCTGCACCTAGGTACAGCTATCTGGATCTAGAGGACGCTGTTGAGGTTCTCCATAGTATAGGGGACAACCGGGCGATTTCCGATGATCTCTATGAGAAGGTGCAGAAGGCCAGGCTGTCTCTGGAAACCATAACGAAGCAGAAGAGGAAAGAATACACTGTCTCCTATGTAGCCAAGCGGCGTTCGGCGGAGACGAAACAACACTCGGAACTCTACAAGAAGAGTGAGGATACCCTATTCACGGGTCTCAGACACTTGCGGGCAGGGCAGAGCACTAGGGCGGCAAAGTTCTTGAAGCAAGAACTGGTTGAGGCTGCGCTCGCCTGTTCTACTGATCCTGAGGAGATTCGCGCCCTCGCCGCGTTCGCCCAGACGCTCGCCGGGAGCTTCCTGCGATCGTACAACCAACCTATTCTGCTGGACCGCGAGATCGAGTGGGTGACGGTGGTTGAGGAGGATGCCCGGGGGCGCTGTGCGCTCGGAAACCCGGCCACTCCGACGGACGTCATCGAGAATTTCATCGCCACCGGAATCATCGATGACAAAGAAGGTGCGTATCAGTTGTTCATGGACGGCCCGGATTGCGGTTGGTACCATATCCTCTCAGTTGCTCGGTCCCATCGCAGCACTGTGAGCGATTTCGAGAACTTGCTCAAGGCCGCGCAGGTCCTCCTGTCCTCCGCTCGGTCCGTTGAGTTCTCACAGGGCGGCTGGAGCGACGCTATGCAGGCTCTGCTCAAGAACCCCAATGCGACTCCTGAACAGAAAGCCCGGGCCACCGAGCTTCTGCACCAGAGCGGTCAGGGCTAGGGTCGTCGTTTCCGGGGGTTCTACTCCTCGGTTTGCAAAGGCGCCAGCGAAAGTTTGAACTGTCGTTCCTGACCGTCACCGAAGCAAATGGTGACGATCTCCTCCCTGGTCGCGGGTCTGCGCTTCCACTGCAAGGGCGCGGTGGTCGGCGCGCTAATCTTCGTCGCCACCGTCGTCACGAGCGGAGTGGGTCGCTATCTCGACGGGCGCGCAGAAATCGTCGGCTGTCATAACAGACCCGGAGAAAACAGACGAGAGGATGGAACAGCGGATGTCGTATCTTATGCGTAAATACCCAGCGGAAGTTGTCACGCGGGTTACAGAGTGGTGGGAAGAGGACCTCGACGAAGTCGGTAGGGCTCTCTGCACGCCTCGCTACCTTGAGCGCCTCATCGCGCTTCACGTCGCGAACGAGCCGCTAGAGAATGCTCTACCGCTGAAAGTCCCCCTTCACGATCTCCGTACCCGCCTGCAACAGCCGATCCATAAAACCGGGACGGGCGCGCAGAAATCGTCGTCGGCATGACATCCCCGTACCTCGTCAATATCGTGACCGTCTCCGTAGGGGAGTGGGTCGCTATCTCGACGGGCGCGCGCCTGTTCTAGTAACAGGAATCATCTACGCAAGCCGCCGGTTATGTGGGCTGGATCGATTGATAATCCGTACCGTGGCACAGAGGCAAAGGCCGCACTTAATGTGCTCCTAAAAGGCGGCTGGGTCGACGCTCTGCGGGCTCTGATAAATAACCCCAATGCGGATCCTGAACAGATAGACCGGGCCATCAAGATTCTCGCGGCCACTACGGACACGGCGACGGCGCGCCGCCTGCGGTCGATACGCCAGATTTGACTCCCAGGGATCTAAATCCGCGGGTCACGGGATCGAGCATCCGAATGCCCCGGACGAGAAGAAGAGTCGCGTGGCCGAGATTCGTGCCCAAAATTGCCGCCAACGATCTACGTGCAAGGTCTCAGACCCCTTTCGGGCAGGATCGTGCCCCGCAGAGGTCTGAGGTTTAACCCTAGAACCCGGCTGGGTCGGTAACATTGCAGAATTCCGGACCAACGGCACCATAACCATACGTGAACGTCGCACCGCAAAACAAAGTATCGCGCAGAGGACGGGCGATCACCCTCGACCTGCTGGCCCTCCTTGCGAGTGTGCCGGCGGCCTGGGCGCGCGCCCTGGGAAGACCGGGCCCGTTGGATCTGGAGGCTTTCGTAGACGGTCTCAGGTGGGGTCTGCCGTTCTCATTTCTGCTGATCCTAAGCCGACGGTTCATGCATGCGCGAAAACGGGGAACGACCGAAGAGTACGACTACTGCACCATGAACCCCAAAGGAAGGTTCAAGGCCAGCGAACTCCTCTCCCCGATCCCTTACATCAACTGGGAAAGACACACCGGAGAGGAAGCCTTTTTCGAGGGTCTCATCGACCGCGACCGTTTCGTGGACACACCCGGCCTGGCCCTCGACGTGCGCTGTCCTGACACGGTAGAGGGAGTATTGGCCAAACTTCAGCCGTTCCGGACGGCGGCCCTCCATTGGGACGGCGCGGCGGAGGGTGAAGGCGGCGGATACAACGTTCACGCGGTATTCGACATCCCCCCGACGACGGCAAACCAGTGGACCAGCGACCACGGGGCGCGCATGTGGGTGCGGATCTCCCCAATCGGGGAGGGCGCATGTCGGGTGCGGGCGGTGTTCGGGGTGGGTGGATTCGGCCAAGGACAACCTGCCGGGATGCTCCAAGGCTTAGACCTCGTGATCTCCCCCACGGTACTGACCACCTTGGCTACGGGTGCCGCACTGAAAACCGAAGCAAAATTGCGGGGTGCCGTCTCTTGGTGGCTCATGGTCGGCACGGTACTGGGGGTAGACGAACGAGAATTCACCAACCTGAGCAACGTCAAACTGACGGCAAAAACTATCGCCGGGGGGATAGAATCTCTCGTTAACAAGCGAACCGGGAAAATAGTCCTCTGGACGGTGGCCGGAACGAGCGGTCTGCTAATCGTCGCATCCCTCGTGATATACCTGATCGCAGAAGTGCTGTCATGAGACACTTTCGCGACAGCACTGATCCGACGTGATGCGAAATGCGTGACGCACTGACGCGGGAGCGAACAGTGGTAACCTTATGCTGAACGTCTTGACTGCGGCGGGCGCGGACAAAGGCAACTTCGTCGATGTCGCGGTTCCGGCGTGGGGTTGGCCGATGCTACTCGCGCTTATCGTAGGTGCCCTGATCGTGGACCTGCTTGTATTCCACCGGAAAGCCCACGTGATCGGCGTCCGCGAGGCGGCGGTCGAGAGCGCAATCTGGATCAGCCTGGGCCTCTTGTTCGCGGGGGTCGTCGCCTGGATGTTCAGCGGTCAGGGCCAGGGCGCCGAGGCGGCGGTCGAATACCTTTCCGGCTATCTGATCGAAAAAAGCCTCTCGGTGGACAACGTGTTCGTCTGGGCGATGATTTTCTCCCATTTCAAGGTGCCGCGCGAGTACCAGCACCGGACCCTGTTCTGGGGTATTTTCGGGGCGCTCGTCCTACGTTTCGTGTTCATCCTTGTCGGCGTAGAGGTAATCGAGCGCTTCCAATTTTTGCTGCTGATATTCGGCGTATTCCTGGTATACACGGGCGTCAAAATCTTCACCGCGAGCGACGAGGACGGCAACCCTTCCGAGATGCGGACGATGAAGTTGTTCAAGAGGTTCGTACCGTCGGTGGAGGAGTACGACGGTCAAAAGATGTTCACCCGGGTAAACGGGCGCAGACTGGCCACACCCTTGCTGTCGGTGCTGGTAGTGATAGAAGTTTCGGACGTCATTTTCGCCGTAGACTCGGTTCCGGCCGTCCTAGCGGTCAGTCGCGAACAGTTCATAGTCTTCGCCTCGAACGCGTTTGCCATACTCGGTCTGCGCGCCCTCTACTTTTTGCTAGCAGACATGCGCGAACGCTTCGCGTACATGCCCCACACCATCTCGCTGCTGCTGGTTTACGTCGGCGTGAAGATGCTGATAGCGACCTGGTACCACATTCCCGTGGCCGTATCCCTGGGTGTAATCGTCACGGTACTGACCACCGGAATCCTCGCCTCGGTGAACAAGGACAGGCGGCAAAAACGCGCGGCCGCGAACACCGACGCCCGATAAACGGACGGGAGCCACCGAGTGACAGGACACGAATCCCGGGATAGGTTCCCTGACGCTAAAGCCGAAGGCGCGACCATAGAACCAATGCGAGAACCCACCCCCGAAAGCCCGACAACCCTCGTCACGGACCGAGGCGACGGCCGCCGACAAAAACGCTACCCGTTCCCCAATCCGGTCAACGAGACGTCGGCACGAATCGTCGCCGCGGGGGTCGTGCTGACGGGCGCGGCGTACGTTTCGACAGGGCACCTTTTGTTGCTCCTTGCCCTGACCTACGGGTTCCTGGCCAGGGTGAGTACCGGTCCGGCATTCAGCCCGCTGGCGCTTTTAGCCACACGCGTCCTCACGCCCCGCATAAGGAAGACCCACCGCATGGTTCCCGGGCCGCCGAAACGCTTCGCGCAGCTCGTAGGTTTGCTGTTTTCCGCCGCGGCGTGCATACTGTACATCGCGGACATGCCCGTTGCCTCGCGCGTGGCGGTACTGATGCTCACCGCGGCGGCGTTCCTGGAGGCGGCGTTTGGGTTGTGCCTGGGCTGCATCATGTTCTCCTGGTTAATCAAAGCCGGGCTCGTACCGGAACGCATCTGCACGGAATGCGCAAACCTGGGCGCGCGCCCGTAGGGCATTGCCCAGCGAACGACGACCGTAACAGTGTAAGGCCATGCGAGCGGCCACCTTCGACCACATAACCGGAACGGTACGCCCGCTGTGGAGGGGCAAGGTACACGCAGCCGCCGCCGTAATCTATCCTCTCGCCGCCGCCTACCTGGTCAGTGTGTGCAAAACCGTGGCCACAATCGCCGGTTCCTTGGTGTACGCGACGGGGATGCTGCTATGCTTTGGGATTTCCGCGATGTACCACACCCTGTGCAAAAGCCCGAAAACCCAGAAAATTTTCAGGCGTCTAGACCACAGTTCCATCTATTTGCTTATCGCAGGGACATACACCCCGGTGTGCCTGATCGTCCTCTCCGGGCCGTACCTGTGGCTGACCCTGGGATCGGTATGGACGGTTGCCCTGGCCGGGATCTACATGAAGATGAGAGCGCAGGCCTTCAAAGTGTCGAGCGCCCTCTACCTGGTGCTGGGCTGGTCCTCGCTCGTGATGCTCCCCCGTCTGTACGAGGCCGCAGGCTGGCTACCCCTGACACTACTGTTCCTGGGAGGAGTGACCTATACTTTGGGGGCGGCCTTATTCCGGATGCGGGTACCCGCCCTCAAAAAGGACGTCTTCGGCTACCACGAGGTCTGGCACCTGATGACCTTGATCGCTTCCGGACTGCACTATGCGGCCGTATACATCATCAGCGCTGGGGTGGTTTGAGCGTCGGGACGCCGTAGCGGTCGACAGGTTCGCGGGCCGGACGCGTACAGGGTCTCAATCTCCCCGATAGCCGGAAACCCCCACCCTGCAGCATGCGGGGTGGGGGGTTCGTGCTCAAATGAGTTTGGAGATCTTTACGACCTCTTGAAGCGACGCGGTCGGGCCGTCGCCGCCGTGCTCATACAATTTCGCGATTATGTCCCGGTCGGCATCACCGACCTCGACACACTCGCTTGCACAAATGGTACCGGCGTACCCGAAGCCGGGCTGGCGCGGCGAGACGAGGACGAGTTCGAAAACCCAGCGCGGCGAGAACACCACGCAGGGCGCCAACTTCGTCTCACGACCGACGACGTGACCGTCGACGGTGACGTACTCGGCCAGAAGCCTTTTGGTCGCCAGGTTTTCCGGGTTTTGCAGAAGATACCATGCCGTGGGCGTGTTATCCTGTGAGAATTCCCTGATTACCCGCAGATAGGCCCCCCGCAGATGGGCTATCGCCTCCGCAAGAGATCCCTGCCAGGCGGCGTCGAGTGCTTGACCCGCGATCCGGCGTTGACGAGCCCAGAGCATCCACAAGAACCGTTCCCGGAATCTAGCGTCTGGATGTCTCGAGTCGTCGACGTGGTCGCGCAGATAATTCCCGATGCTATCCAGGTGATCGAAAGACACCTGGGGACCTGCGTCCTTCAGCGCTGCACGGAGATTTCTCATCTCCCTGAGCATCTTTTTCCGGCGATTTCTGCCCGGTAGGGCGCGCTCGGAAAGGATCAAATACACGCAGATAACGAGCATGAAGTACGCGGAAACCCCGAACACGAATGCCGTGGTCAGACAGATGCCTGCCAGGACGGACAACGCCGCCAAAGTGACGGTGAGCTCTCCGCGAACGTGTGCCTCGTCGGCGAACATGGCGTACCCGATTAGGGTCCCCGCGAGGGCCGACACAATGAGCATCGGCGACTTTATGAGATTATTTCCGTGTACCTCTCGGCACGCCTGCTTAAACTCTGCGATAACCGCAGAGACTATACTTTTTTCTTTTCCCATGATTCCCTTTCTTCCGCGCCCTGCGCGGAAAAGAGTAGACGATTGTTGTATGGCCTAACGGATACGGTAAGCGCTGGGCGGGAGTGGTGCAAGGGGTGGCCACGCGTTTACTATAACAGGTCCCGGTCTCTGTTTCCAGATTCCGGGACCCTTAGTCGTGGTGTCCTCCCGTTTTGGTGCACACCGGGGTGCGTCTCTGGCAGGAGTCGAACCTGCGACCTCTGGTTTAGGAAACCATCGCTCTATCCAACTGAGCTACAGAGACCTTGAGAAGGTCGCGCACCTACCGTTACGGCAAACGCACCTGATCGGCGTCGAGTTCTATGGGGGTACCGCGACCGAAAACGTCCAGTACCACCTTCAAACGATTCTGCTCAGGAAGGATCTCGGAGACCACGCCGAGAAAGTCGGCAAAAGGACCGGAGACCACGCGTACGGTCTCCCCGGCCGCGAAAGAGTCGTCACGCAAAATCGCGGGGGCGGCATCCTTTTTGCCGCCGGACAAGGCGGCGGACTCGCGGGCACTCAGCGGGGTGGGCCGCTGCGCCTTCTCACTTTGACCGGCAAAACCAGAGATACCGGGAGTATGGCGGATGGCTACCCAGGTCTCGTCATCCAGATCGCAGCGCACAAACAGGTAACCCGGGTAAAGTTTGCGCTCGACGTTGGTTTTACGCCCCTTCTTGAACTCGGTGACCTCCTGCATCGGTATCATAACCTCATGTATCCGGTCACCCAGTCGCAAGCTGGCGATGCGTGCCTGGAGACCCTTAAGGGCCTTCTGCTCGTGGCCCGTCAGGGTGGTCAGGGCGTACCATCTGCCTTTGTCCCGTTCGACGGCGGATTCGCCGGCACCGGAAACTCGTTCGTCGCTCACGCGGCCACCTTCGACCAGACGACTGTCCCCCGGCATCTACCCACGGTCATACCTACAACTGTGAGCGGTACCCCCGTTTTGGCATAAATCGACACACCGTATACTCTACGGACGGACCCGACCAAATCACGGGTTCGGGGACTTCCACGGTTCCCCGGGCAGAACCACCACACGGTAAGCCCACCAGTCCCCGAGGCGGATCTCCATGACAAGATCGTCGCCGCGATAATGGAGAAGAACGCCTTCCAGATACACGGTTAGGTCCTCGCCGAGCACGCTGCCGGGATTGGCGAGGATCTCCACTAGGCCGCCTTCCTCACCGAGGACACTTACACTACCCATCATGATACTATAGCAAGGCCGACCGTGGCACTCCAGATTCACGTCGGCGACCAGTTCCGCGGTGCGGGCGGCGGAATCCACGCGATAGCGCACGTAACGGCTCTGACCCCTGAGACTGTTGTTATCGAGCAGATGCAGGTAGACCTGACCGCCGACCCGAGTGATGCGGGCGTCGTGAGAAGCCCGCGGGCCGCCGAGCGGATCTTTCGTCACCTCGAGTGCACGGTCGCCTTTACCGCCGAACGTCCACACAACATCGCCGGCCGGCCAGGTCAGCAGGGCGGCCGAGAATACGGAGTTGCGGAAACCGACGACGACCTCCCCGTCAGGGGTCACATCCACGGCGTTGGCATGCTCGACGTCAATGGCGCAAACCTCGCCACCTTCACCGGGGATGCGGAGTACGACCGGAACAGGTACCGCGGCATGGGGCGGCAAATGATCCTCGCTACGCCAGACCCGAACCTGGGAACCGGTAGGGGAGTACTCCACGATACGCGTACGCAAGGTGTAGCGGTAATCCTCGATGCGGGCCGGGCAACCGGGAACGGAACGAAAGAGACGGACGTCGGTTGAGGGCGTCTCCTCCACCGTCTGATAGCCGATGGCGAGAACGTTCCCGCTCGGGAGAACCGCGTAGTCGTGCCAATCCAGACGCAATTCGGGGTCAACGGACGCTATCCTCCCGGTAACCGGGATACCCGGCTTGCGCGGCGGGATGTCATGAAGCAACAGCATGGCTCCGGTCGGCGGTACGCCCATGGGGGACGTCTCCGGTCCCTCTTGGTACCCGATCAGGCCGCCGGTGACAGGATTGTACTCCAGGGCCGCCGGAAGCCCCTGACCTTCGGCATAGTGCCGTATCACACCGTTGGGATCCACCACCAACTGATAGTACACGGGCTTCCCCCCCGGTTGCAGGGGATTGGTACTGTCACTGCCGGTGAGCAAGGAGCGCAGGATGTCCCGCCAGGCCTTGTTCTTCATCACCGATACGGTCGCCCAACGCCCTATCCATGCGTCCCCTAACCTGGGGAAATCCGAAGGTACGCAGACGATGGTCGAGATCTTCCCGCTAACGGGATACTCCAGGTCGACGCTCTCACCCTCACGTATATCTACACCCCCGCCAGGATAGAATCCCTTGCCCCAAGTCCCGTCATCGCAGGTCACGTTCACCACCTCGGCGCCCGCAACATGGGGCAGGAACTCCGAGGTCGGAGGAGAATCCGCACACCCGGGCAGCATCACGCCCGAACAAAGCAGGAACGCCATCAATGCACGGGCGGGGCGGACGTTCATGACACCTCCCCGCTCTCGAGAGCGGGCGTTGACCGGGAAGGACGACCGCGGTACGACCGGGCCCCGAAGAACGCCCCGACAACCAGCAACAACGCGCCGATACGCATAGGAGTGGTCATGGGCACCTCGTTGAAACGGGCGGTGGCCACGGACGCCGGTAACGCTCCCACGGCCAGAGCCATGGACGCCGCCACGGGCCCGGAAATCCGAATCAAGGCCTTGAAAGCCAGCAGGGTGGCAACTATCGCGGCACCCGCGGCCAAAGTCCAGAAGTTCACGACCGGCAGGTAGCCGCCGACAAACGAGAAAACGGACAGGACGAAAACGCAGGGAGCCAGGAGCAGGGCCGCGCTCCTGCCGCCGCGAGCGAGAGGAACGACACCGGGGAACGTGCGCAGAAACCTCGCGGTAAGAACGGCCGCCGACACGAGGGCGGCCACCCCGAGCAAGGTACCCGGGCCGGGTCGTACGCCGCCCACGGTTAGCACAAAGTACATCGACGGCGCAAACCCCAGCCCCAGCCCCGCGACCTTCCCCAGGGACAGGAAGACCACCCCCGCGGACACCAGCAGGAGCGGGAGAACGCTACGAGGACCCTTTACGCCCCTGTGCAACGCGAGCAGCGGTACCAGCAACAGGAGAACAGTAAATGTGTGAGCGGTACGCGCCGACGCCCACGCGGTCAGCATCATCGGCAGCAACAGCCCGCTGGTACCCGCCTTGACCAGTTTCCGGTCGCCGCGCAGATCCAACGGCCAGTCAAGCGACCCGGAAACCCGCCTTGAGGCGAGCGGCAAAACCCTGGTCAGAGTGGCTACCAGTAGCGCCACTACAAACCCCAGAAGACTGACCCCGGCAACATACTGCCAGACGCGGGACCCGGTGGGAGTCTCCAGGAACGCCCGGCGTTGTATACCGGCCATGACCGCAATCAATGGCAGCAACAGGACCTGGGGACGTTTCATCGGCGACCTTCGCCCAGAACCAAAGTAACCGTGCCACCGTAACCGTCGGTGGCACGCAAACGCAAACCGTCGAGAACACGGAAGGACAAGGTCCGCGGTTCGTCGCCGCCGCAAACCACCAGCCGGCCCACGTCTATGGCGCAAGTAACGGAGCCCGACTTCTCGGCATACACCCAGTTCCCACCGTCTTTAAACCATCCCGGGGACGACCCGACGCAACTGTGGGTGATGGATCCCGCCGAATAACCCAACAACATAGTCTCCCGGCGGCACTCCAGTTCACCGCCGTGAACCTCGACGTTCCCCGATACGTCTTTATCCTGGACGTAGATACGGCTACCGTTCCGTCCCCTGCAGTAGGCCGCGTCCGGGGTCGAGACGCAAACCCTCTTTTTTCCCATGTACATCCGTTCCACGTTGACGGACGCAGGATTCTCGGAAGGACCCGGACGCAGGTCCCCTTCCCAGCAATTCACGTCCGCACCGTACGCGCAGAATTCCTCCCCGTAGGCCGCGATACCGCGGGCGGGTTTAAGTAAAGATATCCGGGACCATGTCGCGCCCGTCAGGCAGGATACTTCGCCTGCCGCAGTCACCACGCATACAGCACCCCGATCAGCGGCGGATGCGGTGACATCCACGGCGGCGAGCGAGGCACGATAGTCGTCCCACCCCCAGCAATGGAATGCGCGATCCACGAGAATGGCGCACCCCTTCTTAACACCGGCGGTAACCCCTACCGCCGCGGACGGAAGAAGCACGGGCGAAGGATCGGGTCGTTCCCCCGTCCAGCACCACACCAGACCTTCGGTATCCAGGCCGCATCCCGAGGACTCGACGATGTCCATCTCCACGATCTGACGGCCCCCCGGTTCAGGCACTAGGCGACCGGTACCCGCATCCACCGCGAAGCCCTCTACCTTCCCGCCGGTCTCCGTCTCAATGGTGTAGGTAACCGGTCCGACGAGTCCGGTCGTCCTCGCCCCGCCGTAAGGACCGTCGAGTAGTTCTATACGCGGACCTCCCCTTGAGACGACGAGAACAACGCCAATGGACGCCACAGAGGCAGCAAGAACACCGATTTTTGTCAAGGAACGTGCCACCTTAGCGACTGTGCTCTCGCGCCGTGCCCTGTCTCGGGGCGTTACGGTGAGGGAAACCGGGGGTTAGATATCCTCGTCCGGGTGCCTTTGCTTGTCGGCGCGGAGGCGGCGCAGCGCCTTGCGGCGCTTCCATGCCTTGATCTTCCAGTGCCTGACAACGCGGCGCTTCTCGGCCTTCTCGGAAGCGTGCCCCTTCTGGTGATGGTGGGCCGGTTTGAAACCTACCGCCGGTTCGTCGCACTCGTCGACGTCCCGGGACTTGCCCACTGATTCGACGATGCTGCGTAACTCGCTCTTGATACGCTGACGTTCGGCGTGGCTCCGCGCCCGGTACTCCGCAGTCGACAACCTGGCCGACTCACTATCCTTACTGCGATAGCTCATTGTTGCCTCCGAGAGGTGTACGCTTACCACTATGCGGCGGACAGGGACGGATTCATCCATGGCCCTAACACCCGTAGTCTTTCCGTTGACTGCCGCCCGCGGAGGGCGACAAACGGCGGATTAAAGGAACTCTAGGCCTACTACATCCTCGGTGAAAGCATCGTGGGGGATGTTGGTGTCGGCCAGGATGAGGGCGCGCTGAAGCCAACGATCCGTGCCGTCGAAACGGGGAGTGAAGGAGCTGCGGCCGTGCACCAGTATGGTGTTGTCGATCAAGAGCAGATCCCCGGGCCCGAGCACAAGAAAACTTTGAACCTCCCGCACGGCGGCCTTGAGGGCATGCAGCGCCTGGCGGGCACGCTCGGAAACACCGCTGGTCAGGGACCAGTCCCACGCTATGCGCGGCCTGTTGGGGGTGCCGTCGAGAACCTTGTGCGGCGCGGAAAGCGCCACGGAACCACCCCGAACGTACGAAGTGTCCACCCCGGTAACGAACTCGGGCATATGCAAAACCTCGCAGACGTCCTCGGAAAGTGCGGCGACGATGTCGTAGACGTTGCAAATGGTTGTGCGTGCCGCAGGGTCCCCGCGCAGACAGAGCAAAGCCAGCCACCTGGGACGGTACGGATGGAAAACCGCCTCGGTATGGTAATAGAGATCGGTGAGGGACGAAGTCGAGGTCTGCTCGTTGCTGTCCTTCTTGGTGGGGACGATGTCTTGTACTATCCTGCCGCCCATCTCCGGACGATAACCTACCGGGTGGCCGACGATCGAGGCGATGGTCATAAGGGAGATCTCGCTGACGCAATCCTTGCCGGTGTACCCGCCCGGAACGGAGGGAGTGGGAGGAAGGTTTCCCAAAGGGCAGTCGCGTACCAGCAGCGAACCCCCGGATCCGGGATTCCGGGCGAAACCTTTCAAAGCGCCGTAAAGAAGCGGATCAACCCGCTGACCGAGCAGCGCGGCGGTCCTCAGATCCTCCGACGATAGGGGGCCCGCGTGACGACCATCGAGAGACACGGTCAACGGATAACGTTCCCAATCGGGCCGGCAAACCTCTGTGCGGTCCACATGAAGACCCGCGGGAGACGTATCTTTCAAGAAAACCTCCCGGACAAAGAGGTTCTTGCCCCGGTCACGGAAACTCGAGTACTCCAGGCTCGGCAGAACCCACACCTCACCACCACCTACGCGCTCCTTGGCCCCGACCACCCCACTGGACGAACGGAGAATAGGGGTACCGCCGCCGAGCACCCTGGCGGAAAGAGAATAGAAACTTGTGCGGTCCCCGCTGACCTTGACATGGCCTTTTGCGTGGGGGAACTCCGGATTCTCCTCGAACTCGCTCTCGGCTCCAATCGAGATGGTGCAACCCAGGTAGTTCAAAAGATCCTTATCGTGGGTGGAGAAACACACCACGCGGCCGCCCGCTTTTAGGACCTGCAGGGCGGGTGCCGGATCGTCTCTGAGAACGTGAACTTGCATACATGTATGGTGCTTACGGGCCCTTTTGGGGCATAAACTTTTGCGGCATAAAACCCCTTAAGTCCCGTCTGATGAGCGGGGATGCTTGCCTTGGTCGTACGTGGCGAGACAATCAGTGGTTGTGACGGGCGACACAAAAAAGAAAAGCAGAACCCTGATACTGGCGGGAATCTTGACGGCCCTGGCCGTAGCCGTACCCTTGTCGCTTTACGGGCAGGGAAGGCTTTCGGACAAGTCCCCTTTAGAGGAGCGACTGGAACGGTGCGCCATAGGCTCCATCCTGATAGAATCCCTGAGGACTCCCGCCGGGTACCAGTGCTTCTCCGACCTGGTCCTGGAGATGGCGGACAGCGGCAGAATGGTGGAGTTCCAAACCATGCTGATAACGAAAACCGCGGAGGACCAGCGGCTATACTACCCGTGCCACGACGCGCTACACGCCATCGGGGCGGTGTACTACGAAAAAAACAGGGATTTGAACAAAGTCATACTGGAAACCCCCATAGACGCCTGCGGTTACGCCTTCGTACACGGCAACATAGACGCCTTCGGTAAAAGCGACCCCACCGAGGAGCAGATGTACCAGGCGTCCGTGGCCTGTCAGAGCATGAACAAACTAGGGGAGGCCTCCAGGGTCGAGGGGTTATGCTACCACGGTCTGGGGCACGCGGCGTGGCTGGCACGGGCGCGTACCTACGCCACCAAAGAAGAAGGGGCGGCCGCGCCCTTCGAGTACGACGTCCTCAAACGTGCCCTGGAGTTGTGCGAAGCCACAGTCGTTTCCGCTAAAGCCAGCTGCGGAGACGGGTTGCTGATGGACGCATACGTCCCGGTCAACGGAATAGCCCGCGGTATCAAAAACGGACAAAAAGAACTACCGGGAATTTGCGAGAAATACTGGAACACCAGCGACGAACTGCTGGGGGGATGCTACTCGGGCGCGGTATACATAGTCAACCACGACATAAGCGAGGTGTTCGCGGACATATCGAAAAGAGAAGAGTTCCGAGACGTGCTGACCCCCGCTGACGAGGAACTCATATGGACCATATTCGAGAAAACCATAAACATGTGCGACAACATCAAGGGGGCAATCACCATGACCCACAACGAGCCCCTGACCCCCAGGGACCAGTGCTACTCGGCTTTGGAGCGCGAGGTGTTGACCGTGATATACACCAACGAAAAACTGGTGGACAAGATATGCTCCAGACTGTACAGGTTCGAGGACTGGTGCCGCCAGGAAGTGGCGCCCCTGCGCTGATCAGCTGGCCGCCAGACCGAACACGAACCATCCGTCGGTCGCCCCACTTTTAGTGGTGCACAAGTCGAAAGAAACCTTGGTCTTCCGCGACACCTGGGATACCGACACTTTGGTGGGCGTGGCGCCCCTGTGGCGGAGACTTACCACATGTACGCCCTGACCTGATGAAAGACCGCGGGAGTCCTGCTCGATGCATTCCTCGCGGGCCGCGAGGATGGCCTCCCGCTCGGAGTTGAAGCGCTTGTCGCCAAGCAGGTTACGGGCATTACCGTCCATGAGTACCCACTTGGTCGTGTATTTTCCCTGGAATTTCTCGACTTCATTGCGGTACTTGACGGAATCGTCCAGGATGCGGACATTGTCGACCCATGCGTACCGTGGAGCGTTGACACGCTCCCGCAGGAGAGGCAGCAGTCTGTCCTCGGACAGGTACCCGCAGAGGTCGTGCTTGAGGGAAACGGTCTTGGATTTGATCGCCGCGTCCTTGCGGGAATACACCGGGATCGCGAAAGCCGAAGACCACTTGCGTGGCAGCACCAGTAGACTCCCCGACGCGTCGGCCACGGACGCCAGCATCCTGTCGCGCAGGTACGGGGGTATCTGCAGCCCGGAGAACATGGCATAGGCTACCGTCTCCGCGTCCGACAGACCCATAGGGTCGGCCACGCGCATCACCGAGTTGCAGGTGGCGAAAGAACCGGAATAGGAATCGATACCGTGGAGCCTACGGGCATCGCCGTAGATGTCCTCCCAGGTCTCGTGGAGACTCCTGTCGGTTTGAACGTATTTGGTTAAGCTGTGGGCTCCCACTGGGTGTCCTTTCGGGTTCGATTTATGCTACCTATACTATGCCCCGAAAGGGGTCGGTGGCTTACACGGAAACCGGGATGTGACCCAAGTCACGTTTTACTGGGCGCGGTCTCGACGGGATTTGAACCCGCGGCCTCCGGCTTGACAGGCCGGCGTGAACTCCAAACTTCACCACGAGACCCGGCTGTGCCGGCTCAGGCGAGGATTTTTACGACCCTGCCCGCCCCGACGGTACGGCCACCTTCGCGGATGGCGAAACGCAGACCTTCGTCCATGGCTATCGGCTTACCGAGATCCACGGTCATGACCACGTTGTCACCAGGCATCACCATCTCGGTGCCCGCGGGCAACTGGATGGTTCCGGTCACGTCGGTGGTGCGGAAGAAGAACTGCGGACGGTAGTTGTTGAAGAACGGCTTGTGACGGCCGCCCTCTTCCTTCTTCAACACGTACACCTGGCCCTCGAACCGGGTGTGCGGGGTGATCGAGCCCGGCTTGCAGAGCACTTGGCCGCGCTCCACGTCTTCTTTCTTCGTGCCGCGCAAGAGCGCACCGATGTTGTCACCGGCCTGACCCTCGTCGAGCAACTTGCGGAACATCTCCACGCCGGTGCAGACGGTCTTCTGCGTGTCGCGCAGACCGACGATCTCGATCTCGTCGCCGGTGTTGACCTTGCCCTGCTCCACCTTGCCGGTGACGACGGTGCCACGACCGGTGATCGTGAAGACGTCCTCGATCGGCATGAGAAACGGCTTGTCGAGCTCGCGCTTGGGCTGCGGGATGTACTCGTCGCAGGCCTTCATGAGTTCCATGATCCTCTCCTGCCACGCAGCATCGCCCTCAAGGGCCTTGAGGGCCGACACGCGTACCACCGGCACATCCTTGCCCGGGAACTCGTAGGAGGTGAGGAGGTCGCGGACTTCACCCTCGACCAACTCGAGCATGTCCTCGTCGTCGACGACGTCGGACTTGTTCAAGGCCACCACGATGTACGGCACACCGACCTGACGGGCGAGCAACACGTGCTCGCGGGTCTGCGGCATCGGGCCGTCGGTGGCGGCGACCACGAGGATCGCACCGTCGACCTGGGCGGCGCCGGTGATCATGTTCTTGATGTAGTCGGCGTGGCCCGGCATGTCGACGTGCGCGTAGTGGCGCTTCTCGGTCTCGTACTCGATGTGCGCGATCGAGATGGTGATACCGCGCGCCTTCTCCTCTGGCGCCTTGTCGATCTGGTCGAACGGCGTAAAGGTCGCCAAACCCTTGCCCTCCAAGGTCTTGGAAATGGCGGCAGTCAAGGTGGTCTTACCGTGGTCGATGTGACCCATGGTGCCGATGTTGAGGTGCGGTTTGGTGCGTTCGAATTTTGTTTTACTCATGGTGCTCTCCTGTTGCGCAAGTACCTATACGGTGCGGAGGACCCCCGTTTACGCATACCTCCCGGTGGTGGCAAGAACCGCGAAAATCGTCAATATGGCGGGCGAAAAGGCCCCCTTGACGGACGGTCGTGGGCATGGGGTCGGACACAGAAATACAGGCAAGAGACCGACGCGAAACGCCCCGTCTGCGGGGGTCGCGGGGGGCACGGAAGCCCGCGAGAAACTCATGAGATTTTGGTTGGCGAAAACCGAACCCGGGGTCTACTCCTACGACGACCTACTGGAAAGCGGCTACTGCTGGTGGGACGGGGTAAGGAACTACCAGGCCAGAAACAACCTTGCATCCATGCTGCCGGGCGACCTTGTGGTGATCTACCACTCGAACGCCGAACCCCCCGGAGCGGTCGGGGTCGCGCGAGTCACCCAGGAAGCCCAACCGGACCCGAGCCAATTCGACCCCCGGTCCCCTTACTACGACGCCAGGGTGGCGCCGGGCAACCCGCGATGGGTGCAGGTGAAAATGGAACCAGTCGGTCGGTACGCACGGACCGTACCGCTACAGAAGCTCCGCGAACACGAACACATGCGGCACTCCCCGCTGACCAGGAAATCAAACCGCCTGTCGGTGATGGAACTCAGCGAAAAGGAGTATGCGACCATCGGCGACCTCGGTGGTTCGATCCAATAGACGGCTTGACGGCCCATGGCTACCCGGCCAGCGGGGCCGGTACCCGAGTTTAGTTCCGTCTTTTTGATTTGGCGAGGAGACGGAGAATCTCCAGGTACAACCAGACAATGGAGACCAGCAGCCCTAACCCGTAGTACCACTCCATGTACTTGGGATGAGTTTCTCTGGCACCGCGCTCTATACTGTCGAAATCCAAGAGAAGGGAGGAGGCGGCCAGGAACGAGACCATCACCGAGAACCCGATGGATGCCAGACTGGAACTGTGCATTACGGAGAACTGCACGCCGAAGAACGAGGCGACGAGCGCCACCAGGTAGAACAGTGCGACACCCGCTGTCACTAAAACTATGGTCGAGCGCATACGGGCAGTGACCTTGATGACACCCGTACTGTACAGAGTAAACGCGGCCATGAACACCGCGACGGTCGCACCTAAGGCCTGCAGGACTATACCGGAATAGGCGTCCTCGAAGAGCCGGGAAATGAAACCCAGCACCATTCCCTCGCAGACGGCGTAAACGGGCGCGAGGGTCGGAGACATCTTTGGTTTCATGAGCGTAACGGCAAGGAGGACAAGGCCGGCCAGGAGCGACACCGGGAACAAGAACGGAATAGCCGCCAGGTAAAGCCACGAGACCGCGGCTGAGACGGCCATGATAATAACAAGCAGGGCGGAGGCCTTTATCGCGCCTTCAACGCTCATGGGCTGGCTGACTGATTGCGGGTCGGATGCGAAACCCCTACTAATTTCGCTGATTCTCTTCTCTTTAAGGAGTGGACTTGACATGGTTACCTCTTGGTTTTCCTCCATCGTACTGTCGCATACCTACCGGAAAAGCAACCATCCACGGACATCTCGCGGGGACTTTCCTGTCAAGAGGCCTTTCTCCGGCGCGAAAGTCCTTGACTGCGCAAAGATTTCATTCACTGTAACCGATATGCGTTCCTTGCCTGTAAACGATACCGCCGGCGCCATGCGCCGCAAAACCCCCGGAAGATTACGCGAAGGTGCGGACAGGACGAGGAAACCTTGAAAACCCTACTAGCCGCATCTATGACGGCGGCGCTCGGATCACTGGTCCTCTTGGGGGGCTGCGGAAACCCGGAAACCGTCGAGGACCCCTACACGACGACGACACCGACGATCTGGACGAACGACATACCTCCCTCAACCACGAGTATTGAACCAACAACCAGTGAGGCGACGAGGACGTCGGAACACAATCGTCCCGACGAGCCTGAGGAGGGGTTTCACACCCTTGTGGACGCGGGAGGCAACGTGCGCCGGTACCTCCTGACCGACCTGTCGTCGGGAGAAAACCCGCCCTTGCTGGTGGTCCTGCACGGTTTCGGGGGGAGCTCACAACAAATGCGCGAGTACCTGGAAACAGAGGAAACCGTCGACCTGCTGGCCGAACATGCACCCATCGTGGCGTACCCTGACGGGATTGGGTACGGCGGCCTGCCGCAGGCGTGGAACGCGGGAAAATGCTGCCCTATGGCCAGCATCGACCTGGTGGACGACGTCGGGTTCATTGGCCGGATGATAGACGAGATCGCAGAGGAACAAAAAATCGACACGGAAAGAGTATGGGTGGCAGGCTGGTCGAACGGGGGAATGATGGCCTACCGGCTGGCCTGCGAACTATCGGAGAAGATAAGCGCAGTAATAGTTGGTGCCGGTGCGCTGATGCTGGAAAGTTGCGTGCCGTCGCGACCCGTCGACATCCTGCACATCCACGGGGAAATGGACACGGCCGTACCGTACAACGGGGGTACCAACACGGGCATACTTTTCCCGTCGACGCGAGCGTCCGTGGATACTATAGCCAAAGCCAACGACTGTGAGGCCGGTAGCAGCGAGACGGCCGGTACCACTACGGTCCTCGCCATGGCGTGCCCGGAGGGGACGCGCATACATCTGGTGACCGACAGCGCCTGGGTCCATGTCTGGGAACGTGAATGGACGGAACTGCTCGTCGCATTCCTCCGCAAACCTTAACCCGACGCGGGAACCATCGGACCGCTAGTTCAGGGCGTCAGCCAGGACTCGCCACTCCTGGGCGATCTCAGCGGCCTGCACGAGGGGCGGATGGGGCCAGAGCGCCTGGGTGAAGCGGTGCACGGGTACGATCGTGTCCCCGGACACAAACCACAGGCGGTAGGACCACTGCGGTCCGGCGGAAGTGTGGTCCCACTCCTGCACCAGGACATGGGCTTGATAATCGTGGTCAAATACCGCCAAAACCTCAACGGCGCCGCCGTCATCCTCGGCGCCAGAGACGCTGATTCGGCTGCGGGCGACCAGTTTTGCCATACCGGTATAGTAGTCGGAGCCCACACTCTATTAGAGGTTCACTGCGACGACAGATGTAAACTATTTCTGGGTACGAACAGCCGGGTTCGCCGAACCCGTGAGACTTATGCGTGAACCGAAACGGTGTCGTCGCGGAGTGTCGAGGGTTTAACGCTTGGCCTCGGCCTCCTTCAACTTAGCCTCACGCTCAGCCTTGGCCGCCTCACGCTTGGCCTCGGCCTCCTTCAACTTAGCCTCACGCTCAGCCTTGGCCGCCTCACGCTTGGCCTCGGCCTCCTTCAACTTAGCCTCACGCTCAGCCTTGGCCGCCTCACGCTTGGCCTCGGCCTCCTTCAACTTAGCCTCACGCTCAGCCTTGGCCGCCTCACGCTTGGCCTCGGCCTCCTTCAACTTAGCCTCACGCTCAGCCTTGGCCTCCTTCAACTTAGCCTCACGCTCAGCCTTGGCCGCCTCACGCTTGGCCTCGGCCTCCTTCAACTTAGCCTCACGCTTGGCCTCGGCCTCCTTCAACTTAGCCTCACGCTCAGCCTTGGCCGCCTCACGCTTGGCCTCGGCCTCCTTCAACTTAGCCTCACGCTCAGCCTTGGCCGCCTCACGCTTGGCCTTTTCGTCGTTTTCATCGGCGGAGAGAACAACTGGTGACGCATGGTCCCGGGCGAAACTCGCAGAAGGTGCAAGGAATAAAGCGGACACAATTATTGAACAGACAAGAAACAGTTTTTTCGTCATGCTCCCCTATTGTCTCAGCCCAGAGGACCCGTGCACGGAACCCTAAACCCTTAACGCCGGAGGTGCCTGACGAAAACCCCGAACCCGTAACCATAAAACCGGTGACCACAAGCATACCATCAGACATCAAAACGACGCAAACCGTCAGTCAAGGGGCGGATGAGGCGGTCGCGCATCTACGCGGAGCGCTCGTGGACGCGCCAGCCGGCGGCCGCGGCGCCCTACTGGAAGCCCGGGCGTTCACCCTCAAGGGAAACGCCTCCGACGACGCATGTCGCCTGCTCGTCGAGATCACAAAAGGGATGGACGGCGTCAACGGATCCGCCATAGCGGCCCTGGCATCGGTGCTCCACCCGAACGTGCTGGTGAAAGCGGTACGCGACCTCTCGCGAACCCGAACGTTCGCGACGCGCTATATCTGCGAGCATCTACAATGGAGGGACGCCATGCCCCTGATCGCCGACCTGCGCGACGGACGCATGATAAGCGGACTCTACCTGGGCTTCGAAGACGACCTGATCTCCCTGGCGTTATTGTTGGCAACCCAAACCGAGCACGACGGACGGGACCTGCCCTACGAACTGCACCGGCGCAGAAGCGAGGAAACCGTCCTACTATTCGGAGCGGCACGCGAACCGTACCACTTACTGCGGGAGATCCTGTCCCTAAAAGTCGTGACCGCCGGGGTAGCGGCTAACGACGACGAACATCTGCTCCGGTGGGCGATCGCCAATCCCGCACTCACCGGAGAAGCACGCGCATACTGCATACGACGCAACACGCCACGAGTCATCGCGGTTCTGCTCGACCAAGGCGTATTGAAACCGGAAGACGCACATATCTGGTTTGAGGCGGACGAAAGTTCCCCCAGATTCCGTGTACTGTCCGCCCTGAACCTGCCGGCGGACGTGAGAGGATCGTCCTTTCTACGCAGGGCGGCCATAGCGTCCTGTGCGGACGTCTCCCGGGTATGCAAAGAACTCTCAATGCAGGCGCAGCACAACCTTGCCGCGGATCTCGTCGGCGGGGACCCGTTACTGACGGAAACGGTGAGAGTCTTTTTCGAAAGTTGGCAAGGGGACATGGAAAGCCTACTGGACACCGCCCACCTACTGGAGTACGACAGGTCAGGAGCACCTTCTACGTATGGTGGACGAAACATCAAACCGTAACACAATAGGGGCCATGAACGAAAGCCTCATCAACGCGGGAAACGCCGCCGACCGGCCTTCTGCGCCGACCCAATCCCCGACCAGACAGGTGGACGGTGCCGACACCAGGGAAACCACCACCGCGAACGAGAGCACAAACAAACACAGCAAAAAACCGGCATACATGCGGAGAAAGTTGCGCTACCTTAAAACAGCATGGGAAACCACCCCCCGACGCATACGTCAAGTCATCTGCATGGTGGTAGGGGCCAGTTTTATAGCGATCGGCATGCTGTTGGTAGTCCTACCCGGTCCTTTCACCCTACCATTCGTGATCGGCGGCCTGGCCATCCTGGCCTCGGAATTCACCTGGGCCGAACGCCTGCTAGACAAAACCTTGGCGAAAGCCCGCGGAGTAACCAAAAAGATCCGTTCGATCGGCAACAACTAAATCCCGACGCGATCCAATCAAAAACAGAAATCTTGAACCACCGAAAGGAACCCTATCCGGCGGGCGAAAAATCAATATGTGCGCACAACGAACAAACGGGAACCTTACTTAAGGTATGTTTCCCGAAAAAAACTTCGTGTTCTGCGTCGACCTTGACGGGGTTGTGGGCGACTACAGCGCCGTTTTCAAAAAATTCGTCGCCGACGAGACCGGACGAAACCCGGACGACCTGGAGGAACAGCACACCTGGGAGTTCGCGGGTATCTGGGGAATAAGAGACAGACAGCACTACAGCGAACTGCACACCAAGGCGGTACGTAAAGGCATGTTCGCCGACATGCCCCTGCTTGTCGGGGCCAGCGACGCCCTGTGGCGATTGAGCGACGAACACGACGTGCACATACGAATAGTTACCCACCGACTAGCCATAGCGGGCGGGCACGACGTGGTGGTGGCGGACACGGCGGCGTGGCTGCAGCGCAAACGCCCGGACGGACGACCGCTGGTACCCTACCGGGACATCTGCTTTATCGCGGACAAGACCGTAGTGGGAGGTGACCTCTTCATAGACGACGCCCCTCACAACATCACGGCCCTACAAAAAAGGGGATTCCCGACAATAATCATGGACCAACCGTACAATCGCCACCTAGACGGATGGCGTGCGCGTAACTGGGAGGAAGTCCTGGACATGGTGTTCACCATACTGGCCGAGGAACCCCGCCGGTGACGAGAATCGGCGCATAGAGTGACGCCCGGGCAAGCAAGCGTACCGTACATCCCATGCCCGGACCTTTGACAAAGCCGCACGGAAAACGGATCAACAAACTTATCTACAAGTGTGCGGTCGCGGCCGGACGCAAGGACGGCGCATGGGAGCACTATGCGGACAAAATCATCCGCTCTTTGCAAGCACGGATCGCCACCAGGTACGATCTACTGGTGGCCGTGATCGGAAAAGGGGGCCACGACCTAGTCTACAAAAAGGTAGGCAGAGCCATAATCACCCGAAGGGTCGGGGTGCTGACCGCAACGGGCTATCTGGCATACTCCCACCTCGCCGATAGCGGACACCAATTGTCCCACCTTCTGGCCTTGATCGTGTCGCTGTACGTGGCAGGCACCCTGGTGGTGCGCCGGAGAGTCAGGGAAATCGCGGAGTACCTTACGGCCAGCGACGAAGACCTGCTGGCATTCTTCGAAGAGAAAGAAGTAAAACGGGTCCTGCGCAGACACCGAAAACAACTCCCGGGCAAGGCCCTCGGCCCGCATTCGCGCAGACACCTGGTCGTGGAAGTCCTAGGGGAGGCGAACGAGGACGTTATGGAAATCGTAGAGCGCATGCACGAAGACTGGTGCGGGACGGCCTGGGAACTCGTAGAGGCGGCGCGTAAACTCAACTAGGAGCGGAAACAAAATACGCGGTTGCGCCCCGTACGCGCATACGCTAAGACGGATACGGACAAAGACGCTAGCGAATGTCGACAATACGGGACTTCCACTCGTCCCCCCTGTACACCTTGGACAAGGACAGAGGGTACTCCTGGAACCGTGAGTGACCACCGACAAATCCCTGAGATCCAACAAACACACCCCTTCAAGCAACGACTCAGCACCAACCCCCAGAGTTTTGAACCGAAAACCCTTCACATGGGAGCGCGAATAGTGGCGAAGATGCCAGTGCCCGTGACAGAGAAGTTTCGGTTTGGCGTGCCTGACGGCCTTGTCCAGAACGAGCCTCATGTCGTATGAGGCCCTCAATAATTCCGGAGGATACGACCCCGTAGAACGCATGGGCATAGAGGCCGGGACGTCATGGGTCACCATGACGTCCACCGGGCCTTTCACCGAGGCGTGGAACCTGTCGATTTGTTGCTGGGTCAAACTCTCCTGCGGCCACCACGACTTGCCTGTTTTACGGGCGAATCTGTCGACACTGACCGCACCCCCAAGAAAAGCAAAGGATCGGCCACCTATGACGGTCGTGGAACCCCGGGGCCACCAGTGCACATACGGACGCACAAGCACCGACCCGTCGGCGTCACGGTCGCTTTCACGCTCGTAGACGTCAAGCTGGTCGAAATCCTCGTGGTTGCCGTCTATGAAATCGAAACGTACACCGGTCTCCCTGCTGGTATCGTTGATGGCGTTAAGATAAAGCCTGCCTTCTTCGCCCGGCCATATGCCCAGGTCCCCGAGTTGCAGAATCCTGGACACACCCAAATCCTTGGCCAGGGTCAAAGCGGCGCAAATGTACTTGGTGTTACCGTGGGAATCCCCTACGAGCATCAAAACGTCAGAATTCGTCATCCATCACTATTGTTACGGATCCCCCGAGACGGCGCATTCGAGATATTTCGGATTTCGAAACTCCACGAAAATCCCAACTTACGCCAGGCGGGCGGCGGACACCACACCCAAGGGGTCGGTGTATTGCCTACCGTACCTGCGTGGACACAGTACCGTCTGTGAACAAGGCCACCAAACTGAAGATATTTGCCGCGCTTACCGTCGGCCTATTCGGAGGCTTTTTCGCGGTGTCTACGAACATGTCCGCCCGCCAGGATGCCGCCGACATATCCGCCCGCATCATGGAATGCGCGGACATCCAAGGGCAGGAAGTGGAGATAAACGAAGCGGCGGTAGTCTGTGCCATGGACACGATGCGGGCATCCCTGAAAGCCGGCACCTACACCCAGATATACGAAGTCGTACCCCAGATGCGGCAAACCAACCTCCGCATAGCCTGCCACCAGGCGGCGCACCGGCTGGGGGTCGAACTTTTGAAATCGGTGACGCCGCGGGACATGGTGGACATGATGTTCAAGTCCGAGCCCAGGCCCGTGGACGACGTTTGCACCCATTCCCTGATACACGGACTCATCCAGGGGATGACGGCGGAGGAAAACTCCTACGAACTCCGGCAGATAGCCGACCAGTGCATGTATCTTAAAAGCGTGCACGAATACTACTACATCGACGAATGCGCCCACTACTACGGGCATGCGATATGGAAGAAAGTAAAGAATTTCAACGAAGATATCGGCCTGTACTGCAAGTACCTCTACGAGGACGGCGACCCGCGACACGTGATAGCGTGCATGGGAGGGGTCATAATGCAGAAGTACGACCTACAGTTGTACACCCCGATGTCCGACAACCCGGGGGTGATGCTAACCCCCCCGAGTTACGAGGAGATAGAGTTGATATGCGACGCCTATAGAAACTCCGAAAAACTGATACAAGACGGCTGCATGTCCGGCATCGGCTGGCTGGCGCCGACGACCGCACTGAGCAGACTCCACGGTCTGGACCTCGACGGGCAGGTCGCCGAATACAAACGGGCGCTGGCCACCTGCAACACCAACCCGGAATGCGAAAGAACCTTCATACTGCACTTCAGGGTGGACGCCTACAAGTCCGGGGTGGCGGCGAGAGTGTGCAACGAAACCAAAATGACCCTGCAGGACTGCCCCATGGTAGTAGCAAGATTCACAGAGGGCGCTTAAACCTTCCCCACGGGGAGACCCGGTGATGGGTGACGAACCCGAGAAGAGGGATACAGTGGCAGGATCATGAACATGACGTCCAGCCTGATAGGCGCCAGTGGAATATTCGAGAACCCCTATGCGATCGCCGGGATGGTGCTGGCCGCGTTGATCGTCGTCGGCAGAATGCGCAACGGCGCCCAAGAAACACGCACGAAAGACTCCGTGCACAAGTCGTTTGGCGACATCGCGGGGTGCGACGAAGCCATCGAGGACTTGGACGACATCGTACGCTACCTGAAAAACCCCCACCACTACAACAAACTCGGGGCGGTAACACCCAAAGGAGCCCTGCTCAGCGGTCCGCCGGGAACGGGCAAGACCCTACTTGCCCGCGCGGTCGCCACGGAAGCCGGGGTGCCTTTCATCGCGTGCGCCGGCTCGGACTTCGTGCAAGAATTCGTGGGAGTAGGGGCAAAACGCGTAAGGGAACTTTTCGCCAAGGCCCGGGAACACGACAAAGCCATCATATTCATCGACGAGGTGGACGCGGTGGCACGCAAGCGCGGAGGACACGGGGGAGACGGAACCGGAACCCCGGGCGGCAGTATGGAGCACGACAACACCCTGATCGCCCTGCTCGCGGAAATAGACGGGTTTCACAGAAACAACATAGTGGTCCTCGCGGCGACGAACCGTCCGGAAATCCTGGATCCCGCACTGCTCCGGCCCGGGCGACTGGACCGGAAAATCGTCGTCGGGCTGCCCGACAAAAAAGGGCGGGAGAGCCTTCTGCGGGTGCACACCCGCGGAAAACCCGTGGCCAAAAACATAGACTACGCGGACCTGAGTTCGCGGACCGGAGGAATGTCCGGAGCGGACATCGCCCGGGTGGTCAACGAGGCCGCCCTCCTGGCGGCCCGGAACGAAGCCAAAGAGATAACCGCCGATCACCTGGACAAGGCGGTGGAGTACGTGGTGCTCGGACGGCCGCGGACATCCGCCGTGACCACGGACAGGGACAGACACATCGTGGCCTGGCACGAAGCAGGACATGCCCTCGCCGCAGCCCTGCTACCGGACGCGGACGTGCCGGTGCTGGTATCCATAGTGCCGCGCGGGCAAGCAGGAGGTATCACCTGGATGGAACATCCGGCGGACGAACTGATGTCCGTCAAACAGGCGGAGGCGCGTCTCGTGGTCGCCCTGGCGGGAAGGGCGGCGGAGGAAATCCACCTGAACGGAGAGTTCACCCAGGGCGCCTCAGCCGACCTGAAGATGGCGACAGACATGGCCTCCCTGATGGTCAACAGGTACGGCATGTCGCTGCGCGGCCTGGCGGTAAGGGAGACCACCGTATTCTACGGAAACGACGAGGTGACGCAGGCGGCGTTGGAGAACATCATCGATACCGCCTACCAAAACGCGGTAAACCTTCTCAGGAACAACACGGCGGGTCTAGAGAGACTGGTACAAAAACTCCTGGAGAAAGGCACCTTGAGAGGCGGAGAGATCACCGAAGCCATCGGGAAACATGCGGTAAGACCGAAACTCATGAGGGCGGGAACACAGAAACCGGCAGAGGACACAGACACCGCAAAACCGCAACAGGCGGCGGAGCGACAAGTAATAAAGTACATACCGCGCAAATCCCTGGTACGCGAAGCGGTTTCGCTCATGCGTGCCCTGATCAGGTCCAGGGCACGGGAAAAAGCCTAGGGGACCGGCGCATGTACGCGACGCATTTGGCGCCGGTCAGCAACCAGGTGGACCTCATGGCGTGCCAACCGGGTCCGTACTCCCCGGGGCACATGGCCCTCTCCTACGCCCAGTTCGCGGCGCTCAACGAACTCCACCGGTCGCTGCGCGGCGGGACGGACATCCTCGACGGTGGCCTGGAATGCCCGGAGAACAAATGCGTAGAGTTCGCGAAAGCGGTAGAGGAGCGCGCAGAGGAGATGGTGTTCCTGTACACCCGCCGAGAGGACCGGAGACAGCGGGGGAGCGGACCCTTCTTCTTCGTGGTACCCGGACTCGTGGGGAGCGGCGCGACGGTTTTGGCGAAAGTGCTGGGAGGAGACCAGGACGCCCTGTGGGGTTCGGTCAGAGTAAAACACGCAGCGGAGATCGAGCAGTGGCTGCTAGGGGCGACGAAATTTTTCGCAGAGTCGCGGGGAATATTCAAAATATAGTCTAAACGGATGGCGAACGACCATCCACGCAACCAAGCCCGTAAAAAACGAACACCCCCCGCGTTTGCGCGGGGGGCAGCCGTTTTTCAGGCTTCGAGTTCGACGAACTCGAGACCGATCTTTCGCGCGGTGGCGCGCGAGACGGGCCCTAGTTCGCGGTAGTCGTATCTGTCCTTGTTGACTTTCGTCAACTCGACGATCGACCACCCGGAGTCGAACTCCATGTCATATTCGTTTTCGTCCATTGTCTTGGTCCCTTTCTTTTAGGAGATATTTGAACGCATCTATACCTATTGCGGCGGGTGACCTTGAGACAAGGGAGGGCGGAAAGCGGGCAAATACGCCCAGATTTAGAGGTATAAACATAAATCTGCCAGCGTTGCCCGGTGCGATCGTTAACCGGTTTGGTCGCCGAAGTTCAACCGACGAAACCTTTCAAATCGACCTGGTGGAAGCTATGTGTCTAGGAGATAGCAACTTATGTGCATACCCCTTGGTGGGCCGGGTGGGTATCGAACCCACCACCAAGGCATTCGAAGACCACGAGAAGATACTGTGGGTCGCCGGTATAATGTAAACCTCCCCTTTACGGGCGGTCGCTGACCGGGTACCGGAAGTAGCGCGGCGGGGTTGTTGCGGTCACCCCGCACGGATGGGGCGGACTTTAAACGTGTTACCTTTCCCGTAGCCACCTTGGCCGGACGCGGGGTTCTTGTAGGCGCCTAGTGCTCCATGGCCCGGGAGCGAGGACCATTCAGTAGAACTCCAGTAGCCGTGTAGCAGTGACAGACCTGGTACGACAGTTGGCGTCATACGCAGCATCTCGAGCAGCTCGTCCTGGGCGGGTAGGTACCAGTCAAGTTTGCCACCACCGGTGTACGAGCGTGCCGCGTACGCGGCAGTGGTCGTGGTTGGGTCCAAGGTTAGTATGGCTGCTGAGTTTCTAAGACCGGAGCCGATTGAGCTATTTTGGGCGGATGAGCCGACCGTGCTGGGTAGAGGGGCATTCGTCCAATGGTACTGTGGGTCGTATGTATCGATATCGAACCGGGAGGACGGGCTCCATCTTGCAGGGGCGGCTTCGAGATAGGTGCAGGTGGACGCGAGCGTGGGGCCGCAGGGGAACGTGCCGCTCGAGTGGACGTAAAACACGATACCGCCACCAGGGCCGGTGTCACCCACCACACAGGTACCACCTGTGGCGCATGTCAGTGCGACAGTCGTCGTGGTCGTCGGAGCAGCAGTCGTCGTGGTCGAGTTGTTGGACGACGGAGCGGTAGTAGAGGTAGTCGCCGGGCTGCCAGAAAGACACTCGTACGGGTCACCGCTGACCGCCACACTACCGGAAGCACTACCGGTGATCGAAACGTTGATACACAGATCCTTTTGACCGTATATACGCACACCGCTGGTGGCACCATCGCCAGCGAGAAGCTCCACATCCTCGTCCCCGGCGGCCAGAACAATGTCGTTGATAGTGGTCCCTCTACCAGGGTTAAGAGGATCG
>Ga0194133_10002237_pt1 | contig 30643 bp, 25 predicted proteins | sample TA2KigOf40mmetaG_FD_155448 | JGI IMG/M metagenome (GOLD analysis project Ga0194133, IMG submission 155448) | Freshwater microbial communities from Lake Tanganyika, Tanzania - TA2015055 Kigoma Offshore 40m | ecosystem: Environmental > Aquatic > Freshwater > Lake | place: Tanzania: Lake... | reverse complement strand
GCCCCAGATGTTTTCATAATGCTGGAGGATGGTCTGGCATATGTGCAAGAGAATGGAAAAATATTTTCCAAATCACGAGGCAACCCCGAAGGCGGAAATGGAGTCGCTTCTTTCGCAGACGACAGGCTGGCTGATGTAATCGAAGCGGCAGAAGATTGCCCAGGTGAATGTATTTTTATAGAAGAATAATATGAGTGTTAAAAATAAAATTCGTTTTGCTTTTAAGCAAAAAATATCATGGCTGCCATTTGCATTGGCATTTATGGGACTTGTTATTCCTATACAACAAGCCCAAGCAGACGAAGAACCAACCCCAATATCTAATGCCGGTTTTGAAGATAATGCTTTTACTGGTTGGTCAAAAGGCAATCAAACCGGAAGTTTAAATGCTACAACTATTAATGGTGGTGGTACTGGTGTAACTATTTTTAGCGGGTCAAGAACATTCAATCACCCTTCTCATCAAGCCATCGGGAATCCTCTAAAGAACGGTGCGCCAAACCCTTATTACGCCCCAGCTGTTGCCGCGGGCAGTTGGACATTTCAACCAAACACTGGCGGATACGCTGTTGCTTTGCAACCAAAAAATGAGCAAACATTTACTCAAGCAAGAACTGCTCTTGGTCTTTCAAGCAGTGATGAAACAGCGATCAAAGCAATTCTTACAGCAGACGCTCAAGCCGGTCTTGGAGGAAGCTCCAACCCAACAGACGCTGCGTGGATTACAAGAGAAGTTGAATTAACAGCTGATACTACATACACGATGTCTTGGAATTATTTGGGGACAGACTATGTACCTTTTAATGACGGTTCAATAACATCACTAATTTTTGTTTCTGCAACTACCCCAACAACTACTACCACAAGTAGTACAACTACTCTTCCATCAACTACCACAACAATACCTGAATCTACAACAACTGTTGAGTCAACAACAACTGTTGCTTCTACAACGACAGTTGCTTCTACAACAACTCTTGCCCCAACAACAACTATTTCTCCTACAACAACTGTAGCCCCGACTCCAGTTATTACAGTTAACAATTATGTTAGATCATATGCACTACTTGGTTTTACAAATCCAGGAACAGGAGATTATTCAACAAATTCATATGGCGCGACTGGCTGGCAGACATCAACATATGAAGTTTCAGTTACTGGTATTTACAAATTAGGATTTGCTGTTTTCAATATTGGCGATACCGCATTGTCTCCGCTATTAATTATTGATAATACAAATGGCTCAACCCAAAAATGTGTATCCGGAACCTGCTCATCATTTGGAGGAGTGCCATCAAATAATTCAACAGCCCCAACAGTTGCCCCAACGACTACGGCTGGGGCTTCAACAACTTCCACTTCATCCACAACAACGACTTCCTCTACAACCACCACAAGTAGCACGACCACCACAAGCAGCACAACCACCACAAGTAGCACGACCACCACGAGTAGCACGACCACCACTGTTTTTATAAATACGACAACCCCGCCAACCCCCACACCCCCTGTAGAAAATGGCTCAGGAAGCCCTACAAGCCCCTCTGGGACCTCTCCACAGCCAGTAGATACCACACCACCACAAGAGTCAACAACAACAATTCCAGAAGAATCCACGACAACGACGCTTCCTGAAGAAACATCACCTGAAACTGAAGAGCCGTCCACGACAATCCCAGTAGAGCCGGTACCAGTAGAAACAACTCTACCCCCAGTTGAAGAAGAGACCACAGAACCCGAAGAGGAAGAAGAAGTAAGTCCAGAAACCACATACATTGATTCTAGCAACCCATCAGATGAATCCAATGTACTGCCAGAAGATGCTTCTATTGAAGAAATAAAAGAGGTTTTAGATGACCTTTTGGAAACCGATTTATCCAAAGAGGAATTAGCAGAAGTCCTTGATGATGTATTCAATGATGATCTATCTGATGAAGAAACAATTGAATTAGCCAAGGAAGTCTTGCAGGGTGAACTTGATGCCGAAAAATTAGAAACCGTTCTTGATGCCATTTTTGACAAAGAAGTAACTGATGAAGTTTTGATTGAGACATTTACGGCTGTTTTAGAAACAGAACTTGATGCTGAAAAGTTTGAAGCAGTTGTAACCACCCTTGAATCAGAAACTATTTCTAAAGAACAGGTTGCTGAAGTAGTTACTTTAATTATTGAACAAGAAGGCGGAATTGATTCAGAACAGGCAACAGAACTCGCCACAAGTGCAAAGGTGTTGCAGAGCATTGACGGCGAACAAGCGTCAGAGGTATTTAGCTCAATCTCTGTATCAGAAGTATCTCCAGAAGATGGGGCTGCGATTGTAGAAGCAATTCAGGAAGCTCCGGTAGAAGTTAAAGAAGCATTTGAAGAAGAAATAAATATATTTGAAGGCGTGTTTGATAATTACGTTGCTGTTGGTTCAACGATAGATACTGGTGATCGCAGATTACTTATTGCCGCAGCTGCTGCTGTAGCGACTGTTGCCGCAAACGCTTTGTCCGGAGGTTCTTCTTCTGGTGGTTCTGGTGGGGGTTCTGGTGGGCCAAGCAGTGGCCCAAATGACGCTGCAAGAAAAGAAGAAGAGGAAGAGATGGCTGGTGAAATATCTGGCGGGGATGATGACGATACAGATTATGCTAAAAATAGCATTTACGAGTATTATATTAAGGAGGGTGTGGAAATGAAAAAATTTGATTGGCTGGGTTTTGTTAAAAAACTATGGGATATCACTGCCGGCATTGCATTTACGATTGCCGGTAGTGTGGTTGTGTATTATACTCTTTCTGGCGTTACACAAACAATTGCTTTAATTTCAACCATAACTGCCTGCGTAGTTCATTATATTCATCAAATATTTAAAAACGATACTGATTGATTTACATTTAAGCTTGCGTAATGTATACTATTAACTGGCACCAGTGGGTGCTAGGAGGGTGATCCATGTCTAGTTTGTTAAGTGAGAATAATAAGAAGATGTTAGCGTCTTATGCTCGGTCCTGCATTGGTGCGGGTCTTGCGGTATATATGACGGGGAACACAAATCCAAAAGATATTGGCGCGGCGGCTCTTGCAGCTCTTGTCCCAGTTCTTATGCGATGGTTGAATCCAAATGATTCAGCTTTTGGTCGCAGTAAATAATATTAATTAAGAGGTCTACATGGGCAAAGTCGAATGGGACATTGTTGTTCCGATTAAATTACCAATTAGTCTAAAAAATGTAGAACCTGGCAAGCTCCACCCATCGCTTCTCCGTAAAATCCCACAAGGCGGTCAATTACACTATCTTGCGGCAGATGCATGGAATGCGATGGTGGATGCTGCCAAAGCAGACGGTGTTGAATTAAAACCCACAAGTGCTGGAGATACTTATAGAAGTTATGACAGCCAAAAAGCTGGGTTTTTGTCTAGATATCAACTAGAACCAATTGCAAATCAAAGTACAAAAACATTTGAGGGTAAAACTTGGTACCTTAAAAAAGGTATGGCTATGATGGCGACACCTGGAAAATCTAATCATAATTTAGGTATTGCCGTAGATATTCACTCAGCGGGAGAAAATAAGCGCTTAAAATGGTTGATTGCCAATGTGCGTAAATTTGGCTGGAGCTGGGAAGTGGTTCCATCAGAACCCTGGCATATACGCTATACAGAGGGTGATCAAATTCCACAAGCGGTAAAGGATTGGCTTGTGCTTAATCCAAAACCAGCGAGTATGTTTGGAACACCAGCGGAGCAAAAAGCCGCAGCTGAAGCAAAAGCTGCGGCAGATAGTGCCCCCGTTGTTGTAGAGCAATCCGTTCTAGATCAAAAACAAATTATAAGGGCTGGGAATAAAGGTAAATTAACTAAAGAAGCACAAAGGCTATTGACTAAACATGGGTTTGTTTGTAAAGAAGATGGTGATTTTGGTCCAAAAACTCAAAACATTGTAAAAGAATTTCAAAAATCCAAATCCCTTGCTGAAACTGGAGAAGTTGATAAAGCAACATGGGCGGCTTTGCTCTCTTAAATAATTTGATATAAAATTAAACAGGAGTAATTATGCCAGGAACTAGAAATATTGAAATTTATCAAGGTGATAATTATTCTCATCAATTGACATTAAAAAACAATGCAAATGCTGTTATTAATATAACATCGCGTACATATGCCGGTCAGATAAGAAAGAAAAGAACATCTACTGTTATTACCAGTACATTTACAACAGAAATAACAGACGGTGCTAATGGAGTTGTTGTATTTTCTTTATTGCCAGCAGCAACAGCAAATATTACAGCAGGAACTTATGTGTATGATTTTCAAGAAACTAACGGTGCTGTAGTAACAACTTTGCTAACCGGAGTGGTAACAGTTACGGGCGAGGTAACAAGATAATGGCTGATTTAACCACCGTACAAATACAACCGGGTAACATTTCTAATGTATCTCAAATTATACAGACTACCGTTTTAACACAAAGTAGTGGTACAATTAATTTAGCAAGTTTAAGTTTAAGCAATACGGCTCCTGCTGATGTTGCAAGAACAGCAGGTGTCGGCTCTAGTAATGTAGCCGCCAGAGCTGATCATGTACATAGCGCTGCGGATTTATTGTTAGACGGAGGTAATTATTAATGGCAAATACACTAAGGATTAAGCGCAGAACATCTGGCGCGGCTGGCGCCCCATCCACAATAGAAAATGCGGAATTGGCATTCAACGAAGTAGACGATATCCTTTATTATGGTGAAGGCACTGCTGGGGCTGGGGGAACCGGTACGGCTCTGGCGATTGCGGGACCGGGTGCTTTTGTTACACTAACGAGTGCTCAATCAATTTCTGGCGCTAAAACATTTTCTGGAGCAGTTATTGTTCCGGCACCGTCTTCGGCAACTCATGCCGCAACTAAATCATATGTTGATAGTGCTGTTGCTGGTGTAACAATTGCTAATACAGCAGTAACGGCTGGCTCTTATGGCGGTGCAGGCACGGTTAGTACATTTACTGTTCAGGCAGATGGTCGCTTAACCGCTGCTTCAAACACTACAATTTCAATTACAGCATCTCAAATTAGTGATAGAACAACAAATCTCGTAACTGGTTTGACAGGCACTGCAAATGAAATTGCAGTATCCAACTCTGGAGTTGGCGCAGTAACATTAAGTTTGCCAGCCAATGTTACTATTTCAAACAACCTTACTGTAACCGGTGATTTGACTGTTCAGGGCAATACAACAACTTTAAATACAGCAACTCTTGTTGTTGAAGATAAAAATGTTATTATTGCAAATATTGACAGCCCAACAGATGTTACAGCAGATGGTGCTGGTATTACAGTTAAAGGGGCAACAGATAAAACATTTAACTGGGTTGATGCCACCGATTCTTGGACATCATCGGAACATATAAATCTTTTATCAGGAAAAGTTTTTAAAATTGCCGGCACCACGGTATTAAGCGGAACAAACCTTGATAATGTGACTGTAGATGGTGGTAGTTTTTAATTAGGAGAGACAATGGCTAACATTGTAAAACTTAAAAGATCGGGGACTGTTAACGCTGCCCCAGCTGGTAATTCTCTGGAGCACGGAGAGTTGGCAATCAATTATGCTGATGGAATTTTATTTTATAAAGATGCAAGCAACACTGTTATTTCATTTAACATAACAGATGCAATCGCCAATTCAAATCTTGATACAGAGGTTGCTGACTTAGAAGTATCAGTAGCCATGCAAACCTTTTAAGGTCTAAAACGCATTTTCTGTTATAATTGGTTATTATGGATGATGTAAAAATCAATACAAGTAAGACATTAACCCTTACCCTACCAAGCGATCCTACGTCCAATATTGTATCCACAAATTTATATCACGAATTTGGCTCACAAGTAAGTGGCCCAACAAATGCTACAAGAACAAGCGCAGGCGTATATACAATTACCTACGGTCAGCAAGCATCCGGTGTTTATGTTTTAAATTCTGCCGGAAGGCATAGAGTTGATTTTACTTACACAATAAGTGGCACATCATATACTCAATCTCAATATATAAATGTTTATACGCCGTATGTTAGTAGTGATGTGTTCTTTGAGGACCATCCAGAATTAGAAACTGATTGGTTTGATAAGTTTGATAAATTAGAAAAAAAAACTAGGAATATTATAAATACTTTTTGTGGTCAATCTTTTGACTTTTATCCAAATAAATATATTGAAATTGCTGGTTCTGGAAAAAAAATTATGCATCTACCAATACCAATTACAACGCTGAGAGTTGTCACTGTAAATTTTGGAGATCAAGATCAGGTTGTTATTCACAACTATTCAGACGCTACTATTAATAATATAGAAAAAATTAAAGAACCACACAATTTTAATACTACTTATTATATTAAATATAAAAAATCTTTTTTAGATAGCATCAATACTATTGTTGTTTCTAATAAGTTTGAAAAAGAAGATGATTATAAAATTGAAGGTGATTTTGGATGGACATTTGTTCCAAATAATGTAGAGCAAGCCGCAGATCTAATTTTGGAAGACATGATGACTGAGGATTCAATCTACCGCAGACATGGTATTTATAGTGCCGATATGGATGTTTTAAAATTTCAAACTAGTCAAAACTTTTATGAATCAACCGGCAATATTGATGCAGATGTACTCTTAATGGATTACACATTATTTGTAATGGATTATGTGGTTTAAATGTCATCTCAAACCTATTTTAAATTTTCTCACAATGGAGATATTTTTCAAAAAACTACATCTACAAATGCTGCCGGTCAACAATACGCCTCATACTCTCAAATTGCACATATAAAATTTCAATTTCAAACTCCAAGTACAAATACATCAACGGGAGATGAAAAGAGATTAATTCCGTATCAAGAAAGTATTCCAAAATTTGAAGCAATTGTTCCTATTAAATATTCAACATATATTGAATATGGCAATAGATTTGAAAATATAAAAGACAGAAATAATGCTGTGATTGATAGTAATAAATATGAAATAGTTGGTATACAACCAAAATTTGGGATCAGTGGTAAAAAACATCATATTGTTGTATCCCTTAGAAGGGTTGTTGAAATGTAATGATTAATATTAAAGTACAACACAATTTACAACCACTTATTAATAAAATTGATCAAATTCCTATTGTAATACAATCATCAATTGCAGAAGCATTTATGGGAAGTGAGCAGTTTATAAGGCAAAGTATATTTGATCAATATAATAAAATTTTTACAAATTATACAATTACAACTAATGAAGATTTAAGTATGTCTATTTATTTAGATTCAATTGAAGTATGGAAATATGAAAAAATTACTGGAGATTCTTATGAGAACTTACAAGAATCTATTATAAATTGTATAATAAATAATGTTGTAAATAATGTATCTAAAAATGTAGGAGGCTCACTTGGCACTTAGCGTTTATGACATTAATACTGCTTTAAAAGCAGATGCAACACTTACCAGTATTGCTGGAAAAGTGATGAATTTTTTCCCCGTTGTTGCAACAAATGGAGAAACGGCGCCGTATGTAATTTATTACTATCAGCCACTAGCCCCTAGTATTGAATCTTATTGGATGAGAAAAGACGGTATTAGATATTCAATTTTTGATACTGATGTAAATCGTTTATTTTTAATAGCAGAGAGAATTATTGCAAGACTTGCGATTGCTGATCAAATAGCACAATCTGGCGGTATTACAGGGTCTAATTCAAGAATTTTATCTTCTTATCAAACCGGGTCTGATTTAGCAGCTCCATTAGAAAAAGAAGGTTGGTTTAGAATGAATTTAGACTTTAAAATCTGCAATGTTTAACTGGGTATGGTAAAATAATAATATATGGAGTATACTACTATTACATACATTGGTAAAACACCAGGGTATGTCGTTAAACTCGGCAGTAAAACATATGAGTTTGAATGGAATAAAGGTCTCGGTATAGGCAAGCGCGCAGGCGAGGTCGATACCAAAGATATAGAAAGGATCGCCAAATGGCGAGACAAGAAAGGTCGGAAAATATTCCGCCTGGATAAATAGGAGGAAATAGGATATGGCAGTATCAGTTTCTAATATTATTGTTGGTGAAGCAACAATTAAAATTGGCGACAACGCCAACGCAACTACAATTGCAGCGATGAATAACTTTAGCGACATTGGCGCAACTTCAAACGGATTGGAAATTTCATGGGAACCAGATATGGTTGACATTGAGATTGACCAATTTGGCGATGCCGCAAAAATTATTCAATCAAAAGTCAAGGTAATGGTTAAGACAACCCTTGCCGAAGGCACCTTGCTCAATCTTACAAGGGCTTGGAATTATGACAGTACCGATGTTGTTGCAACACAAGACGGTGCATCAACCCAAACCTTTAATTTTGGTACTCAGGGAGTAATCCCAGCAGAAAGGGCACTCGTTGTAATAGGTACAGCACCTGGCTCAACAGCAGCACTTGGCAAAACTCGTACTTTTTATGCGAAGCGCGCCATTTCGATGGAGTCTTCAACGATTAGCATGAAGCGAGCAGAGGCAACAATGTTTGCAGTAGGCTTTAGAATTTTGCCAACCGTAGCCGACACTGGCTATGAATATGGCAAGATTGTAGATCAAACGTAATATTTAATTAATATAATTTAGCCAAAAGGCTTCGCCCCTTTGTATTTTGTGATAAACTTAATACCAAAGGGGCGAAGCCCTTTTTAGTACAAAAGGATGGATAACTTGAGCGATAAAAATAAAGACATTCTGGCCGGCACAGAAATTGTGTTTGCAGATGGTAAAAGTAGAACAATTAAACCTTTAACAATTCGTAATCTTAGAAAATTTATGAAAGTTGTTAAAGACCTTAAAAGCGAAGACACTCTTGATGATGCAGATATTGACATCATGGTTGAAGCAGCGGGAATTGCTTTGGCTGCTGTTGATCCTGAATTGGGTGGTAACAAAGAAAAACTTGAAGATGTGCTTGACTTGCGTTCATTTGGTGAACTTATGTCGGCAGCGATGGGGTCAGACCCTTCCTTGTAGGAGAAGAGGGGGCGGGAACTTCTTCCCAAAACTGGGAAGATCTCCCTCTTCTAAAATACGAATCAGAAGTTTTTGTTAGAACTGGCGCTTGGGTCAATATTGAATCCTTAGAACAATATTTGACACTAAACGAATTATTTTTGCTATACCGTGCTTGTATGAATGAAACAGGCACATCAATGAAGATTGCTGCCGCCGCACAAGGCGCAGATGTTGATTTTGACGAGGACTGGTATGACCCAGAACCGCCACGACAAGCACAATCTTACGACATATTGAACAATATGACTTTTGGTATTGGATATGAAACTGTTCCAAAAGAACAAAAATAATTTTGCTTTAATTAACCCAATATGCGATAATTGTTAAGGCTAAATTATGTCTGATACTGGAGATTCAACAACTAAGATAACCATTGATGCTACTGTCACCGGTACCGGTGAGGTAACTGGGTTAAGTGCTGGCGTTTCTTCATTAGCAAAACATTTAGCCGACCTTTCTGCTTCTGCTAAAAAAGTTTTTGATACTCAAGCATCATTAAACAAGGCTCTTGAGCAAACTAAAAGAAATACTGGTGTAGTTAGCAATAGTTTAAATGAATATCGAAGAAATTTACATTTAATCAAAGTAACAACTGACGAAACAACAAGATCAATAAACGAACTTAATGCGGCACAAGCAAGAGCCTCTACAGCCGGGGCTTTACCCCCAGCTGTTTTAGCCAGTTATCAACAGACAAGAAAACATCTTAATGGCATGAATGATTCAGTACAGGGCTTAACCGCTGTAATGAAAAGCAATGCAATTGAACAATTTGCTTCAAGAATGAAAGTTGCTGGGCAAACAGCCCAGCGTTCTGCTTATTACATGACAGCCGCAACAATGCCATTTGTTTTGGCATTGAAGTCGGCTTTTTTTAGTTTTACTAAATTAGAACAAGAGCAAGTTCGGTTGAAAAAACTTATTGGTGACAATTTTACTGGGATGGCTGATGGAGCACGGCTTCTAGAAGTTGAACTTACAAAAATTAATACTGATCTTGATCAAATAACAAGAAAATTTGGTACTTCAAGAGTGCTTGTGCAAAGCCTCGCTGGTGACTTTGCAGAATTAGGCGTGTCATCAGATGCAGTCGCAAGATTAACAGAATTTACAACAGCTGCAGAAAAACTTGGCAATCTTGATATTTCTGCATCGCAAAATTTTATTCAATCTTTGTATCAAAACGTTGTTCGTGTTAGAAGAGAGGCAGCGCAAAAACAAGGCATAGTTTTTGATATTTCCAATGTTGATGAAATGAATGCTGTATTAGATGAGGTGCAGGGGCAATTGGCTCTATTTAACTTAATTGAAAACAAAACAGCGCTGTCATTAAAAGATATTGCCGACGCATTCCCAGAAGTGTCTGCCGCAGCAACAACATTTGGTTTATCAATGACAGAAACCGCAGCGTTGCTAACACCAATGGTTGCGGCTGGTTTCCAAGTTGGAGCGTCTGCTAACTCTATTAAAGTTTCGTTGCAAAGGCTTGTCGCAATGACAAAACAAAATACAGGCATTATTCAAGAATTAAATCAAACACTGGGGCCAGACTTTAATATGGCTGCCGATGTCGGTATGAGAAGCATTCAAAGACTTATTGACGGTTATGATAAATTAAAAGAAGCCAAGGGTGAACAGGGCGCTCAAGAATTTTTTGCAAGACTTTTTGGTGTTCGTCAAGGTCCACGAATGGAAGTTGCATTACAACAAATGGCAGCTTTTCAAACCGCTCTTCGCCAAACCGGTAGTGCTGAATCTATTATTGCAAAAAGATTAGAAACAAATGTTAATAGTAGATTACAAAAAGCCGGAATGGAAACAATTAGTATTAAAAAAGTTATAGATTTAACAGATTTGCATAGAGCGGCTATAGAGAAAGCAAACGGACAGTACACAGATAGGGCAAAAGTTATTCAACAAGCCGGGGCTGAGACTAATGAAATGCTTAAAAAAGAATTTTTAGGCACTTCCGATTACTTGGCAAAAGTTGGAACAGAGTCTGGGCGAGAAATTTTTATGCAAGCAATTGGTGGTGTAGAAGAAGCTAACAGAATTATGGAAGCCGAATTGTCAATGGCGATTAAAACAACTGCAACTAATTTTAATAGATTGAGAGAAAGTTTGATGAGCATCAGTCGCCAATTTGTTCCAGTTATTGGTGATGTAATAAAAGCTATATTGCCAATTATACAAAAAATTGAAGATTTTGTAAAAAATTTGTCGCCAGCAACGAAAAAAATTATTGGCGCAATTTTGTTTCTTGTTGCCCTGATTCCTCAAATAAAATTATTCACTGCAATATTTAAAATGCTGTTTGGTGGCACTGTATCATTTTTCCATAAAATAGTTCTTGGCTCAAATTCTGCTATAAAAAAATTATCGGGAGTCGCTAGTAAAATAATTACTATTCAAGAACTTGTTGATAACCCACGAGCAGTTAGGGGGTTTAATAAAGTAACTCAATATGGCGACAATGTTTTGTTAGAACAAGACAAACGTAGCCCCAATTACAGAAGTAGTCTTTTTGGCAGACGCAGGATGATGCCAGATCCATCCGCAATTAGATTGTCGCAACCAATACAGGAGTTATTGAATAATCGACTTACTGCGACGGCGACTAGTCCGACAGATCCAAAATTTGTAAAAAGCGTTGTTGATAAAACCGCAAAGACAGGCTTAACAGATACAACATCATTTGTAAAATCATTATTAGGTTGGACCGACGAGGGGAAAAAGGCTGCAAAGGCTACAGCCAAAACTGCTGAAGCGGCTGTAAAGGCTGTTGATAAAACATCTAGTGCAGCAGCAGAAAAAATAGTAAAAGGCTTAAAAGGTTCTGTATTTTATAATAATACTTTTTTGGGAAATAAATTTGGCGGTAATGCTGCTGGACCGGGCGGGTCTGGTTCTGGGTCGCGTACTCCAAAAACTCCAGGGTCTGGCGGAACACCAGCACCAGGCGCACCAGCACCAGGCGCACCAGCACCAGGCGCACCAGCACCAGGCGCACCAGCACCAAGAACTCCAAGAGCTCCAAGGGCTCGACCAGTCATTCCCCTTGTTCCTTCCAAAGGCGTAACTTTTGCAGATCTTGCTAAACTTCCTAAATCCGCACCGACTGGTTCGGCTGGTGCACAAGTAGCATCAATATTGGCTGCTATTGCTGCTGGAATAGCCGGTATGGGTGGAGCATCAACAGCACCTAGCGCACCAGCACCAGGCGCACCAGCACCAGGCGCACCAGCACCAAAAACTACAAGAGTTCGAAGAACTCCAAAAATTAATTTTGGTACTTATAAAGGCGCAATATTGGCTAGCATTGCTGATGTAGTAAAAAATAACGAAAATATAATACAACAACTTTCACAAGGCACCCAATCTTTAGGTGAAGCTGTATCAACAAATGTTAAAAAAGCAAGTAAAGGGGCAACAAAGGCTCCAAGAGCCCCGCCTCAAAAAAGTTTAGCAAAAATTTCATACAAAGAGATTAGAACTTTTTTTGATAATGCAAAAGTTGCAATACCACAAGAATTTGAATTTATAAGAACTTTATCAAGAGAAATAGAAGTAACTGAAAGAACTAAAAACAATTTTTTTAATGAACTTAAGAAACAATTTGCAAAAAATCCTCAAAATCCATTTGGAAAAATAATACGAAGGGGCGACAAATCTCAATTTCAAATTTTTAATAGAGGTCGAAATATTACTAAAGATTCTCCATATCTACAAATATTTAAAAATATTTTTAGAGATGCGGCAAATCAAGATATAAAAGGCCTTGAACGCTCATTACAAAATGCTATCGCTGGTATAGCGAAAGATTTAATTGTAAAAGGTGACGGCGGTTCTAAATCCGGCAGACCTGTCGTTTCACAAAGGGCGCAAAGAGCACTTCAGGTTGCAAAAAACAAGCTACGAGCAGAACGGATAGCAAGACTAGTAGACGAAGGTTTGCGTAGTGACAAATTAAAAATGCCGCCAAAAGATGTGGAGCTTTTTTACAGAAGCCAAGACCCACAGATTACTGGTTCGACAATGGGCAGAAGAGGCCTGTTGAATTTACAGTCCAACGATGAAGTCCTGCGGAACAAAGCTGTTTCACAAGATACAGGGGGTCCATTCAATCAAAAAAACTTTAGAGAAATATTAACAAAAAGAGTATCTAGGTTGGGTGGAACAAGTAAAGATGCGTCAGCAAGAGTTTTGTACGATTTATTGTTAGAAGAAAATGTTCAAAACATTATGTCTGCAACAGACGCAGCTGTTAAAAAACAAATTGATGAAGAAGTTAGAAACATATTGTCAACTAGATCCCTTGGCGGTTTAGATGCAAATGAATTAAAAATTGAAAGACAAAAAGCAACAAGTCGGGCTATCAGAAGATTAGCTGCAAGACGAACTGATATAGGACAATTAAATCCACTGTCTGAGAAGTTTATAGAAGAGAAAGAGCAATCGCTTTTAACTAATAAAAAACTTGTTAAATCTCTTCAAGCAACATACGGGGCGCAAGACACGGGAGATAAAGATCTTCTTAAAACACTAAGCAAGATGCAAGCGGAGTATTCTCCAGAGAAAATATCAAAAAGAAAAAAGGCTGTTGAAGCATATCGTAGGGCTGGGTTTCAAATATTAAAAACAGAACAAGCTGCTGAGCTCGCGGCTAATAATATGGCTCAAGCTGCCGCAAAGACAGAACAAGCTGCTCAACAAGCAGCGGCTCGGCAATCAAGAGTATTAAAATCAACATTATTACCTAGAGGACCAGTTGCTCCAACACCAGCATCGGTAACACCAATGATGGGTGGTCTTCCATCAATGGATCCGTATCCAAAAGAAGTAGGCGGTCGTGCTGGTCTTAAAATTCCACAAATAATTTCTCAAAGAGTTGCTTTTGCTAAAAAAGGTAGTGGTGCCGTTGTTGCGTCAGCAATAAAAACTTATGAAGATTTAGTAAAAGAGACAATTGAAAAGATATCAAAGCAGCTCCCATCTAGTCTTGGTGCTCACAAAAAAATGTTGATTAATGAGATATCAAACGCTTTATTAAAAACCCAACCATTAGGTGCTGGTAAAGCAAGTCAACAAGCTCTGAAATTACTTCAGATGCCAATTGATCCAATAACTATTAGAAGAGTTGAGACAGCTTTGGCTGCCATAACTAATACAATTATTCAAGATTATAATTCGGCCCTAACTCAGGGAGCTACATATGCAACAATGGAAGGGCAAAAGGTTACAAGACAGGCAGGCAAAACTGCGATTTCAATGTTCAAAGGAGCGTTAAGTAAATTTGTTCAAAATGGCGATAATTTAAGTAAAGTTCTTCAAGCAGTAGTTGTGGACATGATTGCAGCATCTTCTGTTGGTATAAATGATTTGGAGCAAAAGGGAGTTTTAAAGGCCGGTAATAAAGCACCTAAAGTAAAGGCTGCGTTGCTTGGTGAAGATGGATTGATTAGCAGGCTAACGCGAGCGAGGGGTGGTGAAAAAGGATTACTAGCCCCCGCTATATCCTATGACTCAGAATCAAAACCAAGTACGTCACCTTCAGTTAAGACGAATACAGCCGCTGTTGATGAAAATACTGTTGCTACTCAAGCAAGCACTACAGCAACCACTGCAAATGCAGAAGCTGAATCTCTAAATACTAACGCTACTAAAGGAAACACTACAGCAACCACTACAAATACTAAAGCTCAGGTTGAGGGAGGTGTTGCCGAAAAAGAACAAACTGTAGCTTCAAAAGCAAAGACTGCTAAAACATTAGAGTCTTTAAAGGCTACAACTTATGATGCAAAAATTACAGAAATGCTGGGCGCAGCTAAGGTTAAACAACTTGCATCTATTGACGCTCAAATAGCATCACTGACAGCGGAACAAATAAGTAGCGAAGCTGGGCAAGCGTTAATTGCTCAAAGAAATGAAGTAACTACAAAGTTAAATAGTTTAGAAGAAGCACAAGCTAAGGTTATATCCGCTAAAGCCGGTGCTGAGGCGGCTGGCCGAAAACGCACAACGCTATTGAATGAAGCACAGGCAAATTTAAAAAAGAAATTAGACAATGCAAGAGATGAAACAAAAAAGTTAGCAGAAAAAGCTAAGGCTTTAGCTGACTCAATGAAGAAAGGATCGGAGCCGGCTCCAAAAAAGCCAAGTAAAGCAGTTCCTGCGGTTGTTCCCACTGATCCAGCGCCTGAAAAACCTTCTCGTACCCCAAGATCTCCTAAAACCATAGTGACTCCCAAAGGAAGAGGCGCCGCTGTTGCTGCCGCTGCTGCCGGAAGCGGAATGGGTGATGTTATTAAAAAACTTGATGAAGTCGCAATTAGTTTTGACAAATCACTTGCTAATTTCTTTAAAGGACCAAACTTCTTTCAAGGTCCAAATATTTTCCAAGGCAAAATAATATCGGCTGACAAGTTAAAAATAACAATGACCGATAGAGCCCGTGATGCGTCAAGATTGGCGAAAGCAAGAGCATCGTTGATTCCATCAGATGATCCACTTGTGGAAAGAGCAAAGGCTAGGGCTAAATTTTTAGAATTAAAAAAGAAAATGGAGGCAGAGGGGGGAGCCCCTCTTTCTCTTGAAAGCAGAGAGCGGTTAGCCAAGTCAGTAGGTTATACATTACCGACTGCACATGCTCCAGTAGCACCTGTCGGTCCTGTTACAACAGCAGTAACATCGGCTGTTTCTGTAACAAAAACAGCAACGAGTAAAATTACTGATTTAATTAAATTAGGTATATCTAAGGGCTTTGAGGGTGGTTCTAAACTTGGAGCAAAAGTTATAGAAAGAATGGCAAAAAATAAAGCCTTAGCAAAAATAATTCAAATTTTATCAACACCAGTTACAAAACTCGGTGTTGATGCCATGTCTGAAGTCGTATTAGCGATGGGTAAAATTTTTGGCAAAACAGTCGCCACAACAGCCGCTACTGGCAAATTAGCATCTGCCTACAAATTTTTAACAAAAGTAAGTGAATATGCTGGTAAAAACTTAAAGGCAGGTTTGGTTGAATCAATATTCTTAATGAAAATGCTTGGCACTGCTATAAGGCAAGATGTTGGAGCTGCTTTGGCTCAATTAATGGCATCATTAGCCAATAGCAGAGTTATTAAAATTTGGTCGTTTTTGCTGTTTACGGGAATGAATAAATTTTATAAAATTTTAAAAACCACTTTAGTTTCAATGAGTTTATTTAGCAGTCATGGAGCAAGAATGGCTGCTGTTACAACATCTTTAGAAGCAGTATCTAAAATGAGAGCAGCGGCTGGGTTGTCTTCAACAATTCCATTGATTCAAGAATTAATTATTAGAATTACTTCGTACTTAGGATTGGTAAGAGGGTTAAGAGGGGCTTTCCAAGCACTAGCGAAAACAATGGTTAGTGTTCTAGCGGTTGGAATAAAAATAAATGCTGCATTGATGCTTATTGCTCCAATATTTCTTTTGATTGCTGGATTAATAATGACTATGAGAACAGGTCTTGGGAATAGCGCTCCTGCTCTGAAAAACTTTAAAGAAGCATGGGTTTTGATTAAAGAAGCAGTTGTAAAACTTTCACAACCATTTATGGCTTTAATAAATAAATTTGGAAATATTGGTAAAGCAGCAAGTGGAGCCGAAGAAGCTTCAGGTGCTTTATACAATATTTCAAGAGCAGTAAAGTTTGTTGCAACTGGATTTAACAATTTTGCTCGTAGCACTGGTTTGCGATATATAAACAATGTAATGGTGCCAATATTAACAAGAGTTATAAATAGATTTATATTACTAGGGCGAGCAATTAAAGGTGCATTTAAAATGGATGGCACAGCCGCTTCAAATTTCAAAGGGTTTTTATTGTCTATTGGTTATGAAGTCGTAAGTATAATGCAAAAAATATTTGCTTTTCTTGCTGTTGTATCAGCTGCACTTGGTCCAGTTCTTGTAAAGATGATAGAAGCTGTTGCAAATGCAACAATTGACGCATTTATGTACATTATGAATTTTGGCAAAGAAGTTGCATTGTTTTTTGGTTCAATACTTGTTGGCGTAGGTGGCGTTACTACACTTCTTGGCGGGGCCGGTCTTCCGATAGTTGGAATTGGCACAGGGTTACTTGCCGCTGCTGGAGCAGCAACACTGTTGGAAAGTAAAGTAGGCAAAATTAAAGAAAAAGTGGGCGAAGCATCAACATTCATTGGAATAGGAATGGCTCAAGGAATGGCTCGTGGGGCTAGATATATGGAAAAAGAATTCCTTGGGAGCATTAAGAGCAGTATTGCTAAAAAATACGGAGAAGAAATAGGGGCGGATGTAAATGCAGCTTTGGTAAAGCAATTAGACGATCCAGATGATGTTAAACAATCTTTAGATAAAGCCCTTCGTGGCAGTGTTAAACCTCCCACGGCAGGTACTTCTGCTGGTGAAACCTTGGGCTCAGCGATTGCCAAGGGTATAAAAAATAAAATGCTTGAAGTTAAAGAAAATTTCACATCAGCTTTCTTTGGAAAAGCTGATGAAGAAATTAATAGAATTGTAGACAAATACAAAGAAGCTATTGATATACAAAAAGAAGAGGCATTAAAAGCCCTGGATACTCAAATAGCAGCAATTGAAGCGCTGGCACAAGCCGAAGAAGAATTAACTGCAAAAATGGAATACGAGCAAAAGCGCCGTGAAATGATTTTGGCAAAAACTCTTAATAAAGAAAATTATTTAAGAGAAAGGGCTATTGCTAAATACGAAGGGAGATCTGAGGATGTCCGATCATTAGATCTTGCGTTTAGAAAAACAGATAAAGATGCTGAAAAAGAAATTAAAGATTTAGATACAGATAGAACAAAAACTTTGCAAGAGAAACAAAGATCTAATGCAATTGCAGTAATTAATCGTGAAAAAGAAGTTCTTGAAAAAACATTTAATGAAATGCAAAAACAATTTGATATTAATATTGAAAAAATTCTTAATAAAGGTTTTTCAACAAAAGAAGAATTTAACGCATTATTGAAAGAAATTGCTAAAGCCGGCGAGGGTTTCTCGTCAGAACTTAACGATGTGTTTGTTAAAACAATGAATGGATTACCGTCTGCAATTAGAGCGTCTACCGACCCATCAATTGGAATGTTTAGTATGACAATGAAAACTCTTGTTGATCAAGCCAAGCAAAGCTTTGGCGCCACGATTGGTACGGCTAACGCTGAATCAATTCTTGGCGCAGCGTATGCAATGGCTAATGGAATGCCGGATGCGTTTAAAACAGCATTTAGCGATGGAGTAATTAATCAATCAGTTACACCATTTGTTTCAAAAGTAACAAGCATTATTGGAGCGGTTAATGTTGATGCAGTTTGGATTGAAGCTGGTAGGTCAGCAATAGAAGCAATGATTAACGAAATGAAACGCCAACTTGTTGGTCTTAAAGGAACTTTGTATGACGAATTTAAAAAACTTTTTGCTGGCATGGGTGCTGATTATAATAATTTATTCCCAGAACTTGAAAAACTTGCAAAACAAATTTCAAGGATTGAAGCAATCAGATCGAACGCTGATAGCGGCGGCGGTGCGGATAAAGAAAAGCCAAAACCTAACGTTGGCAGTGCAGCTGATAAATATTTGGTTGATCCAAAATCTGGAGAGCATCTTGCTAGAAGACCGCTTACAGGCATAACAGCATCCCTGAAGGCTGATGAAAAAGATTCTTCATTTTTTGGAAGCATGATAGATGGTGCAAAAAAACTAGCCGAAGCCTTGGGTCCTGTTAAAACAGCAATCCTCGGAGCCGTTGGTGTTATTGCCGGACTTGGTGTTCTTAAATTAATTTTTGGAGCAATTGCATCTGGGTTTTCCAAGATTGGCAGTGCGATTCAAACTGCAAGAATTGCTATTTTCCTTCTTGGTACTTCAACTGGAGCCATGGTCACTGGAATAATTGGTATTATTGCTGGAGTTTTCATTTACATGTATTTGAAATTTGAATCATTTAGAAACATGGTTAATGATACATTCAAAAAATTATTTAATTTCCTTAAAGACGGTTTTAATGCCCTTAAAAAACCAGTAATGGATCTTGGTTTTGCAATTTTTGATGGAATAAAATCTATTGCTATTTCGGTGTTTGGTCCAATTGTTAAAGCAATCGGTGGAATTATTGCTGGCATTATTTGGGCTTTCATGGGTGCGCTGGCTGTTGTTGCGACTGTTCTTGATAAAATTAAAAAACCGGTCTTTGGTGTTATTGAATTTATAATTAATCTAGCTACATCAGTAGTCAAAATAATAACTGCCATTATCACTACAACTTTTGATACTTTCTATGGAGTTATTGGTGGAACCATAAAAATTATTGGCGCTATCTTTGTGGTGCTGTTTAATATATTCAAATCTGTTTTTGGTGCTATATTGGGTTTTGCAAAAGGTCCGTTTGATTGGCTGTCAATTAATGTCCCTAAAATTTTAGAACCAATATCTAAAGTATTTGGAAATATTAAAGATGTTGTTTCAAATGTATTTGATTTTATTAAACAAGCATTTGAACCTGTACTTGGGGTGTTTTCCACAATAGGATCTTTTATTCTTACACTTGTGTTAGCGCCCTTTAAATTATTCTTTGAAGTAATTAAGAAAATTGCTGAAAATCCAGTTGTTAATTGGTTCTTAAGATTAGCTGCTATGTTAGGGTTGGTTGCGGCAATTATTGCTACATGGGGTGTTAAGATTGCTCTTGAATCAACTTGGTATGTGATTAAAAAAGTTGCTGGTGCTTTGGCAGATTTAGCGGTCTTTATTTACAATGTTGTTGTCAAAGCATTTACATTTATGAAAGATTTACTTGTTGCTGTATGGGATACAATTTATAGTATAGTTAAGAAATTTGTTGATTGGTGGCATGAGAATGTTGGATCTTTGTGGTTATTGTTAATAGCAGGCGCTGTTGTTGCATATAAAGCAATAAAAATAGTGTGGTCGTTTCTTTCCAATGCTTTTGTTGTAATTTGGGATGTAATAAAAAAAGCAGCCGCTCTTTGTTGGGATGCTATTAAGGCTTATGTTGATACATGGTGGACCATAATTAAAACAGTTGCTGGCTGGTTAGGCACTGTATTCACAGTTATTTGGGATGTAATACAAAAAGCAGCTGGTTTTTGCTGGGATGCTATTAAATCGTATGTCAATATATGGTGGAATACAATTAAAACAGTTGCGGGTTGGTTAGGTACTGTATTTACTTTTGTTTGGGATGTAATAAAAACAGCCGCTAGTACCTGTTGGGACTATTTGCAAAATATTGTTCCTATAATATGGGAAGGTCTAAAAGTATTAGCCGATTGGATTGCAACATCATTTGTTAATGCATGGAATGCTATTACAGCTGCTATTGGGTTTGTATGGGATGTAATTACATTTGGCTGGGGTATTGTTGGTCCTATATTAAGTCAATTGTGGGAGTGGTTATGGAATGGAATTAAACTAGCATGGGAAGGCATAAAAATTGCTGTAGAGACTTTGTGGAATGCAACTCAAAATTGGTGGAGATTCCTGGAGCCAGTATTAAGTCAACTGTGGGATTGGTTGTGGACTGGTATTAAATTTGCATGGGATGAAATAACTGAAGGTCTAGTTTTTTACTGGGAACTTTTTAAGAGAGTGTGGAGTTGGTTACTGCCCATTTTAAGCCAACTGTGGGATTGGTTGTGGACCGGTATTAAGTTTGCATGGGATGCTATTGCCACAGCGGTGAAAAAAGTTTGGGACGGAATTAAATCAATGTGGGAAAATGTGTACCCAATATTACAGAAATTAGGTGAATTCATAAAAACCGGGATTCAGTTTGCTATTGAAAAAGTTATAGATGTTTGGAATGGATTAAAAAATGCTTTCCAAAATGTATATGATTTCGTAAAGCCTATTATTGAAAATATTGGCGGCTTTATTAGAACTATAATTGGCGGTGCAATTGACTTTATTTCTGCAGCAATAAGTGCAATTCCAAATGTATTTAAGACAATTTTAAATAGCATAGCAGGTTTGTTTAACAGAGTAGTGGGTCTTCTTGGTAATTTTGCATTTCCAAAAACAATATTAAATATACCTGTGCCAGTGATTGGTGGTAAGAAAGTTTCTGATTTTATTAAACTTCCATATCTCCCAACACTCTACAGTGGTGGAAAAGTTGGTTCGTATATGAGTGGTGGAATGGCATACATGAAGGGTGGAATGATGTACGGTGCTGGCGGTATGACATATGGACCGGCTCAACAGGGGATTCCAGCGATCTTACACGGTGGAGAGTATGTAATTAATCATAAAGCGGTTCAAAGAATTGGAACAGATGTTCTAGATCGTTTGAATGCAATGCGATTGTCAAAACCAAATATGCCAACAATGCCTAGTGTGCCTAATATTAATATGCCAAATATGAGAATTAGCAACGCCGTTTCCCCAAGTGGAACTACTTCTTCTACACAAAATGTAAATATTTATGTTGATAACTTTATTGGAGAACCAGAGTGGTTTAATTCAATGATGAAAACTTACAACACCAAGATTTTACCAAGAAATCAAAAAACTGCTGGTCTTGAAAATCGTGTAATAAATTCTTATAATGGGATTAACAGGGGTCTGTGATGACAATAGTTAATTTATTAACAATTAATAATACAGAAATAACTGCCCACAATAGAAAACTTAGCATTGACGAAGAAATATCTGCAAACGATGTAGATTTGGCTTCTGGTCATAGAAGAAGATTTTATACAAAAAATAAAAAAAAATTTAATTTAACATGGTCATATTTGCCAAATTTAGCAAACAAAACTGTAGACAACAGAGCTGCTCGTGATTTTCTATTTAGTATTGCAAATACCTCTAACTATGTTTCTGTTGCAATTGAGTTAGAACCAGACGGCGGTTTTATTAATTATGATTGCTATCTTGATTCATACAGTGAAGCCTTGTTAAGACGGGATTTAACAACTAACTGTGTTTATTACGATGTCTCTGTGACATTGACGGAGCGATAATATGCCGGGTCAATTTAGCTACTATTCATTTTCAGAGCCATTAAATTCAGGTATTGATTTTAATACCTCAGATGCTGTCATTCTCATTGAATCAAATTTATTAATTGAATCAAATGTAACAGTAAATGCTTTAAAAACTGCATTTGCTGGGTCAAATCAAAACATTGAAAGCGGTGTTGTTGTTTCCGCTACCAAGACAACATTTGCTACAATTAATTTAAGCGCTACAGCGTCAACAGATGTTGTTGCAATAACATTTAGAGTAGTAACTGCTTCTGCATCGCTTTCTGCCACAGTGTCAATGACTACGGGTAGTAAGATAATTCTTACAAATATTAATATTGTGCTTCAAAATTTTGGAGCCATGTCTGTTCAGCCGTTTATTGTGTTTCAAAATATTAATGCAGCAACTGCTTCTTCAGTATTTAGGACATTAATTATGATTGATGGCAAGCCATTAACAAATCATAATAGGCAATTAGACATGAGCGTAGAACCAATTTTTGTTGAAAATACAAATTGGAATAATAGAAAAAATAGGTATTATAAATCCCAAAATAGATCTGGGCGAAGAACATTTAATTTGTCTTGGTCTTGGTTGCCAAATTCAATAAATTATACTGTAGATAATCAACGTGGGCGCGATTTTATTCATCAAATAGCATCTGACCCAAGAGGGCATGTGTTAAAAATTATTAATTTAGATGAATCTGGCACAACCCCATATACAGAAACAAGTTATAATGTATTGGTAAAAAATTATAATGAAACACTAATTAGGAGAGATTTAAATAATGATGTGTATTTCTGGGACTGCTCAATGAGCTTAGAAGAGGTTTAAATGCTTCAATACGGCTTATATAATAAACAAATATCAACATCTTTTAATAATGCTATTAATGGCATTGCTCAAAGCGTTAAGCCTCTTATATTAATTGATTGGTTAGATAGTCGTCATGTTGATAAATTTAATAATACTGATATTGCAACAAGCAATTATACCAATTCTCAAATTACAGAAAATACAGTAAATCTTAATGTAACCGGGATGTTGGCTAACGGCAGAACATTGTCTGCCAATGAAATATTAATCAATAGATCTAGAGGGGCTGATTTTTACTTTACTCCAAATGAATCAATAAATGGCGTAGAACGACAGTCATTTACTTGGGCTGTGTGCGATGCAAAAGACATAAATGGCGATGTAATTACAGCCAATGGCCAATGGCATTGTCTACCCCCAACCAAAGAAGAAAACTATGAATTTGGATATCAATCATCTGTTAAAAGCACAAACTCCTTGCATGCAACATTTAGTGGCTATGAATTTACAACCCCAGTTGTTTTAACATATGTTTTTACAGAAAGAAAAATTAATATAATTAAAGTAATAACTTCAGAATATAATGGTCAAATAAAAAGTTATAATATCAAAGCATATAATAATACGGTTAATCTTGTACATGATGAAAATGGCGTAATTCCAGAAAATAATTATTTTTTTCAACATTATCTTTATAATATAAACACAAATGATATTAATAAAATTGTTTTAACAATTTATACAACAAAAAATCCATTAGATTATGCAAGAATTAATGAAGTTGCTCCAATTTATCGTCTTGACATGACTGACTATGTAATGAACTTTGGTGTGTCAAAAGTAAGAGATGTACACGAAACAAGTTTACCAATTGCCGGCAGTGGGAGTAATACATCTTCAATTACATTTGACAACACTGGAAAAGAATTTAATTTATTTAGTTCAAGTTCTCTTTTTGGTAAATATATGAAAAAAGATCTTGCCGTGCATGTTCACGCCGGATGGCAAATACATTACCATAACACTCAATTTGTACAAGCTACTCTTTCTGCCAATGTTGCCGCCAATGCTAATGTTTGGACAGTAAATAGTGTAAATGATTTTCCAACCGGCGGAAGCGGGGACTATTATTTACTTACAATAGAGCCAGATAGTGTTAATCAAGAAATAGTTATTGCAAGTAAAGGTAATAATAATTCTTTTAACATTATAGAAAGAGGGGTCGGGAATACTCTCGCAAGAGCCCATAGTTCCAATTCTATAATTAAATTTGATATTTATGAATATGTGCCGTATGGTGTTTTTTATATTGATGAATGGCAGGCGGCATCGTCAAGCATGAATGTTACCGCAAATCTAACAGATAGAAGTAAATTTAATAATGAAAAAATGTTGACAAAAGGGTTTTTGCTTCAGGACTCTACTGTTGCAGAGGCTGTTGAGCATTTATTGTTAATGACAAATTTCCCTAAAAAAGATATTAAATATTTATGCTATCCTTCAAAAAGTTATAAAAAGAACAATGCTATTTTGCATTATGGATTTGATGAAAATAGCATAGACAGAGCCAATTCTCAAAAAATTGTTTCAACATCTTTGCGAGCAAGATTTGTTCAAGCACCATCTTCTAATTTGTATTCGGTTCACGATATTCAATTAGATGCAAATGATAGAGAGTTAACTATATATGAAAAAGCTCTTGATGTTAAAGCTTATATTAGTCCTTCATTAACCACTACAACATCTGCTATATCTTCCAATAATCAACTCGCTCTTGATTTTGTATCTGGTCAATTTACTGATAAAAATTCAGTAGTAGTAAATGAATATTTCAATGGCGTATTTGATGGGTATTATGTCCCCAGCGCAACCGGTGATTACGAAATATTATTATCAATTAATAAAGGCGGGTGCCGAGTTTTTTTAAATAAAATATTAATTATAAATGAATGGAGACTGGTTGATTCTGGTTCAAATTCAACAGTTACTTTTACTTCAAGTGAATTTGCATTAACTGCTGGTAGAGCCTATGAGTTAAGAATTGAGTTTTTTACACAAAATTATGTTGCTGGGGAGCCGTTTCAAATATCTCTTGGTAGAACATTTAATGGGAATCAAGACGACATATATGCAAATGAATGCTATACAATGGTGGTTAATGATAAAATTGGTGTTAAAAATGATCATACATATCTAACATTTGCATCAAATTCATGGACCCCCACAGCCAATGTCAATATAATTGAAAGATCCGCTAGAAGAAATGATGCAATATATTTAGGGAATGTTGCTATATCTGAGCCCAGTGGCGTTGTTTCGGACAGCAATAGTAAAAGTATTTTATTGTCATCCAACTCATATTTAAGAACTCCGTATCATATATCTTATAATATTTTTGATACAGGGTCGTCTTTGTATACTGGCGAATTTACTATTCAAATATTTTCAAAATTTCATAACGGAAGTTTTGCTAACGATGGTGAGTATATTAGCAATTGGAGTAACGCTGCTCCAAATTCTGGTTTTGAGTTTTTTAATTCTAATTCATCTAATGGGTTTAAGTTTGTATCAAGTTCTGGAATTCAAACCATAAGCAGCAACACTGCCCTGTCTAGTTCAATTTTTAATCATCTTGTTGTCACATATAAAAATAATGTTTTAAAATATTATATTAATGGTAATTTATCTAACACTGTTACAACATCGGGTAATTTAGTTTCTTTTGCAAACAAAGATTTAACTTTTGGTGGAAGGGGAGCCGGTTTTTCAAGCGGTGTTGAAGTTGCGCCGGCAGTAAAAAGAAGTTTTTATATTGATGAGTTTGTAATTCATAATAAAGAATTTACTTCTAGTGAAGTTAAAAATAATTATATTGAAACTCAAATGAGGGAAGTAAGAATTATGCCATTTATATACGGGAATGATTCTTCTATTCAAGCAATAATTGACAATATAAGTTTAGCCGATTTGGGCAGATTTTATATAGACGAAAATAATATAGCTCAGTATGAGCACTTTAATAGACTCTTTGAGTCTTCAATAGATCAACATGCAAATGTTCAGTATCAATTGTCGGGCACAGAAAACATTATTGATGCAAGTTACAATGTGCAATTACAAACAAATAAAGTTGTTGTAAAAATTAATGGTGTTGCTAATAACTTAATTAGTAAACAAAGTCTTTGGAGAGCTGAAGATCCAACAACACTTGGGGTTACACAATTATCAAGTTTATTTTCCAATAGCGATACATCTATAAATGTTTTGTCAACAGATAACCCTTATTTTGCAAAATCTGGTTATCTTAAAATTAATAATGAAATCATTAAATATGGCAATACAACGAGTAATTCATTTTTAACTTTAGAGCGCGGCATGTTTGATACAGCCGTTGCTTCGCATAATGCTAATACTTTAGTTAGAGAAGTAAAGAACTATGATTTATTGTATGACAAAGCTCCGGCTTTTAAGGTTGAAAACCCGCTAATTACAAATATGAGTAATGTTTATCCTCCAAAAATAGAATTGATTAAATACAATCCAACATCGTTTGGTGCTAAATTGATATTAGCTGCCTCCAATAACACAGTCAATGGGGATATTGTTTATATTGAGGGAGAAAACCCACTAACCGGAGAAAAACATTTTGCTGGCATTGCTGGGATTCCAGTTGTTGTAACTGATAAAACAGGTGATGTTAAAGAGCAAAAGGCGGTATTGGATGACAATATAAGAAAATATGGTCTTAAAGAGATAATAATAGAAAATGAATTTATTACTGATTTAACACATGCTCAAAATTTAGCCAATTTTATTATTAATAAAATGTCAGATCCTGTGCCTATTATAAATTTAAATATATTGCCAATACCAAAATTGCAACTTGGAGATAGAATAAGAATTGCTTCTTTAAATTCTTTTGATATAATTAATGGAGATTATTGGGTTATTAGTACAGATTTTACATATGATTCGACTGTATCTCAATCATTAGTAATAAGGAAGGTAATTTAATGCCGTTTTCAAAAGGAACATCTGAAAACACAATTTTATTCTTTCAGGGCGGTCATAATCATGATGGCGTATCATCTTCTTTAATAGATGTAGATAAATATTCAATTTATGATTTTGTTGTTGGCAAAATAGGCAGTTCCCAGCGCCAAATAACGCAGCAAAGAAATTTTGATAATCTTAAAACAGTAATATCTAATTTTATAACAACAGACATTTTAGGACCAGCCGGAGTGCGTCTTGGTCCAAACTCAGTCCAATCTGTCAACATTGCCGCTGGTGCTGTAACCGCAGAAGAATTGTCAGCTAACATTGTTTTAGTTAATAATATAATTCAAAGTAATAATTACGTTGCCAATACTTCTGGGTGGGCTATTCATGGTAACGGTTTTGCTGAATTTGATATTGCTGTAATTAGAGGACAAATTACCGCTAATTCAATTTATATAAATGCCTTAAATTATTGGAATTCAAATGGAACATTTTCTGTTGGCTCTGCAAATAATATTATGTTCTACAATGGCACAAATTTGGAATTAACAGGAACAGTTACTGCAACAGCTGGTCAAATTGCTGGGTGGGCAATTTCTGGAGACAATCTTGTTACTGGTGGCAATTTTGCTGGTTCAATGGAACTAGGAGAGTTTGCAGAAACTGATGGTGGAGCCGGTGTGTTTATTGAGGGCGCAGCGGATGGGAATAATGATTTTGGAACTTCAAAACTTATTGGCGGTGAATTGATTTTATCAACTACTATCGGAGATGACGCTACTGCAACTTATGGATCTAAAGGAGTTATTTACAGACGGGGTGCTCAAAGATTTGAATTTTACTATGATGCTGGGGCAGACCAGTTATGGGCGTATATAGATGATGTGCCATACTGCATACAAAAGTGCGCTGCTTCTCCGCCACCTGTAGGCGGAGGTGGTGTAGGCGGTGTAGGTGGAGTAGGCGGTGTAGGCGGTGTAGATGCAGTAGGCGGTGTAGGCGGTGTAGGTGGAGTGGGCGGTGTAGGTGGAGTTGTTGTTGTGGTAGTTGGGGAACCACCGCCGCCATCAGGCTGCGTCCCCCCATGTCCAGATGGCTTTTTCTGTATTGATAATAGTTATTGCATTGGTTAGTGATATACTGTGTTGAAGGAGGAATAAAATGTCTATTAGAAGATTTGTTTGCGTTACAGAAGGCGATGTCTTTATGCAAATTCAATTTGATGATTCAATTAGTGGTCCAAAATCTGCAGCATGGGCTGCAGGTTTATCAAGCAACCCTATTGTAATTGAAGTGACTGATCAGCCAAATGTTGTTCCGGGTTGGACTTGGGATGGCACTAACTTTATTGCTCCATAATGCCAAGTGCATGGCAAGAATATAAAAAAAAAATAGGCGATTCTCGGCCTTGGCATTTATTAAATTCTAATAATTATGTGGATGATGAAATATCTTCTTCAAGATATGAGATATGCAAATCTTGTCCAGAGTTAATTGATTTAACAAAACAATGTAAACAGTGTGGTTGTATTATGACAATGAAAACTAAATTAAATAGAGCATCCTGCCCCTTAGAGAAATGGTAATTAAAAAATCCCTAGCTCCAGGTATAGATGTTTATTCTGTTGGAATTGATAAAACTGAATATTACTATGATATACTTAAAACTTATTCTGATCCGTTTTTAACATTAGGGTCTGTAATTAAAAAAAATGAAAATGGTGGATATTATTCACAAATTGATGAGCATGTAAGAAATTGTAAAATTTTTTCTACAGGTGAATTAAAACAATGCCATGAATCAGACCCATTAAGAACATTGATGAGCGAAGTGCAAGAAGAAATGACTGATATTGTTAATCAATTTTGCAAAAAATATGAATATCATAATGTAATTCCCAACCATGATCTTATTATGATGCGATATGCTGAAGGTGAGTTTTTCAATTATCATAATGACGACTGCCCATCAATTCCTAGAACTGTTTCTGCTGTAATGTATTTTAATAACGATTATGAAGGCGGGGAGTTGGGGTTTAAGCACTTTAATATTGAATACTCTCCAGAGCCAGGTGATTGCGTTGTGTTTTGCTCAGCTTTTCCTTATATGCACCGTGTCAAAAAAATTACCAATGGAGCCAGGTATGCGGCTGTTAATTGGTATAGATATGTCTAAGTGAGGTATAATAGATAAATGGCTTACGAAAATTATTCCTTTGTGTCGTGGACAGACGGAACGCCGATTTCTTCAGACAGAATGGCTCAAATGTCTATGAATATAGAACAGGTTAGAGATTTTAATGATTCTAAACCGGCTGGAGTTTTGCAATTTATTGAAGTAACTACGGCTAATATTGTTGCAAACGTGGGAAGTTCTTCAACATCAATGTTGGCTTTAACAAACCCAAACGGCGGTTCTGATCAAAGAGTCACGCTTGGTGATAACCGCTACTATAAAGTAACAATTGTTTTCCCAGGATTTACGGTCAACGCAAAAGGAGCCGAAGATTCTGTATTAACACTACAAGCATGGCAGGCAGTTTCTGACGGTTATAATGCAACAAGCCCTCTAATGGAATGGAAATTTTCCCAATCTCCTCATGTATTTCATAACACAGCATCTAATGCCAATATTGCTGCTTCTGGGCAAACTTTTAAATCAGAACCTGGCCGGCTTGGTGCTGGAACCTACAGTATTTATTTAGAAAGCGGTGGCGGTTTGAATGCTGCGTCGTTTTCTGCTGCGGTTAAACGAACTTTTGGGACATCTGGTTCAACAAATGCTCCTCAAATATCTGTTAATCCAACTGCAACAGAAAAATTACAACTTATAGTTGAAGATGTTGGGGCAAGTTTGTAAAATAATGGAAGAAGTGTTGGCTTCAAAAAGAAAAGATGTAGCATGGACTCTTAGAAATACATCAGGAGAATATAATCCAAATTATAATGGTGGCAAATATATAGATGATAAGGGGTATGTAAGGATACTGGACCAAGATCACCCTTTTGGTATTAAAGGATATGTTTATGAACACAGAAGCGTGTTTGAAATTTATCTTAATCGCCATTTACAGCCGTGGGAAACGGTGCACCATATTAATGAAATTAAAACAGATAACAGAGTGCAAAATTTGTTCCTATGCACGGTGCCTGAGCATAGTGCAATTCATCGTGAAGGCAAGAAGCCAACCGATAGTCATCGCAAAAAAATGCGAGAAAATATGCATAAACGCAACCAGGCAACAAGAGAAAATAGGCAAAAAAATTTAAAAAAATAAATTGTTTTTTAACAACATTAAGCGAAAATCGGTGTATAATCAACCTTATGAAAATTTGTGAAGGTGCAGGGTGCAGCCATCAATTTGAACCCAAAACAGCTAATCAAAAATATGCTGACAATAGTTGCAGAAAAACTCTTGATAAAGACGGAGTTTGCAGAATCCGCCGCGAATCTCGTGGTCCACAGTGGCCCGTGATTAAACAAGGACCGCCGATACGTTTACCAAAGCAAAGAATTGTTACAAGAAAAACAGAAAAATATAAAAAATGTGTAATTGTGCCAGACGCGCAAATTGGTTATTACAGGGGTCGTGATGGCAAGTTAGAGCCAACCCACGATGAAAAAGCAATTGAAATTATGCTTTCAATGGTGCGTGATTTAAGACCCGCTTCAATTGTTTGTGTTGGCGACAATTTAGATTTTCCAACATTGGGAAAATACATCACTACTCCGGCATATCA